>Ga0310696_10004693_pt1 | contig 16697 bp, 12 predicted proteins | sample AusTroGonzalo_MG_4_FD_203885 | JGI IMG/M metagenome (GOLD analysis project Ga0310696, IMG submission 203885) | Bovine rumen microbial communities from tropical cattle in Woodstock, Queensland, Australia - Gonzalo_02 (v2) (version 2) | ecosystem: Host-associated > Mammals > Digestive system >...
TCGAGTGCTCCCTCCTGACCGACATTACGATCCCCGGGAGTGTGACGAGCATCGGGGAGAACGCATTTGAAAGCTGCTCCTCTCTGAAAAGCATCACGATCCCGTCGAATGTCAGGAGCATTGAGAAAGGGACATTCCTCGCCTGTATTTCTCTGGAAAGCGTTGCGATTCGGAAAGGCGTGACCGGTATCGGGGAATTTGCATTCTTCTGTTGCCCTGAGCTTCGGGACGTCACGATCCCGTCGAGCGTCAGGCGCATTGGAAAGGACGCATTTTCCTGTTGCCCATGCGAGGACTATGTGAACGAGGAGTATTCGTACCTGTTCGAATAAAAGCTGCGGAAAGAAAGACAACAAGCCCGTCCGGCATCCTGTTCGTGAAGAGCAGCGCCGGACGGTTTCTTTTTGCCGTGATCGCGGAAACAAAAAAGAGGGCAGGGACTCGAATTCGTTTCAGAGATGTCTTTTCCCGGACGAGTGCAGGATCAGCTTTCTGCCGCGGAAACAAAAAGGGCAGGGCCGTGAAGCCCTGCCCGGAATCGTGCGGAAGAACGAAGCCGGATCAGATGATGCGGTTCGTGGTCGCGGGATCGAACACGTGGGCGCCGGCCATTGCAAGCTTGAGCGTGATAGTCTCGCCGACCTTGGCGTCGAGGTGGGGTTCGACGCGGGCGATGCACGGGGCGTCAGCGCCGGTCTCGAGGTGGAGATAGATCTCGGCGCCCATGGGCTCGCGGACATCGACCTTGGCGGTGATGGACGGGGCGTTCGCGTCGTTCGTGGCGCGTTCGGACCCGATGTCCTCGGGACGGATGCCGAAGAGGATGTCTTTTCCGACGTATGCTTCGGCGGCGCTGTTCCAGTCGGCGGGAAGCGCGACGGAGATGGGTCCGGCCTTGAAAACGAGCTTGCCGCCCTCGGAAACGAGCGAGCCCTTGAAGATGTTCATGGGCGGGGTGCCGATGAATCCGGCGACGAAGGTGTTCGCGGGCTTGTCGTAGATGTTCAGCGGGGTGTCGATCTGCTGGACGAGGCCGTCCTTCATGACGCAGATGCGGTCGCCCATGGTCATGGCTTCGATCTGGTCGTGTGTGACGTAGATCATGGTGGTGCCGAGACGGGTGTGGAGCTTGTTGATTTCGGCGCGCATCTGAACGCGCATCTTGGCGTCGAGGTTGGAAAGAGGCTCGTCGAAGAGGAAGACGGCGGGCTTGCGGACGATGGCGCGGCCGACGGCGACGCGCTGGCGCTGACCGCCGGAGAGGGCCTTGGGCTTGCGTTCGAGGTAATCGCCGATGCCGAGGATGTCCGCGGCCTCTTTCACGCGCTTGTCGATCTCCTCTTTCGGGAACTTGCGGAGCTTGAGCCCGAACGCGAGGTTTTCATAGACGGTCATGTGGGGATAAAGGGCATAGTTCTGGAAGACCATGGCGATATCGCGATCTTTGGGAGGGACATCGTTGACGATGCGTTCGCCGATCTTGATCTCGCCGTCGGAGATCTCTTCGAGACCCGCGATCATGCGGAGAGTGGTGGATTTGCCGCATCCGGAGGGGCCGACGAGGACCATGAATTCCTTGTCGTGGATGTCGATGGAAACGCTGTTGACGGCTTTGACGCCGCCTTCGTAAATCTTGCAGACGTTTTTAAGGATGACTTCAGCCATGATTCACCTGAAAGAGGTTGATTGTTGTTGAAAAGATATGGATTTTCCAGTAATATAGCCCGGCTTCAGCGGATTGTCAAGCGGAAGCGGGGAATATTTTTTAAAAAAACAGGTTAAAATATAGAGTATTTCGAGTACAGGAGACCGAATGAGGTTTTGCGGCGAGGCGGAGGCGGACGGGAAACGGGATCATGCTTCATTCCCGGGCGCGAGGATCATGGCTCGGAGCCGGAAGAACGCGGCGGCCACGGCGCGTTCGCGTATCTGCTCGCGCGTGCGGCGAAGCCTCAGCTCGAAGACTTCCGTTCGACCGCGGTAACGGATCGCGGCATAGACCAGGCCGACGGGTTTACCGGGTGTCGCGCCGCCCGGACCCGCGATGCCCGTAAGCGCGATGGCGGCATCGGACGGGATGGCGTTTGCGAGGCCGTCTGCCATGGCCCGGGCCGTTTCGGAGCTGACAGCGCCGTGTTTGCGGATGAGGTCGGCCGGCACCCCCAGAAGAGCGGTCTTCGATTCGTCGCTGTAGGTCACGACCCCGCCGGCGAAGACGTCCGAGGAGCCGGGAATATCGGTCAGGAGTTTCGCGGCGAGGCCGCCTGTGCAGGATTCGGCCAGCGCGAGCGTTTCGTCGCGTTCGCCGAGGAGTTGGAGTATCTCATGTGAGAGCGAGTCTGCGTCGTCGGAGAGAAGCTCGGCGGCGAAAATCTCCCGAACGGAGCTGATGGCGGACTCCATCACGTCGGGCGATTCCGAGGTCAGGAAAAGCCGGACGAACTGCGCCGTGGCGCAGTATGCGACCGAGAGGAGCGAGTGGAACCGTGCGATGACGGGGAGCATGCGTTCCTCGACGATGTTTTCGCCGAGTCCGGCCACGTGGAATTCGCGCGTGAACGTAAAATGTTTCAGCTTTTTTTTCAGGTAGGGCACGACGGCGGCGTCCATCATGGGGCAAAGCTCGTTCGGCGGGCCGGGGAGCATGATGATGGTGCGTCCCGGAAACTCGTCGGTCTCGGGGGTGCGGAGGATAAGGCCGGGAGCGGTGCCGCATTCGTTCTGGAGGACCTTTGCGCCGTGCGGGACGAGCGCCTGGTTGAAGACGCGGTGGGGGATCTCTTCGTCCGGGTGGCGCATCTTCCAGTGTTTCATGATGTTGAGCGTGGCGGCGCCGTCCTCCTCCAGACGCATGCCGCAGCGTTCGGCGATGTATTCCTTGGTCACGTCGTCCGCCGTGGGGCCGAGGCCGCCGCTGGTGATGACGATGTCGGCGCGGGCGAGTGAGAATTCCAGTGCGGCGAGGATGTCTTCGCGGCGGTCGGGGACCTCGACGGATGAGACGGGCACGACGCCGAGGGCGAGCAGACGAACGCCGATCGAGGAAAGGTTTGTGTTGACGACGGCGCCTTTCAGCAGCTCGTCGCCGATGCAGATGACGGCGATCTTTTCGCTCATAGGTAATCCTTTGGTTCCACGAGGGAGGCGCGGTTCAGTTCGTCTTCGGCCTTCTTCCGCCAGTCTTCGAGTTCGTCCGGGGTCAGGTCGGCGGGGATGCGGAGTTCTTTGCCGATGATCAGCGTGAGCTTCGCCCAGGGTTTCGGAATGCGGAAGGCGTCCCAGCTCTTGATGCTCCAATACGAGGAGTAATTGATGCCAAGCGCGACGACGGGGATGCCGAGCTGGGATGCGATATGGATCGGCCCTTTGCTCATGCAGTAACGGGGGCCGCGGGGACCGTCCGGCGTAAAGACGACCATGCAGCCGCCCTGGATGGTCTTGATTGCGTCGTGAAGGACTTTCACCCCGTGTTTCCGGCTGGAGCCGCGAATGCTCTTTGCACCGAACTGAGCGGCGAAATCCGCGATGTACTGGCCGTCGCGGGAGGAGCTGATGACGGCGTAGGTCCGTTCGCGCAGGGGACGTTCGAAAAGCGGCGGCAGCATGAGGAGGCGGTTGTGCCAGATGTTGAGGATGCAGACGCGATCCGTCTCGCGTCGGTACTCCTCAAGCAAGCCGTTCGGGTCGATGATCTCGACGCGCATGAGCGCGCGCCAGCACATGATCACGCGCGAGGGGAACCAGTACATCCAGTCTGGAAATTTCTTGATCCTCCGGAAGTGCTTTTTAATCATGTTGCCGCTCCTGATCTTGAGGCGGACCGGACGGCCTTCTTAACGGCATTTCCGACGGCTTTCCCGGGTGCGGAAAACGTCGTTTTCGCGTCAGCGCCCTTTTTGACGGGCTTCCGGGCTGTCTTCTTTCCGGCGGACGGGGACGCTTTTACTCTGGCTGACTTCCCGACGGGAGGCTTTCCCCGCTTCCCGGCGGATCCCGCATGACGGCAGAACGCCGCGAGCTCGCAGGCGGGACAGTCCGGGCGGTTTGCCGGACAGCGCGTGCGGCCGTGCACGATCAGCAGATGGGAGAACTGCGCCCATGTTTCGGGCGGCATGACGGAGCAGATGTCGGATTCGATGTCCTCCGGATCGGCGGAAGCGGAAAGCCCGATGAGGCCGGAGAGGCGCTTAACATGGGTGTCGACCGGGAAACCCGGCTTGTCCATGGCGTCTCCGAGCACGACGTTCGCGGTCTTCCTGCCGACGCCGGGGAGCTTGAGCAGGTCCTCCATTGTGTCCGGGATCTCGCCGCCGAACTGTTCGACGATGGCTTTCGACGCTTCGATGATGTGCCCCGCCTTCGCGTGGTAGAACCCGCAGGTGAAAATGGCCTGTTCGAGCTCATCCCTGCCGCAGGCCGCAAACGACGCGGCGTCCGGCCAGCGTTTGAAAAGGTCGCGCGTGACCATGTTCACGCGTCTGTCGGTGCACTGTGCGGAGAGGATCGTCGCCACGAGGAGCTGAAACGGCGACATGTGTTCCAGAAAGCATTTCTGGGGGCCGTAAACGGACAGGAGTTTATCGTAAACTTGTTTTGCCAGAGCGGATTCCATGATTCGGACGGGAGGCCGGACACCGCCTGTTCAGGCATGCCGGCTGGTTCGGGGGTTGAAAATGCAACTAAAAAATTTAACGTCATCCGGGGCGGTTTTCAAGCCGAGGAAGTGTTTTTTTCGTTTTTTTTCGCCGTTTGAATTGATTTTTGCGGAAAAAAACGTATCTTTTTTGATGAAAAATGAACGTTCCGACACCCGGTCCGGTTCGGTGTCTGCGTCCGGCGCGAAAAACCGCCGCATTCCGCCGTCCCGGACACATCCCCCCCGATCACTATGCTCAACTGGCTTTCCGTACAGAACCTCGCCATCGTCGAAGGGGCCGAAATCGAATTCGGCCCCGCGTTCAACGTTATCACGGGCGAAACCGGCGCGGGCAAATCCGTCATCATGGGTGCGCTCGGGCTTCTGCTCGGGAACCGCGCCGACAAATCCGCCATCCGGACCGGCGCGGACCATTGCGAGATCTCCGCCGGTTTCACGCTCGCGCCCGGCGCCCTGCCGAAACTCCGCGCCTACCTCGCGGAGAACGCGCTGGTTTCCGGGGACGAGCCGGACAGCATCCTCGTCCGGCGCGTGATCACGCCGAGTTCGTCCCGCAATTTCGTGAACGGGGCGGCGGTCAATCTGAATGTCCTGCGCACCATCGCGTCGGCCATGGTCGACGTGCATGCCGCGAACGAAAATGCCGCAATCCTCGATCCCGCCTGCCAGCTCGACGTGCTGGACCGTTTCGCCGGTCTTCAGGACGAACTGAACCGTGTTCGAATGAGCTGGGACAAGCTCGCCGCCGTACGGCGGGAAAAGGATGCATTCGCCGCATCGCTGCCTTCCTCCGAGGAGGCCGCCCGTCTCCGCCGCGATTGCGAGGAGATCGAACGCGCCGATGTTCATTCCGGCGAGGATGACGAGCTCACGGCACGTCACGACCTGGCCGCAAATTCCCGCAGCGTGATCGAACTTGCCTCGCAGGTGTGCGGCGGACTGACCGACGGCGAGGACTGCATTTCCCAGCGATTCGCCGACGTCCGGCGGATCCTGCGCGGCCTGGAGCGCATCGAACCGGTGAAGGCCGAATCGTTCCTGAACGCGCTTGACGGAGCGAAGGAGGCCGTGGACGAGCTTTCCTCCGACCTCGCGTCGTTTGCGTCCGGGGTCGAGGTCGACGAACGCGAATTTCAGGAGATGGAGGAGCGTATGCGGCTGCTTCAGACCTTGAAACGCCGTTACGGGCCCACGCTCGACGACGTGCTGGCGCATCTCGACCGCGTCAGGGAGCGCGTCGCGGCGTTCGATGACGCCGAGCTCCGCCGTCGGGAATTCGAACAGAACGAGGCCGCCGCGCTCGGGGAATACCGCGAGGCCGCCGCGGCGTTGCGGAAAAAACGTATGGCTGCCGCCGGGAAACTGGAGTCCGCTCTTTCGAAGGAGACGCATAAGCTCGGATTCCTGAAGGCCGCCTACCGGCTCGAGTTTTCCGAGGCGAAGGAAGGTCCGCTCGGGACCGATGGCGTCACATTCCTTTTTTCCGCGAATCCGGGCGTGCCGATGATCCCGTTGCGGGACGTCGCGAGCAGCGGCGAGGTGGCGCGCGTGATGCTGGCCGTGAAAACCGTGCTGGCCGAGGTCGACGAGATCCCGATCCTGGTCTTCGACGAGATCGACGCGAACATCGGCGGCGAGACCGCATGCCGGGTCGGAGAGGAGCTCGCTTTGCTCGGCCGCTTCAAACAGATCATCTCCATCTCGCATCTCGCGCAGGTGGCCGTCTGCGCGGACACGCATTTCCGTGTCGCCAAGCACGTTTCCGACGGACGAACTCTGTCCGGCATCCGGAAACTCGACGAGCCCGCCCGCGTGAAGGAAATCGCCCGTATGCTCGGCGGCGGCGAATCCGCGTCCGCCCATGCGGAAGATATGCTCAAACAGGCCCGGAAAACACGGAAGAAATCATGAAAACGTCGTTTTTAACGCTCGATACCCCGGAAAGCCTTCGGGTCGTCCGCGACATCGCCGCGGAGGTCTGGCCGAAAACGTTCGCCCCGATCCTGCCCCCGGAACAGATCCCGTACATGATGAACATGATGTATGCGCCCGAGGTCATGGAACGCGAACTGAGAGAAGGGTATCATTTTGCCGCGCTGGTCGCGGATGGCGTCCCGTCCGGCTATGTCTCGTGGTCGCCGTATCATGGCGGCACGGCCAAGCTGCATAAGGTCTACCTGCTGACCTCCTGCCACGGGAAGGGGTTCGGGCGGATGATGCTGGACTACGTTTCGGACGTCTGCCGCGCCGCCGGGTTCAAAAAGCTCCGGCTGAACGTGAACAAGCACAACGAACGCGCGATCGCCGTATACCGCAAAAACGGATTCGAGACCGTCGAGTCCGTTAAAAACGACATCGGCGGCGGTTTCTATATGGACGATTACGTGATGGAGAAGCGCCTCGCGTAACGCTGCAACACGGTGCGAAGCGTTCCTTTAACGTGATTTGTGCTTCTGCGCCTGCTTCGAGGCCGGACGCCGCTGCGTCGATTCCCTCACGATCAGCGTGGTCGGGATCACGCGTTCCACCGAGGGCAGTTTCATGGTCGGATTGTTCATGCGCGTGAGGAGCAGTTCCGCCGCGGCCGTCGCCAGCGCGTTTTCGTCCTGGTGCACGCTTGTGATCGGGACGCGCACGATGCCGCTCTCGAAGACGCCGCCGAACCCGACGAGCATGATGTCCTCCGGGATGCGGATCCCGCGGTTCAGGAGTTCGAGCTCCGTACCGACCGCGAGCATGTCGTTGAAGCAGAAGATCGCCTCGACTTTCTCCTTCTGTTCCAACAGCTGCGACACTGCGCTCTGGCCCGCGATCATGTCATTGCCGGTGCGGAACATCCAGTCGCCGTGCACCTCGATCCCCGCTTCGCGGAGCCCCGCAAGGTAACCGGAGCGGCGTTCCTGCGTCACATAGGAATCCAGACGTGCCCCGAAGTACGCGATCTTGCGAAGGCCCATGCTGGTGAGGTGGCGCATGGCGGAGAGCGCGCCGTGGCGGTCGTCGACGACCACGGAATCGGTGTTGATGCCGGGGATCTTCCGGTCGATGAAGACAAGCGGGCAGTTCTGCTTCATGATGAGCTCGGCGGCCCGGCGGCCCTCGTCGTAGACCACCGGCGCCCAGATGATGCCGTCCACCTGACGTTCCAGCAGCGCGGAGATGTCGTGAAACTCCTTGATGGGGTTGTTGAAACTGCACGCGAGGAGGATGCGGTATCCATGCGTGAAGAGTGTAGCTTCGATCTGTTGCAGGATGCTGGTGAAGAACGAGTTGCCGAAGTGCGGAATCACGACGCCGACCGTCATGGTATTTTTCTGCTGGCCCAGTTCGTAGGACAGGCGGTTCGGGACATAGCCGAGCTCTTCCGCGAGGCGTGTGATGCGGGTGCGGAGTTCTCCGCTCACGCCGGCCCCGCCTCGGAGTGCGCGGGATACGCTCATCATGGAGACGTTGGCGGCTTTTGCGATGTCGCGAAGCGTGGTCTTCTGTTTTTTCATGAACGGGATCCTTTATCGTAAATGAGTCGTTGAAATATTGCGTTATTCCAGTTAATTTAACGTGATATTCCGAAAAATCAAGCGCGTTACAATAAAAACAATAAACTTTATCCCGAAAACACCACGAATAGCGGAATCGCGTGCTGAAAAAGGACTCATAAAAGAATTTTGCGCTTGATAAACACCGGATGCCGGGTTATATTACAAAACAACGAAGCGGACCCCATGAAATCATGTGCCACGCCCGGAAACCTCTATCCTGTCGGAGCTGATTCCGTACGGTCCGCCATCCCGTGTTCTTTCCGGCCGCACGACGGCCGCACGGCATCGATCCCCAACTGAAAACCTGACATAAGGAGGGAGAACCTGTGAAAGTCATCATCGTGGGCGGCGTGGCCGCCGGAGCCAGCGCTGCCGCCCGTCTGCGGCGTCTGGACGAAACCGCCGAGATCGTCCTGCTCGAAAAGGGCGCTTTCATCTCCTATGCGAATTGCGGCCTGCCGTACCATCTGGGCGGCGTCATACCGGAACGCGACGACCTGCTCGTCATGACCCCGGAGAAGTTCGCGTCATGGTTCCGCGTGGACGTACGCACCGGAAACGAGGCGGTGAAGATCGACCGTGCTGCCAAAACGCTGACCATCCGGCGGGCGGACGGGGAATATACCGAAGCTTACGACAAGCTCCTGCTGGCGGTCGGCGCGACCCCGGCGGGCGAGGCTTTCCCGGAAAACGATTATCCCCATGTGACGCATCTCTGGACGATCCGCGACATGGACCGCGCGCTGAAGCGTCTGCCGGGAGCGAAACGCGCCGTTGTCGTCGGAGCCGGGTTCATCGGACTTGAGGTCGCGGAGAACCTGCGGGAGCGCGGCATGAGCGTGACCGTGATCCAGCGAGGAGAACACGTCCTGCCGACCATCGATGCCGAAATGGCAGGAGCGCTCGCGGATGAGCTGGCTTCGAATGGGATCGACATCCGTTTCGGGCGGACGGTCAAAGCCTACCGCGAACACCTCGACTGCGTGGAAATCGAGCTCGACGACGGTGCGGGACTGGAAGCGGATCTCGCGATCGTTTCGACCGGGGTGCGCCCGAATACCTCCATCGCCGCGGAAGCCGGACTGGCGTGCGGTCCGCGCGGCCACATCGTGGTCGACGAGCATCTGCGGACTTCCGATCCCGACATCTTCGCCGCCGGCGACGCGGTCGAGGTCGTCGAACCGGTTTTCGGCGGCAAAACGGCCATCCCGCTCGCCGGACCGGCCAACAAGCAGGGGCGCATCGCGGCGGACAATATCTGCGGGGGGCAATCGGCGTACCGGGGGAGTTTCGGCACCAGCATCGTGAAAGTCGGGCGCCTGAGCGCGGGCTCGGTAGGCCTGACCGAAACGCGCCTGAAGGACATGGGCCGCCCGTACCGCAAACTGTATATCCATCCGGCATCCAACGCGTCGTATTACCCCGGCGGCGCCCGCCTCGCGCTGAAACTGATCTTCGGCGACGACGGCACGATCTACGGGGCGCAGATCGTCGGCGCGAAAGGGGTGGACAAGCGCATCGACACGATCGGACAGGCCATGCGCAACGGCCTGAAAGCGCCCGCGCTGGGCGAACTTGAACTTGCCTATGCGCCGCCGTACAGCTCGGCGAAAGATCCTGTGAACTTCGCCGGGTTCGTGGCCGAGGATATCCTGACCGGGAAGAGCGACGTCGTCCATGCGGACGCCATCCCGCGGGACGCTCAGGTCATCGATGTCCGCGAACCGGATGAACACGATCTCGGCGCGATCCCGGGCGCGGTGAATCTCCCGCTCGGACAACTCAGGGAACGTTTGGCGGAGCTCGACAAGTCGCGCCTTGTCGTGGCGTACTGCCAGGTCGGTTTGCGCGGATATCTGGCAGAACGCATCCTGAAACAGAACGGATTCAAGGCTGCGAACCTCTCCGGCGGCTGGCTCGCTTGGAAGATGTTCCACCGGGATCCGAAGAAGCCCGCCGCTTTTGCTCCGGCACTCGGAAAAGCGCCGTCCGGGCCGACCGCGTCCGTTCCCGCCGACCTCAAAAAACTTGACGTACGGACGCTGCCGTGTCCCGGCCCGGTCGTGAAACTGAAAGCCTCGATGAAGAACATCCCCGCGGGCGGCGGCATCCATCTGCTCGCGCCGTCGACGTTCGAGGGCGACCTGCTGAACTGGGCGAAAGGTTCGGGCTGCGTCGTGCGGGAACTGCGCCGCGTCGAGACGTGGATCGAAGCCGATGTGCTGAAAGGGGACGCTTCTCAAGCAGCGGGAAATCTCCCGGCGGGGCAGGGGGGACCGCGGGACGGGCAGTCCGCGGCTATCGTCGTCTTCAGCAACGATTTCGACCGGGCAATGGCTGCCATGATCCTTGCGAACGGTCTTTCCGCCGCGGGGATGAAGGTCAGCATGTTCTTCACGTTCTGGGGACTGAGCGTGCTCCGTAAAAAAAACGCGTCCGAGGTGAAGAAGGACTTCGTCTCGCGGATGTTCGGCTTCATGCTTCCGAAGGGGGCGGAGAAGCTCGCGCTCTCCAAGCTCAACATGATGGGTATGGGCAGTGCGATGATGAAGTCCGTCATGAAGAAAAAGCACGTACTGTCGCTGCCGGAACTGATCCGGTCGGCGCGTGAGGCGGGCGTCCGCTTCGTCGCGTGCGACATGGCGATGGATGTGATGGGCATCACGCGCGAGGAGCTGGACGGGGTTGACGAGGTGGCGGGCGTCGCGACGTTCGCCGAGCTTGTGAAGTCCAGCGGGACCACGCTGTTCATCTGAACGCCCCGTTTTGATATGGAAAAAAAGCCTCCGGACCGGCGTTTTTCGCGCGGTTCCGGAGGCTGAATTGCTTTCCGATGTTTGTTCGGGCGCCGTCCGTCTTATTCGTAACGGAGGGCTTCGATCGGGTCGAGCCGGGAGGCTTTCCAGGCGGGATAGAACCCGAAAAGGATGCCGACCGTGGCGGAGACGATGACAGCCGCGACGATTGCCTGCGGACTGGCTTCGATGGGCCAGCCGAGGACGCCTGCGATCATGAGGGACATGCCGTGCCCGAGCAGGATCCCGAGGATGCCGCCGGAGATGCAGAGCACGACGGATTCGATGAGGAACTGCCGGAGAATGTCGCGGGAACGCGCTCCGACGGCCATGCGGAGACCGATCTCGCGCGTGCGCTCGGTAACGGAGACGAGCATGATGTTCATGATGCCGACGCCGCCGACGACGAGGGAGATGAGCGCGACGCCGAGGAGCAGGTTGGTCATGAGCGTGGAGGTCTGGTTCAGCATGGACATGAATTCGGCGGAGTTGCGGACTGTGAAGTCGTCATCCTGTTCGATGCTGAGGTTGTGGCGTTTGCGGAGGAGGTCGGAGACTTCCTGCACGGCCTGTTCGTTCTTCTCGATCGTGGAGGCTGTGACGATGATCTGGTCCAGCTGGGTGAAGCGGCTGTAGAACAGCTTGTCCTTCGTGATGCTGGTGTCCTGTTCCGGGTAGAGCGCACGTCCGCTGATGGCGAAGCGTTCGCCCGGGGAATCCGAAACGGTGCTGGAGGTGTTGGAGACGTTTCCGGTTTTGAGTCCGGTGACGCGCATGCGCATGGTGGTCCACGGGGTCAGGACCACGTCGTCTTCGTCCGAGCCCATCATGTTCGCGCCCTTGGTCTTGAGTACGCCGATGACGGTGAACGTGACGTCGCCGATGCGGAGTTCGCAGTCGATGGGTGACATGCCGTTGAAGACTTCCTTCACGATGGTGGTGCCGACGACGCAGACGCGGGCATTGGTGTCGACCTCGTCGTTCGTGAAGATGCGGCCTTCTTCGATGTCCCAGTTGCGAATCTCGAAGTAGGCGGGGGCCACGCCGAACATGTTGCTGGGGACCCAGTTGACGTTGCCGAAGATGACCTGCACGCCGCCGCCCCGGACGACGGGCGAGAACAGGGCGACGCTCGGACAGTTTTCACCGATGGCGTCGGCGTCGGCGGGCACGAGCGAAACGGCCGCGCCGGCTCCCTGGCGTGCGCCGCCGGGGCCCATCATGCTGCCGGGCATGACCATGATGGAGTTTGCCCCCATGTTTTCGAGGGAGGTCTGGATGGCGCTCTTCGAGCCGTTGCCGATCTCCATCATGGTGATGACGGCTGCGATGCCGATGATGATGCCGAGGGTGGTGAGCAGAGTCCGTGTGGGGTTTCTGCGGAGGGATTTGAGGGAGGTGAGAATGGTCGAGATGATTCTCATGTTCATGCCTCCTTTTCCGCGGGTGCGGGATTGCGTCTCGGGTCGTCGACGACGCGTCCGTCCTTCATCATGATCGTGCGTTTCGCACAGTCCGCGATCTCGGAGGAGTGCGTGACGAGGATGACAGTGATGCCGGAGGCATTGAGTTCGGAAAACATGTTCATGACCTCGATGCTTGTCTTGGAGTCGAGGTTGCCTGTGGGTTCGTCGGCGAAGAGGACCGGGGGTCGGTTGATGAGTGCACGGGCGATGGCGACGCGCTGCTGCTGACCGCCGGAGAGCTGCGACGGGAAATGGTCGAGTCGTTCGCCGAGTCCGACCTGCTTCAAAGCCTCGATGCCGCGGCGGCGGCATTCCGCCGAGGAGAGGTTCTGGGCGGTGTAGTTGAGCGGCATGATCACGTTGTCGAGGGCGCTGGTGCGCGGGAGCAGGTTGAAGCTCTGGAAGACGAATCCGATCTTTTTATTGCGTATTTTCGCGCGGCGGTCTCCAGAGATCCTGCCGACTTCCTCGCCGTCGAAGAAGTAGTCGCCTTCGGTCTGGCGGTCGAGGCAGCCCAGGATGTTCATGAGCGTGCTTTTCCCGGAACCGGAAGCGCCCATGAGGGCGACGTATTCCCCCTTGCCGATCTCAAGCGAGATGCCCTTCAGAACGGGCACGGAGATCTCGCCGAGGAAATACGTCTTGCCGATGTTGACGAGTTTGATGAGAGCTGACATGGACGGGACCTCGCGATCAGTTCCTGGGTGCTCCGCCGGGCATGCCGCCGGGACGTGCTCCGCCGGGCGCTCCGCCGGGGCCTGAAACCGGAGCGCCGCCGGAGGCGCCGCCTGCCGCCGCTTCACGCTGGCTGGCGCGTTCGCGTGCGCCGGCGCTGCCGCGTCCGGAGAACCTCGGCATCTTGGGCATGAAGGGGTTGTTCTGCATGCCGGAATCTTCGCCGGCGGGGCCGCGCGATGCCGCGGAGGTGTCGATGCCCGTGACGATGACGTCGCCTTCCTTCAGGTCGGTCGTGATGATCTCGGCGAGGGAGCCGTTGTTGAGTCCGACCTTGACTTTGACCGGGGAGAGGCGGCCTTCGCTGCGTTCGACCCAGAGGATGGCCTCGTCCGGGGCGGGCTGGACGGGATTCTGGAGAGCGGCGGGGTCGATGAGCTGTACGTCGGGCGTGTAGCGGAGCGCGGAAGCGGGGACGGCGAGGACGTCGTGGCGCGCTTCGCGGATGAACTTGATATTGGCTGTGAGGTAGGGAATCAGCTTTCCGTCGACGTTGTCGGTGTTGACTTCGACGATGTAAGTGACGACGTTGGAAGAGAGGGTGGCGTTGAGGCGGATGCGGAAGACGGTGCCGCGGAAGACGACGCCGGGGAAGGCGTCGCAGGAGAACGTGACGTCCATGCCGGGGGTGATGTTTCCGATGTCGGCTTCATTCACGGAGACCCAGACCTGCATCTTCGAGAAATCCTTCGCGACGAGGAAGATGCTGGACGCCGCCTGATTGGAGACGACTGTCTGGCCGATGCTGACGCGGCGGTCGATCACGACGCCGTCCATCGGGGCTGTGATGGTGCAGTAGTCTAGGTTGCGCTGGGCGCGTTCCCTGGATGCGATTGCGCTTTCGAGGGTGCCTCTTGCGCTGGAGAGGGAGGCGTTCGCTTCCGCGAGGGCGGCCTTTTTGACTGCGATCTCGGACTGCGCGGTGTTGAAGTCGGACTGAGCGCTGTCGTAGTCGCTTTTGGTCATGGTCTTGGACTGGTAGAGCTGCTGGGCGCGGTCCCAGTTCGCCTTGGCGAGTTCGAGGCGCGTTTCACTCTGCTTGAGGCTGGCCTCGGCGCTTTCGATGCCGGCTTCGGCCTGAAGGATGCCTGCCTGGGCGCGTTTGAACGTGGCTTCGGCGTCCTGAAGGTCGGCCTTGTACGGCACGTCGTCGATCTGTGCCAGAACCATGCCGGCGGTCACGCGGGAGCTGAAGTCGACCGGGTTGCCGTCGGCGTCCCTGCCGAAGCTCATGACCTTGCCGTTGACCTGTGCGCCGACGTTCACGAGCTCTTCGGGCTCGACGGTGCCCGTCGCGGAAATGGAGCGGATGACGTCGGTGCGGACGATCTCTTCGGTCCGGAAGACGACTTTCGCCTTCTCCTTGCGGGAATAACTGCGCAAGACGACCCAGCCGATGGCGAGCACGCCGAGTATGACGAGGAGAATGATGAGTTTTTTCAGGAAGTGTTTCATGTAAAAACGGCCTTTATGTTAGATTCGAACTGTACATGCTGGGGGTGGGCGGAGCGCTCAGGCTCCGGGCTGTTCGGCGGGGATCGCCGCGGGATTCGCCGCATCGCCGGACTGATCGGCCGGGGCGTTCGGATCGGCTGCGGGGTTGATCGCTTCGCCGGAGGAGGCGGGAGCGGGTTCGTCCCCTTCACGGTCGCTGAAGGCGAAGACGGCGGCTTCGAGCTGCGCCTTCGCATTGGAGGCGTTGATGACGGCGGAGAGGAGACTGTGCTGCGCGTCGATGACGGATTTTTCAGCTTCGTTGAGCCGTGTGACGAGGGCGGAACCTGCCTTGTACTCGTTTTCGACGAGGTCGCGGGTCTCGTGCGTAAGCTGGTAGATGTCCCGCGCGATGTGCGCTTTTTCGATATTTGTGGAATAGTTGTCGTAGGCGGTGCGGACGTCGGTCACGACGGTGATCCAGGTCTGCGCGAGCTGGTAGTCGGTTTCGGCGAGGCTGGCGTAGGACTGAAGCGCGGAGAAGTAGTCGGAGAAGCCGTTGAAGAGATTCCAGTTTGCGCCGATGCCGTAGTTGAAGCTCCAGGAGCCGGTCCAGCTCGTCGTGGTGCGGTCAAGCCGGGTCTGATTCCGGCCGTAGCTGTAGCCGAGGTTGTAGTTCGCATTGACCGTGGGGCCGAATGCCGTGAGGGATTTCCAGAACGAATACTTGGCCGTTTCGAGGCGGTCGCGGTACTGTTTGAGGTCGGGGCGGTTGGCGAGCGCGGAGTCGAGGTAGACCGTTACGTCGGCGAGCACTTCATTTTCCGGCATCCGGATTTCTTCGAAGGAGACGGTCTCCGGGATGGTGCCGTCTGTGATGCCGAGTGTCCCGGCGAGGACGTATTTTGCGGCTCGGATGTTGTATTCGGTGCGGATGAGCTCAAGCTCGCCGTTCTTGAGGGTGATGCGGAAGTTGAGGACGTCGGAAAGGAGCGCGGTGCCGGCGTCGTACTTGTCCTCTGCTTCCTTCAGCATCTTCTTGCTGTAGTCGATCTGTGCCTGGGCGATCTCCTTCTGGGTGATGGCGAGCTGGACATCGTTGTAGGCGTAGGCCACGGTGCGGAGCAGGAGACGGCGGGCATCTTCCTGCGCTTCCTTCGCGGCGTTGAGGCTGTACTTCTGGGCGAGGATGTTCATCTCGCGTCCGAGGCAGTCAAAGAGGAGCCAGGAGCCGCTGAGGGACGGACCGATGTTCGTGGTGTAGTTCCAGGGCTTTTCGCCGGAGCTGGAGGAGGTGACTTTGGAGAAGCTCTGGGAGAACGAGAGACCGGCGTTCAGGGTCGGCGCGTAGGAGGAGAAACTCTGGTAGTATCTGGCCCGGGCCGAGTCGATGGTGAACTTGACGCGGAGGAAGTCCGGGTTGTTGTTCAGCGCGATCTCCTGCGCCTTTTGGAGCGTGAGGAGCTTCATGTCGTCGGGGAAGAGAACCTTCTCCTCGTCCGGGATGTCGGTGAACGTGGAATGCGTGATTGCCATCGGGGGCTTCGTGTAGCTCTGGCAGCCGCCGAAGACGAGCGCGAGCGGCACGGCAAGGAGGAAGAGTTTCTTATTCATGGTTCGTTTGGATACTCCGGAGGAAAAGTTGAACGGTTGGAACGGGGTCAATGGAGATGTCCCCGATGTCGTTGATCATGCAGAGGTAGTGAAGGGAGCCGTTGAAAAGGATCCCCGCGGCGGAGAGATCGACGCTGCGGAACTCGCCCGCCTCGATGCCGTCGCGGATGACGCGCTCGATGGTGGCCTGGCGGCGCATTCCCCCGACGACTGCCGGGTGGGTGGAATCGTTTGCTTTCGGCGGGGGTACATTTTCCATGATGGCGCGGTGATACTTGCGCTTCTGGTTGAACGTGTCGACGATGCAGCGTGCCATTTCGGCGAGCCTGTCGGACGCGGAGCCGCCGCTGGACGCGATTTCATCAAGTTTGTCGCAAAGCTCGGCGATGGAGGCGCGGGCAATGGCATACAGGATGTCGTTCTTGTCCTTGAAATAATTATAAAGGACGCCGCGCGA
>Ga0310696_10004696_pt1 | contig 16692 bp, 19 predicted proteins | sample AusTroGonzalo_MG_4_FD_203885 | JGI IMG/M metagenome (GOLD analysis project Ga0310696, IMG submission 203885) | Bovine rumen microbial communities from tropical cattle in Woodstock, Queensland, Australia - Gonzalo_02 (v2) (version 2) | ecosystem: Host-associated > Mammals > Digestive system >...
TTAGTTCGAACGGCCGACCCAATAAATCATGCTTGATATTCATTACGACTCCTCTGCCAATAACTCTGGCACGATTCGCACCAAATCGGTCAAAACTTCATCATATGAAGTGTCATAAGTTCTAAAACCAGCCGCATATTCATGGCCACCACCACCAAAATATCCTGCAACTTTTTCAGCAATTGCCGCACCTGGCGCGCAGCGAATTTTACCAGTCACTTTGCCGTCTGGATAAGTCTTAATTGCCACGGCAACTTTTACGCCCTCGACCAATCGTAATTCTTCTAGAATTAACACGTTTGGATTATATTCATCGGAATATTCTCGAATATCGTCCCATGGTATCAAAACAGTTGCCAGTGCACCGTCCAAAGAGTAATCAATTCTCTTGATCAAGTCTGCTTTGTAATCCAAAATCCGCGGTGATTTTTTCATGTATTCACGACGCATTTCTTCCAGTTCTGCCACATTTGCACCGAGTTTTGTCAGTTCCGCCATGATTTCAAAAGTTCGCGCCGTCACCGTAGAACTAGTTAATCCCAAAGTATCAGACATTATTCCCTGCATAATCGCTTCCGCTGCCGGTTTTGTAATTTCTATTTTATTTCCGCGTGCGATTTCATAAACCAGTTCTGCGCAAGCCGGTTTTACATCAATAATTGATTCATGCGAAAAATCCAAATCATCCGCCGTCTCGTGATGATCAATCACTAAAACTGGTGCCGAATATAAGCGGTTGCGAATTGCGGTGTCGTCAACCAATTTCGAAAGTAAAACTGCCGCTGCCGTATCAACAATAATATACCCATCTGCCCGAAAATCGAATTCGTTAGTAACTCTGGACCAATCCGGGAAATAATGTAGATATTTTGGAATATCTACTGGGCAATAAAGCGATATTTCGCAATCTTTCAATAAATAGTCAATGGCAATCGCACTGCCCAAAGAATCACCGTCTGGGTTTTCTGCCTGGATGATGCAAATCGTCTTTTTATCTTTAACAAAATCACTAAATTTATGATACATATACCTTATATTATATCACACACTCTAGACTACATTTCGGCGGTGATTGACTTTCCAGGCCCGAATCTTGGCAAAATGTGCCGCAAGTGCATCGGTGGTGAGTTTGTCGCCGAGCATGACGGTTTCTTGAGGTTTGAAATTATATTCTTCCATAGTGGCGGTCAGTTTGGTCGAAAGCGGTTTCTTTGCCCACCACACGCACGAGATACCCAACGGTTCACAAAATCTTTTCATAAATTTTTTGCGCCCGTTATTTGAGATCACCACCACTTTAACACCTGCCTTTTTAATTTCTTTAATCCATTCAACCAATTCATCCGCCGGCTCTTTTTCGGAATGTAATCGCAAGGTATTATCTAGATCACACAACAACAGCTTAACACCAGCATCATTCAAAATTTCTGGCGTCACATCCTCAAATCTTTCGAATTTTTTGTCAACACAAAATAAACACATATAACTATAATACCACAAACTTAATGATTATATAAAGCACCGCCGTCGCAAACGCCGCCGAATCAGCCCTGTCCAAAAACCCACCGTGTCCATTTGAACCACCTACCACTAATTCGAGTTTTTCGAAAAACTTATTTTTGATCACGACTTCATTAGAATCTTTAATTGCAAACTTACGTTTCAAATAACTTTCAAATAAATCACCCACTACCGCTAGTGGTGGCGCTAATAAAAACACCCATTCGCCCGCAACAAATCCGCGTAAAGCGTACATGATGGTTACCATCGCGAGTGACATAATTATCCCCATGATGGTCCCTTCCCACGTTTTGTTTTTGGAAATTTTTGGGAACGGCCGTGATTTACCAAATATTTTTCCGCCGAACGCTTTCCCAAAAAGATAAGCCGATATATCGTATCCTGGTACCCCAAATGCTACATACCAAATAAAGATTGGAGTTGCCTCGCCCACGAAAAATATACTCACTAATATAAATGATAATTCCAGCACCACAAGAAATATGTTTAGCGGTTTAGCTTTTTGCTTGAAGAAGCTAAAGAGTTCAATTATTGCCACCGCTGCAAAGGCCGCATATAAGATTTTAAATGGAATGCTGTCAAAAGTATAAATCGCAATTATCGCTACGATGAACATTACCAATCCAGCTACTACCCTCACCCGAAAATTATCGTTCATAGCTTGATTATATCATAAGAAATCGAGTCAAAATTATTCTGCGCGCTTCATTGTTGGAAATGGCACCGCTTCGCGTCCCGGCACGCCTTCAAGTAGCCAGAAGTTGCGCTCCGAATTACCCCAACCACAGGCTGGCGGCATACCATATTCTAGCATTTCCACGAAATCACGATCAAGCATCTGCGCTTCTTCATCACCCGCATCGCGTGCAGCCTGTTGCTCTTCAAACCGCCCCAACTGATCTAGTGGATCGTTTAATTCGGAGAATCCATTCCCCATTTCTGTTCCTGCAATTACTGGATGGAAACGCTCAGTTACAAGAGGATTTTCAGTTGACTTCTTTGCAAGTGGCGACAAACTTAGTGGCTCTTCAATCACCCAATATGGTCCTGCCGAAGTCTTGCGAATCAACTTCCAAACATCGTCAATCAGGTGCGGCGTTGTAGTATTATCTAGCTTTCGCATAAAATCTTCTCGTTTCAAATCTTTCGCGTCCCAATTTTCAAGCAAAATCTTTATCAACTGTTCTCGGTCTGGATTAAACACATCCACATCAAACTTCTCGCGCAACAAATCTGCATATTTATAACGTGGCCATTCGCAATCCAAATCGATATCAAATCCACCCACATGGAATTGCAGAGTTCCCCAAGTTTCTTTGGCGACATATTTAATCATTTCTTCGTAGAGTTTCATGCCATCTTCGTAGTTTTCGTACGCAGCATAGGATTCAAATGCAATATGCTCTGGTAAATGCTCATCATCGACACCTTCATTGCGGAACCTTGGCCCGATGTCGTAAACCTTTTCAAAACCACCACCAAGTAGTCGCTTCAAAGGCAACTCGTGAGAAATACGCAAATAAAAATCCTCATCCAGAGCATTCATATGTGTAACAAAAGGAGTAGCATCAGCGCCACCAGTGGTATGTTCTAGCACCGGAATATTAATTTCAATAAATCCATGCGCGTTCATGAAATCACGCGTTGCCTGCCAAAACTTTGACCTACGCACCAATCTCTCACGCACTTCAGGATTTACATTCATGTCCACGTAGCGGCGACGATATCGTTCCTCTTTGTTGGTGAATTTCTCCGGCAAAGGTCTCAAAGATTTAGTTAGAAGTCTAACGAAATCTGAAAACACCGATATTTCACCAGTTTGCGATTTGTCTACTTTGCCAGCTGCTTCCACAAAATCACCAACATCGAGTAATCTTACATCTTTGGCGCCAAGCATTCCTTCAGGTGTTTCTTCCGATGAGGCGCGCATAAAAATCTGTACCTCACCAGTATAATCTTTTAGTTTCAAAAACACCAACTTGCCAAACGAACGAATTGCCACGATTCTCCCGGCCACGCAAACTTCCTGGCCAGCTTTTTCATCAAAATGATTAATAACATCCACAATCTTAGTGTTGCGATGGCTCTTAGATGGATACGGTTCAATTCCCCGCTCCTTCAATTCATCAAGTTTTTTTAATCTTTCGTTTCGATAATCTTCTAATAACATAATATTATTATACCATAAAATCCGCCTCAGTTCCACCGCTAGTTGAAAAACAATTAAGCTTATGCTACAATCAAAAATGTAAAACGGAGATAATAATGACAAATCCTAACAGCTTTGGCAGCGGCACCAATCAAGAACCATCTAGTAACGACATGGCGGATGCCTGGGCTAGCCTTGCGGATAATTCAAATGAACTTTTTAATCCTAAGCCACAGTCATCTCCGGATAGTGTTGACCCCAAGCCACAAACGGTTCCGGACAGTATTGAATCTAAAACAGAATTATCATCAGAAGATAAAGAAAAAATCGGTCGCAAACTTCGTAAAGAGCTTCTTGAAGCAGCTGAATCTACTTCCAAAAAACAGTATGAGGCATATGGCTATCTTTATGAGTCGCTAGACGACTCTGGCTACAATGCTCTCGCGACGACGGTCGGAAACTTGAGTGAACACACCAAACGTTTGGACGCTGGGCGCACCAAAGCTTTAATTGATTATATAGATTTGAAGTTTGCCTCTGGCCCTGGTGTAGAAAAATCGCGCAAGGAAGCCCGTGAAAGTTATAAAAAATCTTCAACGGCTTACGCCGAAGTGCTTGAAAAATCACTAGGATATGCTGGGCAAGGATTGTTGATCTCAAATGAAACAACGGCGGCCTATCTCCTTAACCTCAGAAAAAAACTCCCAGAAGGCCAAATGGCAACCAGTACGGAACTTATCGATTATTTTGACAATCCATCTGAAGAAACCAAAAAACAGCTCGAAAAGGATCTAACCGGACATGATAATTCCATAGGAGAAGCTTTCCATTTTCTCACGCGCAGCGCAGAAGAAACTATGCCTCGTGGTAGCAAAATTCCAGAATCAGTATATAAACTTGGCAACACTACTAGAAAAGGACACGAAGACCTTTATAAAGCATTAATCAATTATTATGAATTCAAGAAAGATAATTACCAAGGTGACACGTCGGTGGAATCTCAACCATCACAAGTTCCTCAACCAAAAATTTCTTATCCTCAACGCCCCAAAAGCCCTAGATTCATGTCGGCCGAAGAACTCAGAAAAGAAATACCTTAAACTAATTAATTTCAACAATTTTAACTGTTTTGCCATTAAAATCAAAGGTATCACCAACCTTGCGTCCAAAAATCGCTTTGCCGATTGGTGATTCGTTTGAGATTTTGCCACTAAATGGATCAGCTTCTGTTGGGCCAACCAAAGTATAATTAACTGTCTTTCCGCCCATATCAAGTGTTACTGCGGCGCCCAACGCAACTGCGCTCTTTTTGCCACCGCGAATAATCTTAGCATTCTTTAATATTTCTTGAATCTCAAGAATTCGCCCTTCGGCAACTTTTTGCTCGTTCCTCGCCGAGCTATATTCTTCATTCTCGGACAAATCGCCAAATGCCCGCGCAGTCGCAATGCGCTCCGTAATCGCTGGGCGGTTCGCAATTAATTCAGCGAGCTCATCCTCGAGCTCTTTTTTACCTGCAGCAGTCAAATTAATACTCTTTTTAATCATAACCAAAATCTCTTAATTAATACTAGTATAGTTTATAGTAAGTCAGAAAGTTTGTCAAGTGAAATTTTGGATGTTTTGCCGCTAGCGCGTTCCACCACTTCAGCCGTGCCGTCAGCTAGAGTTTTATCAGAAATCACCACCCTATAAGGTATACCCATCAACTCACTGTCGGCGAATTTCTCGCCCGGGCGCACGTCGCGATCGTCAAACAAGATTTTATCTGCATTCTTGTTGTAGAATTCTTCAGCTCTTTTTATTCCTTCTTCGCCAATCCCTACCAAATATATTTGAAACGGCGCTACGGACTTTGGCCACACGAGGCCTTTGTCATCGGAATATTTTTCGGCGATTACACCCATTAATCTAGATACGCCAATTCCATAACAACCCATATACACCGTCTGCAAATGGTTTTCTTCATCGGTATAGTTCAAACCCAAGGGTTCCGTGTATTTATATTTCAACTTAAAGATATTTGCCACCTCTGCGCTAGTATCTTCGGTCAAATCCTCACGCTTTGCCCCCAAATCTTTCAATGTCTCATCATTCAAGACCTCTTTATTAAGCACTACACTCTTATCGGCATTATAATATATGGTATCTTCACCCACACCGAGCAAAGTCTGATACTCATGCGAATATTTCGAGAAAATTCCCCCGCTCGCAAAGGTTTTATAAGTGCAATCGCCTAATCCAACTCGCTCAAACACGCGTGCGTAGGCTCCTTCAACCTTCGTATAAAACTCGTCTAAATCTTTTTCGGAAGTATGGAAGCTATACAAATCCTTCATCAAGAATTCTCGTCCACGTAAAATTCCGGACTTAGCCCTCAGCTCGTTCCTAAATTTAGTCTGGAACTGATATACATGTACTGGCAAATCTTTATAACTCGAAATGTAAGTTTTTAGCATGCTCACCATTGGCTCTTCGTGTGTCGGCGCTAGCCCCAATTCTCCACCCGAAGCAAGCTCAGTCTTAAACCAAATATCAACTTCTTGATCTGAAAACCTGCCGGTCTTCTCCCATGGCTCTGGGTTTTGCAATGCAGACATCTGTACTTCTTCGCAACCCAAGGCATTTAATTCTTCGCGAATAATATTTTTGATTCTCTCAATCACTGCTAGGCCGAGTGGCAAATAATCATATATGCCGGCCATCTCTTTATGGATAAAACCAGCTCGAAGAAGCAATGCTCCGTTTTTAGCATTCTCATCCTTCGGCGCTTCGCGCAAAGTCTTGATAAAAGTATTTTTTAATCTCATAGAGATATTATATCATATTTACCCGAATCCGAGCACATACAATAGATAAAAAGCCACGCCGTTCTTAATCATGTGTGTCAAAATACCAGCATAAATGGTACCAGTTATTTCGCGTAGCACACAAGCAACCACACTAAGTGCAAACACGTTTACGCTTACATTCCACTGAAAATGTAGCAAGGCGAACAACGTTGATGTTATTAAAATTGCCCCCACGACGCCCATACGCGCTCTCAGCCTACCATAAAGCCATCCGCGAAAGATGACCTCTTCAACTATTGGCGCGAGCACCACTAGCACCAAGAAAGCAATCGCCCTTTCTCCGGTACCCATATAAGGACCGAACCCGGTTGACTGTGATTCCTCTGCGTTAAACCAAGGAAATAGACTAAACAGATAAACTATTCCTATCGCGAGGATAGTGGATGCAATATATGCCACTGGCGAAAGTCCGATGTCTGTCCAAGTCGGCAAACCGTTAAGCCCCAGCCGCTCACGTTCTTTAACATTGGATACACTCACCTGCTTGGCCTTTTCTGGCTGCTGTTCTTTTTTGGCCTTTGGCTCCTTTTTGTTCTTTGGTTTAGTATTATTGAACCATTTTTCTTTAGCTATCGGTGGAACTATTATTACCATCACGAGCGTTAACATGTATGTTGCAAGCGAATAAATCCCAGACAGCACCGGCTTATTAAGCTGATCGAGGCCAACGAACAAATCCATGACAAGACCTATAATAATTTGTGATACTATGGTCGAGCAAAGAACCCAAATCGTAAGAAGCAACACGTATTTTATAGTATGCCAGCATTTCGGAGCAGCCTTACGCGCTTTTTTACTATTTTTGTTAGTCTTTTTGCCCACACTACTTTTCATTTAAAAGAACCTCGTTATATCTAATATTGTTACGATTGCGAGGAGCCCTAAAAGCACCAACATCGCCCGTGAAACGATTTTTTGCTCGGTCTCCTTGGTGAGTTTTTTGCCACGCAATTTATAGATACCAATCAGTAACCATCTACCACCATCTAGTGCCGGTATTGGTAGAACATTCATGCAAGCTAACGAAATTGAAATTAGCGCCGTAAGAAACGCTAGGTTGGTTGGCCCAGCCGATGTAAACGATGGGAATAATACCCCAATAATCCCTACCGGCCCAGACACAGAGTCGCCAACAGAAGAAAGCGCTTCTTGTCCACTTTCGCGTGTCGCCTCGTCAAAACTAAAGAGCCTACCGGTACCAGTAATCAAATTCCACAGCAATTCGCCAACGCCCTTGAATGTTTCTCCGGTTATTTGAAGAGTAAGCCCCGCTCCTACTACCGGTGCACTCCAAGTAGAATAGGCAAGTGCTTGCGATGATTGCATTGCAATGCCGAGTAAGTAGTCGGCATCAGTATTATTTAAAGTGGCAGTAAGTTCTAATTCTTCTGTAAAAGTAGGTGCTGTACCATCGGCGTCAACCGGCCCTGCCGAAGTGCACATTACGTAATCTGGATTCGTTTGGCAATCAATCGTTCTTTCTATTTTGTATGTAACAGCTTCCTCTGGGTGCAACTGGTTGTATGCAGTTACATCACTTGGATAGATAATTTCGGTATCACCCGCACCGATAATAATGTCGCCTTCCTTCATTCCGGCCGCTTCGGCGGGTGAGTCCTCCAACACTTGCATAATCTCCACTCGTCCGCCGGTGCTGCGCGTGTCGGCATCAATTGTGAATTGCCCCTCCAAAAATTGCGGCATGCCAGTCCAAGCCAGAATCGTAAAAATCACCCAAGCCACCAGCCAGTTCATCCCCACGCCGGCGAATAAAATCTTGGTTTTCTTCCAAAAATTCGCTGCGCCAAAAGTGCCAGTTCTTTCGTCTTCTGCCGATTCGCCATCCATTTGGCAAAAGCCACCAATTGGTAGCCAGTTTAAGCTAAATACTAACCCGTCCGCAATTAGTTTTTCTTTACTCTTAACCGTTACGGTAGTGCGAGGGATTTTTTTAGCTTTTTCTTTCTTCTTGTCGGAATTATCTGCGCTATCATTTGCCCCAGCCTCTTTCTCGGACAAAACTGTTTTCATTATTCCGGCGCTTCCCCACTCGGATTTTTTAAGTTTTCGCCATTTATGGGTAGCAGGGTCTTTTATCCAGGCCACTGCACGTGGCGGGAATCCAATGCCAAATTCTAGCACCCTCACCCCGTTTTTTCGGGCTGCCAAAAAATGCCCGAACTCGTGCGCCGTCACCAAAAACATTAAAACAAGCAAGCCAACAATAACGCCTACAAAAATATCCATATATTTATTATAACACTACTTTCCGAATCTACGGTTACGCTTTTCGTATTCTTTTAAGATTTCTTTAATGTCTTCGCCGCCCATCTCTGGGAAGTATTTCTTAATAAACATGAATTCACTGTATGCTGCACGCCACAGCATGAACCCACTAATTCTCTCTTCGCCCGAAGTCCGAACCACCATATCAACATTTGGCACTTCTGGATGATAAAGATTAGCGCGAATCGTTTCCGGCGTAATCTCACCAGCTTTTCGTAATGCGGTATTAGCTGCATCGGCAATTTCTTGTTCGCCACCATAGTTAAAACAAAAGCTCACTGTAATGCCGGTACAATCCGCAGTAATTTTCTCGGCCTTTTCAATTGCGCTTGCAATTTTGGGTGACAATCTATCCTTGGAGCCGAGCACTAGCATTCGTGCATTCTTCGCGGCCAACTTCTCGGCATATTTCAAAATCCGAGTCTCGGCAAGTTTCATAATGTACGAAACTTCAGCCTCGCTTCGTCCCCAGTTTTCGGTTGAAAACACATAAAAAGTAATATACTTAATGTCGGCTTCCGCTGCTGCTTCGACCAACGCCTTGATTGAGTCGAGCCCTTTTTTGTGGCCTTCAATTGTCGGTAAACCCTGAGACTTCGCCCAGCGCCGATTTCCGTCGGCGATAACTCCTAAATGTATCAAGCTCATATCTTCATTATCTCATCAGTCTTAGATTTAAATGCGGTGTCGATTTTGTCGGTAAATTCCTTAGTCAAATCATCAATCTCTTTTTCGGCACGTTTTTTGATGTCCTCACTTAATTCTTCAGCGGCTTTCAGGCCTTTGCGCGCATCTTCGCGAATATTTCGAAGCGCCACCTTCGCTTGCTCAACTTTTGCCGAAGCTGTTTTGACAATTTCCTTACGGCGCTCTTCGGTGAGCGGTGGAATTGGTACGCGGATTACGCGGCCGTCATCAGCTGGATTTAAACCAAGCGCTTGGTCGTTACGAATCGCAGTTGAAATTGCCTGAATAGTAGAAGGATCAAAAGGTGTCACAACGAGCAAAGTTCCATCGGCGGCTGTCACATTTGCAACCTGGTTTAGTGGCATGAATTGTCCATAAGCTTCCACTTTAATTGAAGCCAACATATCAGGGTGTGCCCTGCCGGTGCGCACCTTCTTCATTTCGTCATTGAATCGCGTGAGAGCTTCTTCCATCTGTTTCCGCTCTTTGCTAATATCAAACATAATAACTCCTTGTTTATATTTCTATTATAACATAATGCCCCGAGTTTTAAAAAACAGCTAATACTACAAATGTAGCAAAAATCTCTTGATTATTTATTCTGTTTATGCTATATATTAAAGTATGAAAAGGTCAAAACAAACACTCCTATCAAAAATCTTTCTAAGCAGTCTAATAATGGCGGGGCTAACTGGTGTTGTTGCTGGGCTAGCGACAAATGTGGTTTCTGCACTTGAATACACTTCTAATTCTGTGCCGGTTAGTTTTACCTATAGTGATGTATTGACGGTATCTACCGGTGGTAACATTTTAATCCCAAGCTTAAGTCCGGGCAATAGTACTATTAGCGCCAATAATTATGTAGTTACGGTTAGCACGAACAGCGTGGCCGGGTATACATTATCTGCGACTGTGGGTTGTGCTAGCGGCGATGGATGTTTTAACTCCAAAGCATTAGGTGATGGTAATAATAATAATTTTGCCATGGTGGAGTCTACTACGGCCTTGACTCCGGGCAGATGGGGTGTTTCATTTGATACTTCTGCAACCACCAGCTCGAATTTTCAAACTCTACCGCTCTATTCCGGTACAGCCGAGACTATTAACCAAACTACCAACGCTGATGGCGCTGCTGCAATTGGTTATCATGGTACGCAAAACACTCCATTCCGTATCGGCGCCTACGCCGACGAAAACCAAGTTGCCGGGACTTATACCAATGTGGTAAATTTTATCGCGGTAGCGAATGTGGTAGCAGCCCACACGTATATGCAAGATTTTACAGTTTCAGAATGCCAATCTTTGGCTAGCGATGGTTATTACACGGTATACGACAAACGGGACGAAAATGGTTATACAGTTCGCTATATCGAAGGTGCTTGTTGGATGACGCAAAACTTGCGTATTACTGGTACGGTTAGTTCAGAATATTCCAACTTTAGCACCTATAATAGCGTAAATGTCTGCGAGGCAGATCTCACGACTGGTGATAGCTACGATGTACCGCTTTGTCACGATTCTGACAATACAACAAATGGTGTATGGTATAACTACGCAGCAGCTTCGGCAAAAACCATCATCAGAAGCTCTAATAGCGCACTAGCAGTAGAAGATATCTGCCCAGCTAATTGGCACTTGCCTAGCTATGATACTACCAACCCAGCCGGCTCAATAAATAGTCTATCATCTACATCTGCTACATCAGTGCTTAAGTTTTCCCCAGTTACCGGCGGCGGCTACAGCAATGGCTCGCCTACTTATGCTGGCAACGGGAGCTGGTGGTCTACTACGGCAAACAGTACCTTCAATCGTTACGGCCTGAGTTACAATGGTAGTAGTCTGGAGCCCGCCGTCATCGCTTATCGCAGCGGCGGGGTTTATGTTCGCTGCGTCCGCCTCTAGTTCCCAGACATCTCACGGTTAAGCTAATGCTAATTTGATTGGTGGGGGGTTGAAGGTTTCTTGGTTTTATGTTAACGTGAAGAGCATGAAAAAAATAAGAAAGCCTGTCATTAAAATGGTTGAGCTAAGAAAACCCACGAGCAACAAACATGGCTATATAAAATATAACGAAAAGGAGCCACTTCCACATGAAAAACGTACCATTGAATGTCTTTCCAGCTATGGTTTTGATGTAGAAACAATTATTCCATCAAACATACCAGGCTCCAAAAATCCAGACATTTTAATGATGGGCACATTTTGGGAGATAAAAGGACCGACCAATGCAAATGATGACACAATAGAAAAAAGATTTCACAAGGCGATAAAACAATCAGGAGGAAAAGCGATATTTGATTTAAGAAATATAGATAACAAAAAAGATAGGATACGTGCAAAGGATAATCTACTAAAACTATTTGGAACTAATCGAGGGATGCGTCGAATAATAATCATAGAATCAGGTACGAAAGTACTGGATTTTTATAAAAAATAGTGATATAATAAAAATCAGTAAGAGGGCGACCTAGTGCAGTATCGTGCTAGGCCAAGCTCTCTTATTTTTATTGGAGCTTCAAAATCGAAACTAGACAAAAATATGGCGCGTTTGCGGCGCCATATTTTTGTAGAAAAGTTGAATATTACTCAGTCACCCCAAGCTCAATTCGCTTAAACTGACGAACCGTGATATTTTCACCGGTCTTAGCAATTGCTTCCTTGATGAATTGCTCGACGGTCTTGGTGTCATCCAAAATATATGGTTGGTTCATCAAAACCTTATCTGCAAAAGCTTTTTTCACCTGGCCTTCGAGAATCTTGTCTTTCATATTCTCTGGACCTTTGAAGTTTTCTTCAAGTTCTTTTTTCTTAGCTTTCATTACATCAGCTGGAATATCTGCTTCCGACACGTAAAGTGGTGCCATCGAAGCGACCTGCATCGCAATTTGGTGTGCGAGGGTTTTGAATTCGTCGGTCTTAGCCACAAACGAAGTCTCACAGTTGACCTCAACGATTGCGCCGAGGCGACCATCGTGAATATAAGCATCAACGAGGCCTTCGCGAGTTTCGCGGTCGCCACGTTTTTCGGCCTTGGTTAAACCTTTTTTGCGCATCGCCTCGAGAGCTTTATCAAAGTCACCTTTGGCTTCAACAAGAGCTTGCTTGGCATCGGTCAAGCCCGCGCCAGACAATTCTTTGAGCTTCTTGATTTGTTCAATTGATATTTTTTCTGCCATATTATTGCCTCCTTAGCAAATTTATATTATTTCTTGCCTTCTTTGACTGCTTCTACGAAGTAATCAAGCGCAAGCTTAGTAGCTTTCAAAGAATCATCATTCATCGGAATGACGTAATCAATAGTGGTTGGATCAACGTTGGTGTCAGTAAGAGCCACTACTGGGATATGCAAGCCATTAGCTTCCTTGATCGCATTGCGGTCTTCCGATGCATCCACTACAACCACGAGAGCTGGTTGCTCGTTCATTTCCTTAATACCGCCGTAGCGTTCGTTCAAGAGGTCAATTTCCTCCTGATAGCGCTGAACTTCAAGCTTTGAATAGCGATTTTCGAGCTCGCCTGAAGCCATGCGGCGTTCCAAATCTTTGAGTTTCTTGATTTGGCGATTCACGGTGTCAACATTGGTAAGTGTACCACCAACCCAACGCACGGTCACGTATGGCATCTCGGCAGCTTCCGCCGCTTCCTTTACGATATCTTTAACTTGTTTCTTGGTACCCACAAAAAGTACCTTTTTACCACTTTTCACAACTTCGGTGATTTTTGGCAAAGCCTTTTCAAAGCCTTCGACAGTCTTTTCTAGGTTAATAATGTGTCCATTTGCACGTTTGCTATGGATGTATGGCGCCATCTTTGGGTGCCATCGGCTCGTTTTGTGCCCAAAATGAGCACCAGCTTCGAGCAGAGCTTTCATATCGACATCTACTGCCATATATGATTTCCTTTCTCTTTGCCTCGGGACCCTCTTAATGCAGGAAATCCTCCCAAGGCTGTTTCGTTAAATGATGTTATACTATCATTATATCATACCTTGACCAAAATGTAAAGGTGTGATAAAATATACACTAATTATGAGTAAAACAGATTTACACCCTAAAGATTATCGTGCTGTCGTTTTTATGGACGAAGCAGCGAATTTTTCGTTCCTCACCAAGTCTACTGCGAAGAGCGAAGAGACCATCAAGTGGGAAGATGGCAATGAATATCCACTAGTTAAAATCATGATTTCCTCTAAAAGTCACCCATTCTTTACTGGCGAAGAGAAAATTATCGATACCGAAGGTCGTGTCGACCGCTTCAAAGCTCGTGCTGCTAAGGCTGCCAAGATGAAAGGCGCTCTAGAGAATAAGGCTAAGAAAGCCGCTAAAGAAGCCGAGAAAAAAGCCAAGGCTGAAGAATCTAAAATCGAAGCTTAATTAAAAAACAAAATCGGGCACCCTCGCAGTTTACGGTGCCCGATTTTTTGTAGAGTAGTATGTTTTTATCGACGTTTGTTGGAACGTGCTTCCTTGCGGCCTCGTGCCACGACGCCAAACCCGACAATCGCGACAATGAAGAATGCAATTAAACCAGTCACAAGATAATCTTCTTTGGTGATATTCAAGTTATGGAATAATCCACCAGTATCCGGAGAACCCGTGCCGCTATCATCCGGCTTGTCATCCGGGCCGGTATCAGGAATTGTTAAAGGCACATAGTGTACGGTCGTTTCATCGCTGACGAATATCGGTTCGCCGTTGCTGCCATTTGCCACAAGAATAATTACATAGTCTTGCTCTACTGTAGGATCATCTGGCGTATAATTAAATACTTCGTTCTCATCGTTCACGGTGATAGTTCCCACGAATTCACCGTTTACGTAGACATTTATCGTGTCAACATTGTCAGTGTCGATATCGGTAACATTAATATCGATGTCACCACTGTCTTCGTTTTGTTCCGCCGAAGAGAAAAACGGCGCATAGTAGAATTCAAATGATTTCTCATCTGTAACGCCGTCAACATTCTCGCCCGTCACAGTCAAAACATAATAACCATAGCCGTGTGTACCATTGATATTAAATCTTTCGTCACTCAAATCTAGCGGTTTGCTTACGGAGCCGGATGTGTAACCAGTTTCGTAATCGTCCATCAACGGGTCAAAAACCACTGTATCCGTTCCGTCTGCGTTTGTAAAGGTATAGCTCAGACTATAATGTATAACTGCCACACCGTTATTATAGGGTGTTGTAACAGTAAGATGCGGATCTGTAGTGGCATCCTTCTGCTCCAATACGGTATTATCCGAATCCTTTACGGTGATACTTTCGATGACTGGTTCTATGCCTACCACACGTACAGTTAAATTATCGGTTATTGTTGTTACTGCGGAAGCCTGAGGAGATGGCAAAGCAATCGCCACGGCAGTCATCGCGACAACTGCGCCAAGTCCTAAGCATCCAAAGAACCGCTTTTTTGTCTTTTTCATACTCTACACTCTTTTTTATATTTTATATTTGTTTTGGTTTCGCTCGAATCTGCTCCACACAGATGCCAATCTAAATTGCTATACCATCAATCTGGATCGGCGTTCTTTGCGTTTCCTAACTAGGATTATAATCCATACGATTATTATTGTCAATAGCAAAATCATAATAATTAACACCGGAGCTGGCATAATTAGTATCATTTTTGTGATTGGTTCTTCAGTCTTTCCTGCTGCCATCACGGTCCAGGTTGCTTTAAATAAACCAAAGTATGGCGTATCATCCCATACATCAGAAACCGTGAGCTCTGTTTCCGGAATCACCGAAATCCTTGCCTGTGAAGAAGGTGTTTCGTAATAAGTACGGCCAAAAATTCCCTCAACCTTCAACGTACCTTGCGCCATGAAGTCCACGTTGCCTTCGTTTTTTATTTTTGAAGACGCGTTAATCAAATTTACCACCTCGCCATCTTTTTCGATAGTCTGATTAATAATGGAATTACTTACGCTTCCCTCAATAATGGTTTCACCTTTGCTGTGACCATAAACTACAAATCCAGGGCTCGCTTCGGTTTTGATACCAGAAGAATCGGTCGTAGCCGACAAGGTATGAGCGAAAAGCACGGCGTATTGCCCACCGGCCGGTAAACTGCTTGGCGTACTAATGCGATAATAAACCTCAACTGAACCTTCTGGTTCGGCTTGGAATTTAGTAGTTGTCACATAGTTACCTTCGGTATCTCTAAAAGTAATCCAACGTGTAATTTGCGTATAGTTGCTTTGGTTACTAAAACCAAGTCTATACTCGTCATCCTCTTCTGAATAAGTGTATGAATATGGTGAAGCATAAACTTCAAAATTCATTGGCGTTTTGCCGTTGTTGGTGACTTTAAATTTAAATTCGTCACCGTCATACACAGTGTCCGGTTCCAACTCGACCACCTTATTAACTGGGCTGATACTGATGCTCATCCCGCCAATACCAACACTATCTTCTTCTTCTGCAAATGCCGTCCCACCGAAACAAAAAACCGCGCTCAAAATCACGGCGAATACAAATGCTGAAATTGTCTGAATTTTTTTCATTTACCTCCTTTTAATAAAACTTCGTACCACAAGGTACGCCATCCTATCTATATTCTAATCGAAAGCAATGTAATTGTCAATGCACGACACCGCTAAGACTAACTCACCCATAAATCCGACAAAATATGGTATAATATTAGAATAATATTGGAATTAGAATACTCTATCAACTAACAAAAAGATTCAGGAGAAAATGTGAAATATAAAACTAATAGCAGACGAAATACTATAGAATACGAAAAGGCTCTTGCCGATTGGTGGAAGAAGAATCGTATTTTTGAGAAGTCTGTTGACGAGCGACCCATTGACAACTCATATGTGTTTTATGACGGCCCACCATTCCTAACTGGCTTACCACATCATGGGCACTTACTAGGTTCTACTATTAAAGATGCCGTTGGTCGCTATTGGACGATGAGGGGAAAACACGTAGAACGTGTTTGGGGGTGGGATTGCCATGGCCTCCCTGCCGAGAATTACGTTGAAAAACAACTTGGAATTAAAGACAGAAGAGAAATCGGCACAAAATGGTCTCTCGAAGACTATATATTGACTGCCAAAAAATCAATGGAAGAGATTAGCGACGAATGGGAGCATACCATTGCTCGTATCGGACGTTGGGTTGAGTTCAAGGGTGCTTACCGCACAATGGATAAGAATTTTATGGAGTCAGTTTGGTGGGCATTTAA
>Ga0310696_10004697_pt1 | contig 16689 bp, 14 predicted proteins | sample AusTroGonzalo_MG_4_FD_203885 | JGI IMG/M metagenome (GOLD analysis project Ga0310696, IMG submission 203885) | Bovine rumen microbial communities from tropical cattle in Woodstock, Queensland, Australia - Gonzalo_02 (v2) (version 2) | ecosystem: Host-associated > Mammals > Digestive system >...
CGTCAGTAATCGGAGATACTTCATCGAAGATCTGCTGCATACCTTCGTCGATGAACCACTGATAAGACTGCTTCTGGTTCTCGATGAGGTTAGGCACCTCAATTACTTCTTTGATCTTGGAATACGACTGTCGCTCTGTCTTGCCTTGTTTTACGGAATGGACCATTGTTAACGAATCACCTCACACAAAGCTTAAAAACACATGGTTTAAGCGGTTTCTTGGTTGAAAAGTATTCTTATTTACCATAAAAATTCTTTTCCGTCAAGAGAAATAGGCATAGTTGCCCAAACCCATTACGACGCAGTAAAGAATTATATAGAAGGAGACAACTTTTGTCAACAACTTTTTTTGTGCGTCGTGGGGCAATTGCGTATAGTTGTTGATCAAACCCGATTTGCGTGAGGCCGGGATATCTTCCAGGCTATTATCTCACTCTTTCCTCAAAAGCAAATTGAAGCTTAATTGCCTATATGTTATTATTATATCGAAAATGTTATTATTGCGAAAAGGAGGTGCTTTTTATGGCAGCAGAATCAAGCGCTAATATGTCCGGAATTGAGAGCAGCCTGATAAATGACTTCATTAAGGTCAGGAAGAAGAGGCAGTTGTCTCAGGCTGAAGTCGCCAAGAAGGCAAGTCTTCATCAGGCGGCTGTTGGCAGAATCGAGAACAAGAGCACAAGCCCCAGGCTTGATACTATGCTGAAGATGCTTGATGCGATGGGATACACACTGGCTATCGTACCCTCATATAAAGAACCTGAACATTCGATCAGCCTGGAGATTAACAACACTCTGGATTCTCTTGACGAGGAGAACCTTAAGAGAGTTAAGGCATATGCTGATGCCCTTCACGAAGAAGACGTGAAGAAAAGCATGGATGCCTTTAACGAGTTTTCGAAGTTATGCAGGCCTATGGATATAGATGAGAATTACAGAGCTATTCTGGAAGAGGAGTTGATCCGCAAGCATGGTAATCTTTATTGATACTAATATATTAATCGATGCAGCAGCTCGAAGAATACCGTTTTGTGAATCCTCCAATTCAGTTCTGGCTCTATGTGCCAGACAAGAAATCACGGGGTTTGTTTCATCTCGAACTTTCTGTGATATCTTTTACATCCTTCGCAAAGATATGAATGCGGATGAGCGTAAACTCCTGATAAAGAGCCTGCGCAACTTTCTAAGGACAGTGATTATCACCAACCCGATAATTGACCACGCTCTTGACAATGACAATATCTCAGACTTTGAAGATGCCATACAGTATGCATGTGCCGAAACAATTGGTGCGGATTGCATTATTACACGCAACACTAAAGACTTTGGTAATTCTGATATCAAGGCTATAACGCCGGATGAATTCTTAGAAATAATGGAATTAATTAAATAAGCAAACCCCGGAGGCGGGAAGCTCCGGGGTCTAGCCTTAAGGGGAATAAGGTTATTACCTGTTATTAGCAGTTATTAAGGAAATTAATAAGCATCTTCTTGCCTTCGGGAGTCAGGATCGACTCGGGATGGAACTGGACGCCGTAGATCGGGTAGTCGCGGTGCTGGACGGCCATGACCTCGCCATCATCTGCTACGGCAGTGATCTGGAGGCACTCGGGAATCGTGTCGCGGTCAGCTGCCAGTGAGTGGTAGCGGGCAACCTTGGTCCTCTCCCCTATTCCTCTGAACAGAGGGCAGTAAGCATAGAGGCCGACATCGGACTGCTTGCCGTGCATGAGGTGCTCGGCATAAGTGATCGTAGCGCCGTATGCCTTGCAGATGGCCTGGTGGCCGAGGCAGACGCCGAGCATGGGGATGTCGTGGATCCGGGCTGCAGCCTCAACGATGATGCCTGCGTCTTCCGGTCTTCCGGGACCTGGAGAGAGGATGATGTGGTCAGGATTTAATGCCTTTATCTCTTCTACGGTCATCTCGTCGTTCCTGATGACCTTGATGTCGGGATTGATCTCGCCGATCAGCTGATAGAGGTTATATGAGAAGCTGTCATAATTATCTATAAGAAGAATCATTATTTATACCTCCTGCGCAAGTGTGAGGGAATTGAGGACTGCCTTGGCCTTGTTGAGGCACTCTTCGAATTCCTTCTCGGGTACTGAATCTGCTACAAGACCTGCGCCGCTTCTGACGAAGACCTTGCCGTTCTTCTTGTAAGCGATACGGATCGCGATGCAGGTATCCATGTTGCCGGTAAAGTCGATGTAGCCGATAGCGCCGCCGTAGATGCCGCGCTTGTTGTTCTCGAGTTCGCCGATAAGCTGGCATGCACGGATCTTGGGCGCTCCGGATAAAGTGCCTGCCGGCAGGACTGCCTCGATGGCGTCGAGGGCATCGTAGCCTTCTGCAATCTGGCCGCGGACGGTCGATCCGATGTGCATAACGTGGGAATAACGCTCGATGCTTCTGAGTTTCTCGACTTCAACGGTGCCGAACTTGCTGATCTTACCTAAGTCATTGCGGCCGAGATCTACGAGCATGTTGTGCTCGGCAAGCTCCTTCTCGTCAGCTAAGAGCTCTGTCTCAAGCTGCTTGTCCTCTTCTTCGGTCTTGCCTCTGGGTCTAGTGCCTGCGAGAGGGAATGTGTGAAGGATTCCGTCTTCGAGTTTTACCAGGGTCTCGGGTGAGGCACCTGCAACTTCGACGTCGGTTCCTGCGAAGTAGAACATATAAGGTGAAGGATTAACTGTTCTTAATATTCTATATGTATTTAATAAACTACCTTCAAAAGGAGCAGAGAGTCTGTTCGACAGAACGATCTGGAAGATGTCGCCCTCGTGGATGTAGTTCTTGGCCTTCTCGACCATGGCGCAGTACTCGTCCTTGGAAAACAGGGGCGTGACTTCGCCGAGGAGCCTGCCTTCGGGGTCCTCGCTTTTCGCGCCGTTCTTAAGAAGATCTATGAGGGCTTCGAGCTCTTCGATGGCTTCCTGGTAGCCTGCGTCTACGTCTTCCAATGACATATTGGAGATGAGGATGAGCTTCTGTCTTACGTGGTCGAATGCTATGACCTTGTCGAAAAGCATCAGGTCAACATCCTTAAAATTCTCGGTATCGTTGACGTCGCACCTTGCAGTGGGCTCAACATAGCCCAGATAGTCGTATGAGAAATAGCCGACAAGGCCGCCCGTAAATGACGGGAGGTAGTCGAGCTTGGGGCTCTTAAAGTGGGACAGGATCTCTCTGATGATGGCAGACGGATCATCTGTCTTCTCGGTCTTGTCGCCGTAGGTGATCTCACCGTTGATGCAGGTGATCTCGAGCTTCGGGTCAAAGCCTAAGAAAGTGTATCTTCCCCACTTCTCGTCTGATTGGGCGGACTCGAGCATATAAGCGTGAGTTGACGCGTTCTTCAGGATGCGGATGGTCTCGATTGGTGTTGTGAAGTCTGATAAGATCTCGCAGCTTACGGGTACGACATCGTACTTGCCTGTGCTGGCGAGCTTTCTGACCTCTTCGATCGACGGCACTACTTTCATTTTTAGTCACCTCCATTTTCGGGTTTGTCAGAGGCAATAAAAAATCGTCCCTGACAAAAGATCTGATGATCTTAAGTCAAGGACGAATAATAGTCTTATCCGCGGTGCCACCTTGATTTACGGTTTAGCCGTACACTTAGCAAGATACCAACATATCTCCGGCAACTTACGCATGCCTTACGTCGCAATATACTTGGGATATCCCTTTCCTTCGCGCCCTCGGAAGTCCATTCACCAGAAGGTCCTTGCTGTCCGGATCTCACCACCCCGGGCTCTCTTTAAACGGTGTCCTAAAAGTTACTCACTCTTCGTCAACGGTTTGATTAAATTGTCATAAACATACTATATTGATAGTTTGTTGTCAATCAATTAGTAGATGAAGAACTGCATGAGACCTGCATTAACTTCGTAAAGAACATTACCTGTTGAGAGGGAAGCGTTCCAAGCGTTGAAGTTAGTAGTGATCATGTCATTTCTTACCGCATTCTCCCAAGCTGTGTGTGAAGCCTCGAAGTAGTAAACATAAACGGTTCTCTGATCGTCAGAGATGATGATCTTAATATCACCGGGCTGACGGCCTTCTTCGAAGAGCCACACGCCTGCCTGAACCTGGCAGAGTTCAAGAGGTGCATCTGCGTCAGAAGAAGCGAATGCATCAGCTGTAACACCTGAGTTGTAACCGCCGTCGAGCATTGCCTGACCGTACTCTGAATGATCCTTAACGATGTTGTAGAAAGAGAACGCATCCATTCCGGGTGTGCAGTATGTTGCTGCCTCAGCTGCAAGATCCTGAGCGCCCTGAGCGATTGCTTCAGGTGTAGCGCCTGTAACTGCTGCTTCGTTGGTAAGAGCGAGAACTCTGTAATCAACTGTCTGTGTCTCATCAAGTCTCTTGTCTACGAGGAAGATTACGAAAACACCTGTTGATGTCTCAACAACCTTTGTATCGCCAGCCTTTGAATCGCTGTAGAAGAAGTCCTGGATGCCCTGGTCCATGTACTGGATGGACTCATATGTATAACCTGCATTGTAGGTAGGATCTGCATCGTCCTCGAAAGTAGCGAGGGAAGCCTCGTTGTTCTCTTCTGTGAGGTAGTCGATAACTGCCTGTCTGAAAGAAGCTGAATCTGTAGAAGCAGCAGCGATCTTGTTAGCAGCTTCCAAAGCCTTCTCAGCACCGATGATGTTACCGTCCTCGTCCTTCTCAGCCATGATGAAGTAACGGTTGAAGTCATATACGTAGTAAACGTAAGGATTCTCATCGAACTTAGCCTGGATCTGCTCATTAGTAGGAACTACTGTGGGATCGAACTGCTTGAGGTAGCTGCCGTATTCCTGGAGAAGGATCTCGCGGGAATAGTAGTCGATGTAGCTTCTTGTTGTCATGCCTGTACCGTACATAGCAGCCATGTACTGCTGAGCTGACTGGTAACCGTAAAGGGAAGCCATTGCCTCGATTGATTCGCACTCAACTGCAGCGTAGTCGCGAGCCTTGGAGTACTGCATGAAGCCTGACTCGTTAGCAGCGCGCTCAACAAGAGCAAGAGTCTTCATCTGGTTAGCTGTCTCTCTGAGGAGCCAGTCTCTGTAAGTCTCGCCTGTGCTCTCGTTGTAAATAGTATCGAGCATCTCCTCAGAAACCATGCCGTAGTTAGCGTAGTTGCTGAATACTTCCTTGAAGTGCAAGTTTGTCTCAAGAAGTGAGAAGTTCCTTACAGTTCTTGTTGTTCCGTCAGGAAGAGTCTCAGTAATGGAGACACCCGTCAATGTGCGGGGAAGAATTCCGGAAATATATGTGAAGAAGCAGGCGATAACAAGGACAATAGCGACGATTACGACTATCATTCCGCCTGAAACTACTTTCTTATTTGCCTTTCCGGACTTGGTGGACTTTGCCATTTTGCCTACCTACCTTAAATTATTATTTATAAAAAGCACCAAGTATTATAATTCGGTCCCTGTGATAATGCAAGGAAGATATTCGGGAACCTCAATAATGTAGTCGGGTTTGAGGCCTTCTAACTCCTCCCTGTCCATCTTCGTCCACGATACAAGAGCAAAATCAGCGCCTGCATCTCTGGCCGACAGAAGGTCCGGAACGGCGTCTCCGACGTAGAGAACGCGGCTCATGTCGGTTATTCCCATGGTCTTAGCCGCATAGATGAGCGGATCGCCGTGAGGCTTAGCCCTCTCGGTGGCCTCTCTGAAGACCCTGGTGTCAAAATATCCGTTCAGATCGAGAAGATCGATGGTGATCATGGCTGAAGACTCGCGCTTGGATGTGACTATTCCCTGCTTCATGCCGGAAGACCTGATTTTCGAGAGCATGTCATAAATGCCGGGGAAGATCGGGATCGCATTCTCCTTGAGCCTTGCGCAGTTATACTCGAGATAAGTGTCAATGAGGCGCTGGCTCGTCTCTTCGTCATGCATGTGGAATGTATCAGCCAGAGGCCTGCCGATGAAGCTCATAAGGTCCTCGTCAGTGCGGTCAGTGCCGCCTAGAACGACCTCATAGGCCTTCTTAAAGCATTCCATGATGAGAGGAATAGAATCCCAAAGCGTTCCGTCGAGGTCATAGAGAACGAGGTCGTACTTACTCATCGCCCTTGGAGCTCTCCTCTTTGCCGCCTTCTTCAGCGGGTTCTATGGGATTGATGTGGATCAGGACCTTCGCGATGGCATTCTCCTCCACCTTGAGGACCTTGATCCTTAAGTTCTTGTAGTTAACGACAGGCTTCTCGCTCTCTTCGGGAACGCGGTCGAGCTGCGAGATTATAAGGCCTGCGATAGTGTCATATTCGTCGTCTGTAAGCTCGATGTCGAGCACGTCTTCCAAGTCATTGAGGGTCATGTCGCCCCTGACGATATAGTCGCCGTTAGAGAGCCTTACGAACTCCTCAGCCTCGTCGTCGAACTCGTCCGTGATGTTGCCTACGAGCTCTTCTAACATGTCCTCGATGGTCGCGATGCCCATGGTTCCGCCGTACTCGTCAACGATGACAGCCATCTGCATGCCGCAGTTCTTCATCTCGCCGAAGAGAGAGGATATCTTACGTGTCTCGTGAACGATAAGAGGCTCTCTTATGAACTTCTCGAGCTTGAAGGGCTTATCTTCCGTGGGCGGCATGATGCCGATCAGGTCCTTAATGTGAAGGATTCCGATGATGTCGTCGATCGTGTCCTTATAGACGGGGATTCTCGTGAACTTCTCTTCCCTGGCAACGCGCACTACTTCGTCGTATTCGGCGTCGATCGGGAGCGAGACGATCTTCTTCCTGTGCGTCATGATCTCCGAGACTTCCTTGTCGTTGAACTCGAAAACGTTCTCGATCATCTCTTTCTCGGTATCTTCGATGTTGCCCGACTCGGATCCGACGTCGACCATCATTCTGATCTCTTCCTCTGTTACGGGCTTGTCAGTCTGGTTGGGATCGATTCCGAACATCATGAGCACGAGGTTCGTGGACTTAGTAAGGAACCATACGAACGGCTTTAATACTGCGCCGAAGAACTTAACGATGTTTGCAGCTGCGAACGCCCACTTCTCGGGCTTGTTCTGAGCGATGCGCTTCGGAACGAGCTCGCCGAAAACCAGTGAGAAATAAGACAATACTATAGTGATGACCACCGTCCAAAGCGAAGCAATCCAGGGATAGAGCGACTCAGGGTCTACCAGGAGCGCCAATCTGGAAGCGAAGCTGTTGGCAGCAAAAGCGGATGATAAGAATCCTGCGAGCGTTACGCCTACCTGGATGGTAGCCAGAAAGCTTCCCGGATTATCCAGGAACTTTAATACGCGCAGGGCTTTCTTGTCGCCTTCTTCTGCGAGCTTGTGCATCTTCGCATCGTTAAGCGAGATGACAGCCATCTCGGTGCCTGAGAAAAAGGCATTAACGAGAACGAAGAATATGACAAGTAAGATTTCAAAAAATAATTGCATTATTTCATTCCATTAAGAATACCGATCAGGGTCTGTCTTACGACCTGGTGATCCGCCTTGCCCTTCAGGGCGCGCATCGACTGGCCGATCAGGAAGGTGAGGTTCTTCTCTTCTCCTGCGAGATAACCGTTAACGGCCTTCTCGTTGGCAGCGATGATCTCCTTGATAACGGGCTCGATAGCGCCTGCATCAGATACAAGTGCAAGACCGTTGTCGGCAATGTATTTCTCAGGGTCAGTGCCGTTGAGGAATGCTTCCTCAAGCGCCTTCTGGCCGGACTTACGGTTGATCTTGCCGTCGTTTACGAGGTTTATGATCTTACCCATGATCTTACCGTCGAAGTCGATGTCGGCAGCCAATACCTTGGCGTCCTTAGCGAGCTTTAAGAGGTCTGTCATGAGCCAGTTAGAGCAGTCCTTAGGGTTCTTGGCAACTTCGCAAGCGGCCTCGAAAACCTTAACCAGCGCAGGTGTTCCCGTAATGATCTCAGCATCATACTCAGGGAGTCCCAACTCTGTTACATATCTCTCGCGCTTAGCGTCAGCAAACTCAGGAAGTTCAGCCTTAACCTTAGCGAGGAACTCTTCAGAGATGTTGATCGGCATGAGGTCAGGATCCGGGAAATACTTGTAATCCTGGGCATTCTCCTTCGAACGCATGGAGTATGTGTACTCCTGCTCGTCGTCCCAGCGTCTTGTCTCCTGAACGACCTTGCCGCCCTCTTCGATGAGGTCGATCTGTCTGTCGCGCTCGTATTCGATAGCGCGCTCGATAGCCTTGAGAGATGCGATGTTCTTCATCTCGGTCCTGGTGCCGAACTCTGCCTGGCCTCTGGGCCTTACGGAGAGGTTAACGTCGGCTCTCATGGAACCTTCCTGCATCTTGCAGTCGGAAATTCCAAGATACTGCATCGTATCTCTTAACTTCTCGAGATATGCGATAACTTCTTCACCGCTTCTGAAGTCAGGCTCTGATACGATCTCGAGGAGCGGGACGCCGCAGCGGTTGAAGTCGACCATTGTCATGCCCGTAACGGGATCGTGTACGAGCTTGCCTGCATCCTCTTCCATGTGGATCTCGTGGATACCGATGGACTTCATGCCCTGTGATGTCTTGATGTCGACATGACCGTTCCTGCAGATCGGATAGTAGAGCTGTGATATCTGATATGCCTTCGGAAGGTCGGGATAGAAGTAGTTCTTACGGTCGAACTTGTTGTTTCTTGTGATCTCGCAGTTAAGCGCAAGTCCTGCCTTGACGGCGTACTCGACTACCTGCTTGTTAAGTGTAGGAAGCGTTCCGGGCATACCGGAGCAGACTTCGCAAACGTGTGTATTGGGCTCGCCTCCGAACTTGGCTGAGCATCCGCAGAAGATCTTTGATTCTGTCGAGAGCTCGCAGTGTACTTCGAGGCCGATTACCATCTCATAATCCTGCATGACTTAGCCCTCCCCTCTCAAAGCATTCTCAGGGATCTTGTTCTCGAATCCCAAATCGGCTGTTGCCTTCTGATAGCCTGAAGCAACTCCGATGACAGTCTGTTCAGAGAATCTGTCTCCCATGATCTGAAGTCCTACGGGGAGTCCTTCAGAAGTAAAGCCGCAGGGTACGGACATCGCGGGGATACCGACGATGTTTACGAGTACCGTGCAGATATCGCCTAAGTACATCTTGAGAGGATCTGAGAGGCTCTCGCCCTTCTTCAGAGCCGGAGTAGGAGCAACGGGTCCCAAGATTGCATCGTACTTGGTAAATGCCTCGTCAAATGCCTGCTTGATCAGGTTCTTAACGCGGAGTGCCTTGTTGTAGTAAGCATCGTAATAACCTGATGAGAGAACGAAGTTGCCGAGCATGATCCTTCTCTTGACCTCAAGACCGAAGCCTTCGCTTCTGGACTTGATATAGAGCTGGCCTAAGTCCTCAACACCCTCAGGTCTGTAGCCGTACTTAACGCCGTCGTATCTGGACAGGTTAGAGCATGCCTCAGCCGTGCAGATGATGTAGTAAGTAGGGATAGCGTACTTGATGATGGGCATTGAGAATGTCTCAACAATAGCGCCCTTGGACTTAAGGACTTCAACAGCATCGAGCACTGCCTTTTTGACGTCCTCATCGATACCGTCGCCGATATATTCTTCAGGAATACCGAACTTCTTGCCCTCGAGGCTGTATTTTTCTACGGCTGTAAGGTCAATCTTCTCGGACTCCAATGAAGACTGGTCCTTCTGATCCTTGCCGCTGATTACGTTAAATACCGCAGCGATGTCTTCGGCCTTCCTGCCGATAGGTCCGATCTGGTCCAAAGAGGATGCGAAAGCAACGAGACCATATCTTGATACTGAGCCGTAAGTAGGCTTAAGTCCCGTAACGCCGCAGAATGAAGCGGGCTGTCTGATGGATCCGCCCGTATCTGAACCCAGGGCAACAGGTGCCAGAGCGGCAGCTACGCAGGCAGCAGAACCGCCTGATGAACCGCCGGGAACTCTGTCAGTGTCCCAGGGATTGGATGTGATTCCGAAGTAGCTCGTCTCGGTAGTAGAACCCATGGCGAACTCATCCATGTTGGTCTTGCCGAGAATGATCATTCCGGCGTCTTCTATTTTCCGGATAACCTCTGCATCGTAAGGAGGAATGAAGTTCTCGAGCATCTTGGATGCGCATGTCGTCTTGATTCCCTTTGTGCAGATATTGTCCTTGATGGCGATCGGAACACCTGCCAGAGGACCTGTCAGAGTTCCTGCCTTGATAGCTTCGTCAGCCTTTGCGGCCTTTGCGAGAGCTTCGTCTCTAATAACCGTGACGTATGACTTGTAGTCGCCGTCAACAGCTTCGATGGCATCCAAAAATGCCTTTGTAGCATCGTAGGAAGTGATCTTGCCTTCCTTGATGGCAGCGCCGATCTCAAGTGCGCCTAATTTTCTAATCTCGATATCAGTCATATGCGCACCCCTTAATCAAAGGTCCTCGGTACGAGGATCGTACCGTCCTTTGTCTCGGGCGCGTTGCTTAAGACCGCATCCCTCATATCTTCGTTGGCGATAACGTCTTCACGTGTGACATTCGTTACGCCTGCTGCGTGGCTCAAGGGCTCAACACCTTCAGTATCGAGCTCACTTAATTCATCAAAATAACCCAGAATGTCGCCTAAAGCCTTCTGTGTCTTCTCTTCATCTTCGGGGCTCAGCTCGAGACGCCCGAGGCTCTCTAAGTACTGAACCAGATCTTTGGTAATCTCCATGGAATTACACTCCTACTCCATTTTCGATAGAAACTTAATCATAAAATAATAACATGCCCCTTATTTTAAGTAAATAAAGGGCATGAATCGGTTTTTAAGTGTTGATTCTGAGGATCAATGCTTCTTCTTGTTGTTCTTCTTTTTGGAAGAATTCCTGTTGTTATTGTTCCTGTTCGAATTGTTCTTATTGCCGTTATTTGAACCCTTGTTACCGCCGTTCGAACCCTTGTTGCCTTGGTTCTTATTGCCCTGGTTCTTATTGCCGGAAGAGTTCTTATTATTCGAAGAATTCTTGGAAGGAGCAGGCTTTTCCTCCTCTTCCTCATAGTCTTCGGGCTCTTCGTCCGAAGATTCGTCCTTCTTCATGTTTTCGATAAATGCATCGATATCATCTTCATCATCGTCAATGTACTTCTTAGGTGAAGGTCTGCTGACGGTGTTATCGTCGTCGCCGCCCTTACCGTTCTTAAGAGCATAGAAGATCAGGATGATAACAACTGCGATTACAGCAACAGCTGCGAGCGTGATGAATACTACTACGAGAACGTCAGCAGTAGACATAGGTGCAGCGTTATTTGTTGTTCCGGCAACAGGCTGTGCTGCGCCTGTGGGGTTGGCATCGAAAGAAAGACCGTCAGCAACGTTTGTAGGGATTGCTGTAGCCGTAGGACCTGCAGGTGCAGGATTATAAACGTCGTTTGTATAGAACTCGTGAGCGCCTTCGTCGATCTCTGCTTCAACTTCAGCTGTCAGTGCGTCCATGGCTACCTGGCTGTCACCGACAAGTCCGAGGTAACCGACTACGAAGTAACCGTATTCAGGAGCATAGATGATGTCCATCTCGCCTTCGTAACGGTCTTCACCGTGAGCCCATGCTTCGAAGTCAGCAACTGTCTTACCGATAGGAACTGTGATGTCGCCCTGGTCGTAAACGATTCCTGTCTCCTGAGCTGCCTCAGCAAGACCTGTGATGTCATCGATAGATGCGCAGGCATCGAGCATCTCCTGGGCATATCCGAGAGCAGCGTCCTTATCTTCCTGAGATGCTGTATCAGGTGCATAGAAGAGAGCATATCTGATGTTAGGATACATCTCGGATTCTTCGAACTGATAGTTCTTGGCATATTCATCCATGTAAGCGTAAACGAGGTAGTATCTCTCGAGGACCTGTCTGAATGTAGCTTCATCCATTCCGGGACCGTAGTAGAGCTGGAAGTACTCATCAAGAGTCAGTCCGGAGCTAGCTGCAGAACCGTTTCTGATGTTGTCGAACATTGCGTCGATATCAGCCTGGGTATCGTCAGAGAGCTTTACGCCTTCAGCCTCAGCCTTTGCAGCAACGATGCAGGAATAAAGGAGCTCGTGCTCAGCGTAGTAGAGGAAGTAATCACCGTAAGTCTCGTAATCAGCGCTCTCACATGCAGCTGCAAGGTCGATGAACATTGCATTTGTCATGGGGTAATAACCCATGTTCGCATAGTTGCTCAAATCAAGGAATGAGTTGATGAAGTAGAAATTCGACTCGAACACCGAGATTGCCTGACCGTCAAAATAGTACTGGTGGTCAAGGTAGTTAAGGAGCTGGTCACCGTAAACATCCCTGAAAGTCTGGGGAGTTGTGGGCTCGGTAGCATAAGGATCTGCCGTAGCTTCTGTCAGGCCTGGTGTAACTGCTGAAGAGTCTGACGGTGTTGTAGCCTCGCTGCTGCATCCTGCGATCATCGAAACTGCGATAACTGTTGCCAAGATAATTGAACTGATTTTCTTCATTTTCCTGTTATCCTTCTGTAGTCTTCTTTGCATGCGGCGATCGTATCGTCCATGTCATAGTATTTGTATTTTCCGAGTCTTCCGCCGAATTCAACGTTCTCATCAGCTGCGGCAAGCTCCGTATACTTCTGATAAAGCTCGTTATTCCTCTCGTTGTTGAGCGGATAGTAAGGCTCGTCGCCCGGCTTCCACTCTGCCGGATACTCATGGGTAATAACAGTTCCCTTGCCCTTGCCGAACTCGAAGTGCTTGTGCTCCAAGATCCTCGTGAACGGTGTCTCAGCGTCGGTATAGTTTACTACCGCATTGCCCTGGAAGTCATCAGTATCAGGCAGATATTCTGTCTCAAACCTCAAACTTCTGTACTCGAGCTTGCCCAAGGCATAATTATAATATTCATCTATCATGCCTGTATAGATGATTTTAGTGGCAATTTTATCCAAAGATTCCCTCTCTGTCAGGTAATCTACACCCAATCTGACCTCGATGCCGTCGAGCATGTTCTCGATCCACTTGGTGTATCCTCCGACCGGGATTCCCTGATAATTGTCGTTGAAATAGTTGTTATCGTAAGTAAGTCTTACGGGAAGTCTCTTGATGATGAATGCAGGGAGCTCCGTAGCTTTTCTGCCCCACTGCTTCTCTGTATAGCCCTTTACGAGCTTATTGTAGATGTCAGGTCCGATAAGTGAGATTGCCTGCTCTTCTAAGTTCTTCGGCTCATCTACCTTGCCCAGAGCGATCTGCTCATCGAGCTTTGCTCTTGCCTCCTGGGGAGTTACAACGCCCCACATCTTATTGAAGGTATACATATTGAAAGGCATTGAGTAGAGCTCGCCCTTGTAGTTTGCAACTACGCAGTTTGTGTAACGGTTGAATTCAGCGAATCTGTTTGCGAATTCCCAGACTTCCTTATCGCTCGTGTGGAAGATGTGTGCACCGTACTTATGAACATTGATGCCGTTTACTTCTTCTGTATATACATTTCCCGCAATGTTCGGTCTTCTGTCGATCACAAGGCACTTGTAACCGTCATCTGTCGCAAGACGTGCGAAGGTCGCGCCATATAGTCCTGCGCCGACTATCAGGAAATCAAAATCGCTCATAATATTCCTCCCGCTTCGAAAAAACAGTTTACTTACTATACACTATTGGAGGAAAAATGCCTAATTTGAGCGAGATTCGGGCAGTTATTCGGGCTTAAACCCAGCCGCTGCCTCCAGGAAATTCTTCAATACCGACGTATCCGGGCATACCTCGCAAAGCTTCTTATTAGGCGTATATCTGACCATGGATACGAAAACCATGAATTCCAGACCCGTCTCTTCACAGTCTTTGCGGAGCGCAGCTGTGAGTTCTTCAAACTCCGCTATATGACCGAACGTCCACTCGGGACCGCACTTCAGTTCATCGGAACCTTCGATATAGATGCTTCCTGCAGGGATCAAGTCGAGTACGCCATTGATGCTTAAGAACAGCTCGTACTTGCCGCCCTCTACAAGGAACTTGCCGTAGCCTTCATCAAAGTAAGCCAGTTCGTCCTCGCCGAAAGATATCGTCACCTTAGAGCTGTTACCTGCCTTGACCGCAGTCTTGGAGAAGCCGACAAGTCTTACGGGTTCACGGGGTGTAACCGCCTTGGTCTTTGAAGCATAGATCTGTACCACTGCCTTGCCGTCGATCTTGCTCTTGTTGAAGATATTAGCCGAGACACTTATCTTGCTGCCCTTCTTAGATGAAGATAGGTCTTTAACTGCAAACTTTGAATAGCTCATTCCGTAGCCAAACGGATAGAGCGGCTTAACGTCGCGCTTCATGTAACCCCTGTATCCGACATAGATGCCCTCGCCGTATGTGCAGGTGTTGCTGTCGGGATAACTTAAGTAAGCGGGAGTGTCCTTGTAGGACTTCGGGAACGTACAGGTCAGTGCGCCCGAAGGGTTTACCTTGCCCTTCAGGATATCTGCCATTGCCTTGCCACCCATCATGCCGGGATAGAACACTGCAAAGATCGAATCAGCCATATCCTCGATCCCGTCCATCTCGACGGGACCAGGGACATTGAGCAGCAGGCAGATCTTACCCTTGCCCTTATCCTTGGCGAGCTTCTTAATAAGCGCTATGGTCTTCTTATTCATCTTAAGATCAGGCCTGTCAGAGCCTTCACAGGAATCGATCGTCTCAATAACTATTGCGGTCGCGCCCTTGCGGAAGGCGTCCATGTCATCCCAAACAACATTGTCCAGTTCAGATGACAAAGCGGTCTTCCTGTCGGTAAATACCTGTGCGCTTCCTACGCCGTAGTCTTTGAAACGGTCAGGCATATTCTTGAAGAATACGACCTTCGAAGTCTTCTTAAGCGGCAGTGCTCCGCTATTTTTAAGCATGACGATGCCTTCAGCTGCTGCCTTGTAAGCAGCCTTATCACCTGTGCTCTTATACTTTGCTGATGTTAATCCCTCAGGAGCTTTTACGTCTGCAAAGCAATCGATCAGATCAAGGAGCCTTAATGCTGCTTCATCCAGATCCTTAATTGAGAGCCTTCCGTCTTCAATCGCCTTAACGATGTCAGAAGAATCCCAAGGACCGGGCATGAAGAGGTCCTGTCCGCTCGCAGCAGAATCACCGGTTCTGCCAAGGCAAGCGCTCCAGTCTGTAACCGTTACGCCCTTGTAGCCCCAGTCTTTTCTCAAGACGTCTTTAAGCAGCCAGGAATTCTCGCAGCAGGGCTTACCGTTGATCGAAGGATAAGAAGTCATGAGCGTTGTTGCAACTTTGCTGCATGCTTCGAATGCCGGGAAATAAATCTCCCTTAAGGCACGCTCCCTGACAAGTTCATTTATAACGTTTCTGTTGATCTCCAAGTTGTTGCACGCGAAGTGCTTAACGTTCGAAGCGACTCCGGCCGACTCAACACCTCTGCACATCTCAGGAGCGAGGGTCTTCGCGAGGAACGGATCTTCGGAATAACCTTCGAAGAATCTTCCGCATCTGGGATCACGCAAAATGTTGACGTTGGGCGAACCGAGAAGAACACCTAAACGGTATACTGCCGCTTCCATTCCGAGAGCCTTGCCTGTCTCATAAACGGTCTTAGGATTCCACGTTGAGGCAAGCAGGATTCCGGGCGGATAACATCCGGGAGCGGTCTCAATCCCGCAGCGGTGTTCGATGAGCTTTTCCTGTAATCTGTCGCGCAGCTCCGTTTCTCTTTTCGAGAGCTTGGCATCTTCATAGAAAAAGTGCATCACGTTGTCGATCTCTGCAGGAGAATAATTCATGACGATCTCAGAATGAAAATAGGTGAACAGCTGCTCGTAATTTATGCCCGTGCCTCCGTCCTGCATGTTGAGTTCAGGCACGAAGCCTGCCGCAGATTCGAACCCTCCGATAGAAAACGGTGTGGTTCCGCAAAGAAGTCTCGCCTTGTCGGCAACGGTCATTTTATTAAGGAATCTCTTGGTATTCATAGCTTGGGCCCGTCCTTAAGTCTCAAGTATCTTCTTTCCTGTCTCCATGATGTAGTCGTCCAAAACGCAGAAGGTAATATCGATATCGTAATTGGAATTCTCACTGATAAAATCCCTGCACGCAGTGACTGCCCTGTCCCATGCGCCTTCGAGCGGATAGCCGAAGATGCCCGCCGAGATCAGGGGGAATCCTATCGAATGGATGCCGTTCTCTTTTGCCAATTTGAGTGAAGACATGTAAGCGCTATAAAGAAGTTCCGGCTCGTTATTGCTGCCGCCGCTCCATCTGGGACCTACAGCGTGGATAACGTATTTTGCAGGGAGCCTAAATCCGGGAGTGATGACAGCCGATCCGACGTCGCAGTGGCCGATGGCATTGCAGGCACGGGTCATATCAGCTGAACCTGCGTCGCGGAAGATGAATCCGCACACACCGCCGCCTTCCCAGAGGCCGGAATTCGCAGCATTTACGACTGCATCAGCAGTAAATTTGGTGATACTTACCTTTTGGATCTTGATGCTGCTCATGATCAACACTCCTTTGTTACTGCGCCTTATGTATAAACATACTCGTTTGTTGAGACCAGATTGCCTTCGCCGTCGTATAGAACTGTCTCGGTAATGTAGCCGTATTGATTGTAAGTGTATTCCGTTACAAGCGATACATTTCCTTCTTTGTCGTGTTTTATAACCTTGGATTTATTGCCGTTCTCATCGTACTCATACTGATCCCACTGGGAGATCATACCCTTATCCGGATAAACTATCTTAAAGGATATT
>Ga0310696_10004698_pt1 | contig 16678 bp, 15 predicted proteins | sample AusTroGonzalo_MG_4_FD_203885 | JGI IMG/M metagenome (GOLD analysis project Ga0310696, IMG submission 203885) | Bovine rumen microbial communities from tropical cattle in Woodstock, Queensland, Australia - Gonzalo_02 (v2) (version 2) | ecosystem: Host-associated > Mammals > Digestive system >...
GCAGGCGCCTTCAGCCTGGTGAGGTTCCGTTCCGCACCAGGTTCCGCCAAGGAGATGGCTGTCATATTCCTATCGATGGCGTCCGGACTGCTCTGCGGAATGGGCTACATAGCATACGCAGTGATCTTTGCGGTATTCGTGGGCATGGTGTTTTTTGTTCTGACCACCCTCAACTACGGAGGCGGAGGGAAGAACAAAGCGGATAGGATAGTCAAGATAACCGTGCCTGAGGACTTGGATTACAGTACGGAGATCGAATCTGTGATGGGCGATTACACATCCTCGTACGAGCTGATCTCCGTCAAATCGGTGAACATGGGGAGCATGCTGAAACTGAAGTACAGGGCCACAATGAACGACCTCTCCAAGCAGAAGGAGTTCATAGACAAGGTAAGGGTAAGGAACAGGAATCTGGAGGTAGCGGTGCTCCGTGAGGAGACCGATACGAGGGGGCTGTGATACCGTGGATTACAAATCAGTGTTCAGAAGATATGAGCTGAAATACCTCATGGATGTCGAGCAGGCAGCGGCGGTGAACGATGCACTGGAGAGGCACATGGAGCTTGACCGCTTCGGTCTCAGTACCATCAGGAACATCTATTTCGATACGCCGAACTACCTTCTGGCCCGCGATTCCATAGCCAGACCCATGTTCAAGGAGAAGCTCAGGTTCCGTTCCTACGGCACCCCTTCGAAGGACGACGAGATATTCGTGGAACTGAAGAAGAAGTACGATTCCGTGGTGTACAAGAGAAGGCTGGCCATGCCTCTCGGCGATGCCATGGATTGGTTCTGCGGGGACGGGAAGGGCCCGGATACGCAGATCGGCGAGGAGATCGGATACACCAAGGTCCGTTATCCGGACATCCGTCCCGCCATGTTCCTGTCATACGACAGGGAGGCGTACCGTTCGAAGGGCAGCGACGACCTCAGGATAACCGTCGACAGGAACATCCTGGCCAGAGTGGGGGATGTCGACCTGTCGTCCGAGATAGGCGGACATCCCGTCCTTCCTGAAGGGTACATCCTGATGGAGATCAAGACCATGTACGGATATCCCGAATGGCTGACGTCCGTCCTGAGTTCCAACCGTCTCTACAAGTCGCGTTTCAGCAAGTATGGGAATGCGTACAAGGAGATGGTGCTGGGCAAGGTCCCCGAGGAGTATCTTAACATCCCCGGAGGGGAGAGGGCAGCTATACCGAAGATCCTGACTGCGGAGGGATCGGCATGACCGGTAAGATGACGGCAATACTGGCGGTCTTAATGCTGGTGGCCGTGGGCGGAGCGGTATTCGTCTACGGCGGTTCGCTGACAAACACTGCCTCGGTCTCGAATACGGTGGCTTCGGACAGCGGGGACAATGCCGTATCGACTACGGATGAGGACGACGAAGAGGAAGACGATTCGACCGACTGGTCCGGCACCGACGTCGTCGTCGATGGAACATCGGGGATAACGCTGACATACGTATCGGGTACCGCGGACTGTTACACCATCACGCAGAACAGTACCACGAAGGAGTACACCGTGACATTCTCGGGAATAACCGAGGACACGGTCTACATGATCTCCGGGACCCTCAGCGGATGCGTGAAGATTGATGTGGACGACAGCTATGATTTCAAGCTCGGACTGAACGGTGTGACCATCACAAGTTCGTACAGTGTGCCGATCATGTGCAGTTCCGGGAACAATCTGGTCATCTCGGCCATCGCGGATACCGTGAACACCGTGACCGACAACCGTTCGGAACAGACGGCCTTGGACGCCATCAACTCATGCATCTACAGCACCTGCGATCTGAAGATCCAGGGTCAGGGAGAACTGACCGTGGTCTCGGAGAGTAACAACGGGATCCATACCAAAGGCGACCTCAGGGTCAGGAACCTGACGCTGAAAGTCACATGCGTGGACAACGCGCTCAAAGGGAACGACAGCGTCTCCATCAAATCCGGCAACATAACCCTGACCGCCGAATCGGGAGACGGAATCGTCACCACGAGCACGGATCTGAACTCCAAAGGTGTTCAGAGGGGTACCGTCACCATCAACTCCAACAAGGGGGACACGGTATTGGTCATCAACGCATACTGCGACGGCATCGATGCAGCCTATGATGTGATTATAGAGGAGACTGAGGGCAACACGGTCTCCGTCACGATAAAGACGTACACCGGAGCCACCACCTCATCCGCCTCGTCACGCACGAACGGAGGGTGGGGCGGAAACCAGCGCGGAAGCAGCTGGGGTCAGCAGGGCCCCGACAGCAACAACAGTGCCAGCACATCATTCTCATGCAAAGGGATCAAGGCGGACAACTCCGTGAACATCAACAGCGGCACTGTGACCGTCAACGCATACGACGATGCGATACACGCGAACAGCGATGTGAAGATGGAATCCACCTCATCTTACGGCAAGGGTAACGTGTACATCACCGGCGGAACGGTGGTCCTGTCGTCCTCGGATGATGCCATCCATGCCGACGGAGGAGTGTACATCACAGGCGGTGATGTGGACATAACGCAGTCGTACGAAGGGATCGAGGGATCATCGGTGACCGTCTCCGGCGGTTCCGTGTATGTGAGGTCCTCCGATGACGGGATCAATTCCAGCGGGACCATCGCGCTCTCCGGAGGATACGTGATGATCTATGCGGGAGGCGATGGTATCGATTCCAACTCCAGCGTCAGTTACAAAGGCATCGTGTTCAGCGGTGCCATCGTCGGGATCGTGAGTACATCCGGCGGCAATTCGGCCATCGATACGGACAGAGGATACACATATTCCGGAGGGAAAGTGCTGGCCATCTGTCCGCAGGGAATGACGTCCGAATGTCTGAATTGCAGCGGAGGCGTATCCGGCATCGGCAAATATTCGACCATAAGCGCCTCATCCGGATCATACATCACCGTGAAGGCATCATCCTCGACGGAGATGGCGATCAAGATGCCGGTATCGCTGAGCAACGCATTCGTGATCTATCTCGGATCGAACTCGGTATCGTTCTCAGCTGCCAGTACGATAAGCGGAGTCAGTGAGGTGTCCACATATCTCTACGCGTGAACCCGTGAATGAAAACAGGGCCGCAAGGCCCGTCTTTCTTTTTTTTATCCAGCAGGATCACATCATGGATTCGTTGGGCCTTCCGGGTCTCGTCAGGGAATCCAGGATGGGCAGGAAGATCTTTCCGGATCCGTATCCCTCGGTTCTGTTCAGTCCGAGGAGTTCGGGTTCCTCATCGTTGTTGATGACGACCTGGCACTTCTGATAGTTGTCGTCCAGTGATATGAAGGGCATCTCCATGTTGTCCTTCGCTATGGAAAGGATCATGTCTGCCATCATCTGGATGTCATCGGGGGTGTAGTCCTTCGGCACCTCTATCATGAGATTGTGTGTTTCGGTGGAACCGTTGAAGAGATGCTTCACCTCGGCCTTGCTCATGAGCTCCTTGAATCTCTCGTCCCCTTCGTATTCCTCAGAGAGTTCTACGATACGTTCTGCCCAGAGGGGGCCGATCTCGATGTACATTGCTTCCTTGCCGAGTACTTTCCACATGCACGGTACATGGCATGACTGAGATAAACGGTTTGTGTACGCACGCGTACTGGAATGGTTTATTTGTGCGTTTGTTATACGGAATACCAGCGATTGTAAGAACGGTCAGGGGCGAAGATAGGGTGGAGGATGCATCGATCATCGAATCGATAAATGACAACAGGCTTTGGAAGGAGTACTTCTCCAAGAAGGGAAGGAACAACCTCACGCCGCAGAAGAAGAAGCAGCTGAGGGTGATGATGGATTCCAAGGAATGCCGTACAGTCTTCAAGGATATCGCTGCCGAGAAGCACGAGTTCTCCGTACCTGTAAAGAGATTCGTAGGAAAGAGCAACGGCAAGAGAAAGAGAGCCGTCTACACATTCAACGACTACGAGACCATGGCCCTCCGTCTGATAGCGTACAAGGCGCGCATCTATGACCATCTGTTCTCAGACAATCTCTATTCGTTCCGCGCCAGGATAGGCATCAAGAAAGCAATCTCCGATCTGAAGGAAAAGCCGATCACCAGGATGTACGGGTTCAAGACCGACATCAAGGATTACTTCAACACCATCGATGCGGACATGATGCTAGAGGATCTGAAGGGATCATTGGACGATGAACCGTTATACCGTCTGTTCGAGAAGATCCTGAAGGATGACAGGGCCACCTTGAAAGGGAAGCTCATAAGGGAGAAGAAGGGCGTCATGGCCGGAGTCCCCGTTGCACCGTTCCTGTCCAACGTGTACCTGAAGGATGTGGATGCTCATTTTGCCAAGGAGGACTGCATCTACATGAGGTATGCGGACGACATCATACTGCTGGCAGATACCGAGGATGAAGTGAAGAAGCATTATTGGGCTCTGAAGAAGATGGTCGAGGACAGGAAGCTCAGACTGAGCCACGGCAAAGAGAAGTACTACAAGCCCGGCGATATCATCGAGTTCCTGGGTTACATTTTCACGGACGATCCCGAATCCGAGAACGGTGTTTCGGTCCAGAGGAAGGAGTCTCCTCCGATCGAATGATCTGTTTCAAAATTCAATGTCTGGGTCATTTCAGAATGACAGGTTGAACTGGTAGAAGAATTCTGAAGAAATATACCTAAGAACACGGGGGGTTAACCCCGTGCCTGCCATGCGGCAATAGGTGCCGTGCGAGACTGCGCAGATCACGATACTGAGCGATCGAGGCGCTCCGGGCGCTTGACGCGCTCGTCGTGGTGGCCTGCTCATGCAACAAGCCCGCCGTTTTCGGCGTTGACAGTTTTCGGTCGGATTTCTCTCTGCCCACTCGAAGTGAGCCTGCGTACCTTTTCAGTACGAGCCTGCGGAACCAGCGCGCTGACGCGCTCTCTGGATGACGCGCTACGTCGACTGCCACCCTATTGGTGGTGACAGACCAGATGGTCGCTTGGTATTGGCACCAGCGCCTTCTGCTGATCGCTCTCTGCGACCGGACATCTGCCCCAGCTCCTCCCGCTTACGCGGGTGCTTTGGGCTGCCGTTTCCCTCCCCCGCTTGCGCGAGGCGGTGCGTGTTTCGTCTTTCATGACGGCGAAACAACCCCAGCGTAGGACGAGCCTACGTTGATCGGCGTCGCTGCGATGATCTCTCGTCGCAACGGTAGCTCTGCCAGCTATGTTGCCACGTTGTGACTGTGCCGAAGCCGCGCGAGGCGGCCTATTCGAAAGTGCCGTAGTATTGGCCGATGGTGAGTCGCTAGCTTCCTGTGCACTGCATACTAGCCCCGGTTGGCCCTGCGCCAACCCCCATGATTTCAATGGGAACCCCAACCACGTCGCCGTGATTGGCCTACAACGCCCCGGCATGAACCGGTGACCCTTTACGGTCTCTGAGCGCTGCCTGACTAGCATCGCGGACCATGTTCGTGTCATGGCTCGCGACCAGACACACCCAAGGGTGTGATCTGGCCCGTCTCGGTTGCGGTCGTTAACCGCTCTCCTTCGTCGCCCCCCAGCGCTGATGCGCTAGCCGCGACCTGACGTGCGTCACAATGCGTCTACCGTTCGGATTCGATTCCGAATCACACGGATCCAACTCTCCAATCCGCGAAGCGGAATGGTCGACATAGATTCTTTGCGGAATTATGTGTGTGTTTGGTGAAAGATACCTATGCTTGACTGATATATATAATTTTCTTATAATATATCACGTTATAATGAAGTAATTGTTATTTCGGTTAGAACGGTTATCTCGCAGCCACGCTCCTTCCAGTAAGATAATATTAATAAAGCGGTCTCATTAGGAGCATCAGAGACCATGGCAGAATTCACCGTTACACCTTGGGAGGTCACCGGGGACATCGATTACGATGAGCTTCAGAAGAAGTTCGGAACCACACCCATAGATGATAAGCTGCTCAAGAGACTGAGCGCACGCGGTGAGATGCACCCGATGCTCAGGCGCGGGATATTCTATTCGCACAGGGACATGGACGTCCTTCTAGACAAGTATGATAAGGGGCAGAAGTTCATGATCTATACCGGAAGGGGGCCTTCGGGCAACACCCATCTCGGTCATGTGATGCCGTGGATCTTCAACAAGTGGATGCAGGACACCTTCGATGTGCCCATGATCTTCCAGATGACGGATGACGAGAAGTTCCTGTTCAAGGACCTCACCCTTCACGAGACGAGGAACATGGCATACGAGAACGCCTTGGACTTCATTGCATTGGGATTCGATCCCGAGAAGACCAAGATCATCCTTGATACGGAATGCGTGAAGACACTGTACCCCCTGGCGCTGAAGGTTGCGAAGAAGGTCACGTTCTCAACCGCAAAAGCAGTTTTCGGATTCGAGAACTCAAGCAATATCGGACAGATATTCTACACTTGCATGCAGGCAGCACCCGCATTCCTTCCCACCGAGATGGAAGGCAAGGAAGTTCCTGTAATCATCCCCTGCGGCATCGATCAGGACCCGCACTTCAGGGTCGCTAGGGACGTCGCTCCTGGTTTGGGATACCCCAAGCCCTGCATGTGCTACTGCAAGATGTTCCCTGGACTGAACGGAGGGGACAAGATGTCCTCATCCGATGAGAACGCCACCATTTACACCACAGATTCACCTAAGGCAGTGAAGAAGAAGGTGGGCAAGGCGTTCACCGGCGGATGCGTATCCGTTGAAGAGCAGAGACAGAAGGGCGGAAACCCTGATGTCTGTGCCGTGTTCAAGTACAATTACTACATGTTCGAGCACGACGACGAGAAGCTCGAAGAGATGGCCAGGAAATGCAAGAACGGAGAGATCCTCTGCGGAGAATGCAAGATGGCCCTTACTGAGAAGATCAATGTATTCCTCGAGGGCCATCAGGCCAAGAGAGAGGAAGCGAAGGAGGTCGTGGACAGTATGGCCTTCGAAGGTTTCAAATGGTGAGTTAGATGGACAGAGAGATCCTTGAAGGTCTTAGCTACAACGAGAAGAGACTGCTGCTTGCAATGGACAAGATCGGTGGAGTATCCACTCCCGAGGAGCTGATCGCAAACGGTTCGTTCGCTCTGGAAGTGGAGGTCATGGGTTCGGCTTCATGGCTGAGCACCAAAGGCCTCATGCAGATGGACGAGGAGCAGTCCGTGTTCTACGTCCTCGGTGACGAGAAGGTTGCCAAGGACGGACTGGCCGAGAGGCGCGCCATCACCATCATCAATGATGCCGGCGGAAGGATGGACATGTCCGCATTGGCAGAGGCCATGCCCAACGGCGAGGACAAGATTGCTGTCGGGTGGCTCAAGAGGAAAGGTCTCGCAGACATCGTGAAAGAGGGCGATTCTAAGATACTGGCACTTACCGATCTCGGAAAGGAGATGCTCTCGAAGAGGATGCCCGATGAGGAAGTAATAGACAAGCTCGCCCAGGGCCCTGTTGCCAAGGGAACCGTTGATGAGAAGATCATCAAGGACCTGAAAGGCCGCCAGTCCATGGTCGTCGAGGATGTCAAGGTCAAGAGGACACTCAAACTCACGGATATGGGAAGGGAAGCCATCGCTTCCGGAATTGAACTCAAGGAAGAGGTCGCCCAGATCACCGACAACCTGATCCAGAGCGGCAAATGGAAGGAAGTGGACTTCAGGAAATACGATGTCCAGACCTTCGCACCCGCATTTTATCCTGCAAAGAAGCACCCGCTGTCAAGGCTCGGTGCCGAAGTTAGGAAAATATACACGGACATGGGATTCACCGAGTTCGACGGAGAGTACGTGGAACCCGCATTCTGGGATCTCGATGTGCTGTTCGTTCCCCAGGACCACCCTGCCAGGGAGCTCCAGGATACGTTCTATCTGAGCAACCCCAAGAAGTTCGACCTCAGTTCGTATGAGGATCTCGTACAGATGGTCAAGAAGATACACGAGAACGGAGGGGACACAGGCTCCACCGGATGGGGAGGAAAATGGTCAAGGGAGATGGCGGAGCAGGCCATGCTCAGGACCCATACAACAGTCAACACGATCACATACATCTCCAAGCACCCTGAGGCACCCGCGAAGGTGTTCTCGCTGTCGAGGATCTTCAGGAAAGAGTCGATCGATGCGACACATCTCCCTGAGTTCACCCAGATCGAAGGAATCGTCATCGATGAGAATGCGAACTTTGACATGCTGATCTCACTGATCAAGGAATTCTACTCGAAGATGGGATTCGACCAGATCAGGATAAGGCCCGCATACTTCCCGTACACCGAGCCGTCGCTGGAATTCGAGGTGTTCTTCAACGGCAAGTGGATGGAGCTCGGAGGCGCAGGAATATTCAGGCCCGAGGTCGTCGCACCGTTCGGAGTGAAGGTCCCCGTACTCGCATGGGGATTCGGATTCGAGAGACTGGCGATGCTGAAGTGGAACATCAAGGATATCCGCGATCTGTACATTTCGGACATCGATGATCTGAAGAAGAACCCCACGTTCTGAATCAGATGCCGAGTCTCTTGCGGAGATCCTTCTCCATGGCGTTGAATCTCTTGTCGTAGACAGCGGTGTTCACCGTGGATCTCGCCTTATAGATGCGCTGGAACGCATCCTGGCTGTGCCCTTCTGCGATATCGAGCTTGGCAAGTTCCAGGTACTTCTCCAGTTGGTAGTTGTTCAGGTCCGTGTCTACGATGTTCCTGTTGGTCTCCAGTACCTCTCTGGCTTCCTGGTACTTCCCTTCCTCTCTCAGAAGCGATGCCCAGCGTATCGCTGCCATGGGGTATCTCTCCCACGTGTCAGCTATGGCGGCCTTGGCGGCAGCCTTGTCCCCTTTCTTCATCGCGATGTCGAAATAATACGCGCTGGCACAGTCGCTGTCGATGGCTGCGAGATCCTTCGCATACTTCTCAGCTTCATCGATCTCGCCGTATTCGAGACAGACCTCGATATCAAGGATCAGAACGGATTTTTCGAATCCGTCCGAAGGTACGACTCTTTTAGCAGTATCATGCAGGAAGTCTCCTATGTTGTTGATGAAATGGTAGAGTTCGTTGTTTATCAGCTTGCAGGCATCCCTGTTCCTTCCGCTCTCGACGTAATGGTACAGGAGTTCCTGGATGCTGACGTTGAAGTCATCGCCCCTCTCCAGCTTCCGTTCGAACCAGTAGTTCGCCGCGTAAGCATGCCAGCTTCTTCTCTCCTCCTCATCCCCCGATCTCAGGATGTCGTTCCTCAGATCCGCATCGATGATGACCCTGTCATCCACATCTGTGGGTATTGATGCATTGACGATCGGAGGGAGGTCGCTCTTCTTCATGGGCATGTTGAAAGCACACGCACATCCCAGGGCGTATCTGTCATCCTTGCTGAGCTTGTTCAGTATGACCTCTGCCTTCTTCTTCTTGGCATTCAGGATGGAATCGATGTCGATGCATTCCTTGATGACGTATTCCATCAGCTTATCCGCTTCCATTATCCCGGCAGGTGTAAGGTAATACGCTTTCCTCTTGCTCTTGCCGTTCTTGACATGGGATATCTTCTCGTCAGCGTTGCCCTCGTCCTTGAGCTGGTTCAGTACTATGCAGGCATGTGCGCGCGAGATGCATAATGCATTGGCGACCCCGTCCTGCGTGACCTCCCAGGGCGTGTTGTAGATGTCGTTGGGGTTCAGCGATTTGTATTTGTTGAGAAAGATCAGCGTTTTCTGTTTCACGCTCAGCGATGCCATGTCTAGACCTCGAAAGGATTGTTCGAAATTGTCAGTCTTTATCTGTTTTTTAAGAGTCTGGGAAGTAAGTATACACAAACGGCGGCTGGAATAAACCGTTCAACTGTCATAAATAGGAGTTGGGGGATTCATAACCGATGTCGAGACTCATCGTCTGCTACGAACAGGACCTTCCGTCCTTCAACATGAAGGAGCAGCTGCTGAAGAGGTTCCGGTGGGAGGACATGGGTTCCGACGGCACCAATTCCTATCTTTCCCATGACAACGATGTGCTGGTGACCATCGACCGCATGCATGTGCATGCAGAGAACATCGATGAAACTGCTAAGAAATTCGGAGTGAAGGTGGACGAGATCGTCGTTCTCAGCCGCCACAGCTCGTCAAGCGGGAAACCCACACTGACGGTACATCCGATCGGGAACTACCGCAGTAATGACATGGGCGGACGTGCGGAGATACTAGTACATCCTGCGCCGCATCTGATGTCCGGGACTCTGAGAAAGATATCGGAACTGAACAAGGATCCTGTCTATTCAGTATCATTCGAGGTGACTCATCACGGGCCTTATGTCGATGTCCCCACGATGTACATCGAGATCGGAAGCGACGAGAACCATTGGGGCGACGTCAATGCAGCTTCCGTGCTGGTGGATTCTCTGTTATCTGCAAAAGAGGAGGATCACCCAGTTGTCATCGGTGTGGGCGGAGGCCATTACGCACCGAGATTCACCGATCTGATCCTTTCCATGAAAGTCGATATGGGCCACATGGTGCCGAACTATCAGATCCAGGAATCATCTGACGATGACGTGTCCAGAATGATAAGGTCGGCCGCGGAATCCACCGGTACCAAACTGGTCTATGTGCACAGGAATTCCATGAAAGGACCGGAAGAGAGAAGGGTCAATGCCATCATCGACTCATTGGGTCTTGAGAGAGTATCCTCAAAGGATTTCGATTCACTGTGAATCCACGTACGTACCCTTGATCTCTTTTCCGAGAATGGCGTTCTTCAGCTCGGTGAAATCCCTTCCGTTGACCATCAGGATGTCGATCTTGCTTTCCTTGGCTATCTTCACACCCAGGGGGTCGAACACCGAGGATTTTCCGGCTCCGTGCTCGTCGTAGACCACTTCCTTCAGCTGGTCTATTGTCATCCTTGAGAATCTCTTCGCGTCCGGATTCTTCCTCGGATCATCGGAATATACTGCGTCGACATTGCTGGCATTCACGATGCGGGTGGCACCGACTATCTTCGCTATCATGGCCGCGACGGCATCGGTAGTGTGTCCCGGTTCCGTTCCGCCCATGATCGCTATCTTACCGGGAGTTGCCATGCTGGCACATTCCTCTGCAGTGAGGGGGACCTTGCCTCCGAACCCTGCATCTCCAAGTGCTATGGAGAGGAGTCCGGCGTTGAGTCTCGTTGCTCCGATACCCAACTCATCGAGCTGATAATCTGTCCCTCCGAGGTCCTTCCCGGTGGTGGTGTAGTACCTTGCTATCTTCCCGCCCCCGCAGACGACCATCAGACAGACCTCTTTCGAGACCTCCTTCAGCATGTCGGCCAGGGCCTTGATGTAAATGGCATCATCCTTTTCGGGGATGAGAACGGAGCCTCCGATCGATACTACGACTTTGTCCATGTTGCCACCAATACCTTTATAATAATTATAGAGTTGGGTACGCCCATAAGGTGCTAACCATGTTAGACAATGGTTCGGTGATGAAAGCTAAGTATGACTTCAAGAAAGCCATGCAGGAGATCATGGGCATGAGAGGCCGCGGTACCGAGTTGATCTCGGTCTACGTTCCCGAGTCCAGACAGATCTCCGATGTCATGGCATACCTGAGGGACGAGTATTCCCAGTCCTCGAACATCAAATCGAAATCCACCATGAAGAACGTTCAGGGTGCCATCGATTCGATCATGTCCAGGCTGAAGACGTACAAGGCGGCACCGCCGAACGGTATTGTGATTTTCTGCGGAGAGATTCCCAGGGCAGGCGACCAGACCAGGATGGTACAGTACGTCATCGACCCTCCGGAACCCATCACCACCTTCCTCTATCGATGCGACTCCGAGTTCTTCACCGAACCCTTGGAGGCGATGCTCCTTGACAAGAAGTCCTACGGACTCATCACCATCGACAGGCAGGAGGCCACACTGGGTATTCTGACAGGCAGCAGGATCATCACACTGAAGCACTTCGATTCTCTGGTCCCCAGCAAGCACCACCAGGGAGGTCAGTCATCGGTCCGTTTCGAGAGGCTGATCGAGATCGCAGCACACGAGTTCTTCAAGAAGGTGGCTGACGCAGCAACAGATGCATTCCTCAACAGGACGGAACTGGTCGGACTGCTGATAGGCGGACCCGGAGCAACGAAGGACTTCTTCATCAAGGAAGAATACCTTCACCACGAGCTCCAGAAGAAGGTCGTGAAACCATTCTTCGATACCGGTTATACGGACGAGTACGGTCTCAAGGAACTGGTCGAGGCTGCGAAGGGCGCGATCCAGGATATCGACCTCATGGAGGAGAAGGAATTCGTCCAGAGGCTGTTCAGGGAGATCAGGAAGACCGACGGAGGTCTTTCAGCATACGGAGAGGACATCGTCCGCGACGCCATCAACATGGGTGCGGTCGATACCGTTCTTCTTTCAGAGGCACTCAACAAGAGGCGCATCACCGTGAAATGTCCGTCGGGACACACCTATCAGGAAACGGTGTCCGAAGCGGATGACAAGGTCAAATGCAGGGAATGCGGCGCCACAGCGATCGTCGAGGAGAACAAGGATCTCATCGACGACTTCTTCGAGATCGCGGATTCATTCAACACAGGTGTGGAGATCATCTCCGAGGAATCGGAGGAGGGGGAGATGCTGATGAAGGCCTTCGGAGGCATCGCAGCGATCCTCAGGTACAGGATTCAGTGATAACATGACCGTCATGGATACTTTCAGAGCAGAGGTGGAGGCATCCGTCAGGGATGCATTGAAGCAGATCGGTGCGGACGTACCGTTCGAGGTAGAAGTTCCTTCGACAGATGCTGCCGATCTGGCAGTACCTTGTTTCCTCATGTCCAAATCGCTGAGGAAGGCACCCAAGGATATCGCTGAGGAGTTGGCATCGAAAATAACTCCTTCAGGAATGATCGCATCCGTCAGCGCGCTGAACGGATACCTCAACTTCATGATGGACGGTGCCAAGCTGATCAACGGCACCCTCAACGATGTCCTGACAATGGGCGACAGGTACGGAAGCCACCCCGACAAGAAGATCAGGGTCAACATCGAGCACACTTCAACCAACCCCACCGGACCTATCCATGTGGGACGTGCCAGGAACCCGATCATCGGAGACACACTCGCAAGATGTGTCGCCATGTGCGGTTACGACACATCCACCGAATACTACGTGAACGATGTGGGAAAACAGGTCGTCATCCTCACCTGGGGTGTGAACAACCTCTCCAAGGAAGCTGTGGAAGAGGATATCCGCGCAAGAGGTGCCGAGGACGACCGCGACAAGACCGACCACAAGCTGGTCGCGTATTACCGTCTCGCGAACAAGATGATGGAGAGCGACCCTGCGGTACAGGAACAGATCGGCAGCATGCTGAGAAAGTTCGAGGCAGGAGACGCTGAGGTCATATCCACGGTCCGCAAGACCGCAGAAGTTATGCTGGACGGTCTCAGGGAGACACTGTCCAACATCGGTGTGACCCTCGACACATACACATGGGAATCCAAGTTCATTGCAGACGGTTCCGCAAGGGACATCGTCGAGAAGCTGAAGAAGTCCGATTACGCAGGGACCGAGGATGACGGCGCATGCTACCTCGACCTGAAGGACTTCGGAGTGCAGGGAAAGAACACCAAGTTCACATTCACCAGAGCTGATGGCACAACACTTTACACTACACGCGATCTGGCATATCACATGGACAAGTTCAAGAGGTCCGACAGGGTCATCGATGTTCTGGGCGAGGACCAGAAGCTGGGAAGCAAACAGCTCTGCTCCGCACTGGAGATCCTGGGTTGCGACAAGAAGCCCGAAGCGATGTTCTATTCATTCGTCTCTCTCCCCGAGGGAAAGATGTCCACCAGGAAGGGAGTCGTCGTATATCTCGACGATCTTATCGATGAAGCAATCTCAAGGGCATACGAGGAGATCAAATCCAGACGCTCGGACATGTCCGAGGAGAAGATGTGTGAGATCGCGAAGATCGTCGGTGTAGGTGCGATAAGATACAACATCGTCCGCGTACAGCCCGAGAAGCAGCTTGTGTTCAAGTGGAATGAAGCACTCAATTTCGACGGAAACAGCGGACCGTTCCTCCAGTATTCGCACGCAAGGGCATGCAGCATGCTCAGGAAGGCGGGCGACTTCAAGGAGGTCGTCGATGCATCCAAGCTCACGGATGAGTACGAGATCAAGCTCGCGAAGGTCATATCCAAGTTCGGCAACATCATCGAATCTGCAGGAGAGATGAGGCGCATCCACATGCTCCCGACCTACGGACATGAGCTTGCTTCAGCGTTCAACCAGTTCTACGCATCAGTTCCCGTTCTGAATTCGGATGACGAGAGGGATGCACGTATCACACTGGTGAAGTGTGCCAAGATCGTTCTGAAGAACGTCCTCACATGCCTCGGCATGGGTGCTCCGGAGGAGATGTAATGGAAATCCGCCCGATGAAGCTCAAGGACATCGTTCAGGTCAGGGACCTGGAGATCTCATGCATCAAGGAGTACTTCGCTGAGATCCTGGAGAACAAGTGGGAGACACTCCCTCAGCAGTGGAAGGATGACCTGGGTGCAAGCAGCAAGAAGTCGCTCGGAACATACCTCGATTCAGGACTGAGCTTCGTTGCTGAAGAGGACGGAGAGATCTTCGGATTCATCTTCGCCCAGATGCTGCACCATGTGAACAACACCGAGAATCTGGTGTGGATCGAGAACATGGGCGTGCACCCGTACCTCAGGCGCAACGGCATCGGTTACAAACTTCTGCGTGCGACCATGGACGCAGGCATCAAGAACGGCGCTCAGGCGATCCACAGTTCGATCCAGCCCAACAACCTGCCCTCGATCATGCTCCACAAAAAGCTAGGATTCTTCATGGACAGGCGTGAGGTCGCATTGTTCGACTGTAACGACGCCAAGAAACGCATCATCTGAGGTCTTCGAATCCTTTTTCGAAGGCCACGATGATCATCTTCCTTTCAGGCACTTTTCCCAAGATCTCTTCAAGAGAGGTCATGCCCGGATACTTCCTTTCCTTCACCGGTCTCAGGACACCGTCCATCATCTTCTGATCCAGGGAAAGGATCAGCGTGCCGTGGTGCAAAAGCGTGTCGCGGTTCCTGTATTGTGCGCAGCCGGAGATCTTCTTACAGTTTACCAATACATCGTTCCTGGGTTTGAATTCCGCCTTGATATTCAAATGTGCCAGTGTATTAACAAGACAGTTGCAGATCGTCTCATATGAATCGATCTTGGAATCGAATTCCGATCTCGGTACAACAACAGAGAACACCAATTGTTTCGGGTCGGAATAGATGGCGCTGCCGCCGCTCTTCCTTCTCACGATGGCGATATCATTCTTCTCTGCGAAGCCGACATCAACGCATTCCTCGGTCCTGTTGAACCTTCCGAGGGAGACCGTCGCCCTGTCCCTTGTGTAGATCGTTACGCCGTATTCCTTCCGGGAGAACAGTCCCTCTTCCAGTTCCAAAGCTTCCTGCGGGGATATCATCCCACGGTCGGTGACGATCATAAGAAAAGGGGAAGGGGTTTGAGACCGCAAGTTCACTTGGACTTGCGGGTCTTCTTTCCTTCGGACTTGTACTCCGTCTTCTTCGCTGCGGAAGAAGATTTCTTGGCGACCTTCTCCTCGTGCATCTTGGTGAAGGTCTTGTCCGCCATGGTGGTGTCCGCCTTGGTCTTCTTGGTCGTGCGGATGTACAGGACGATCACGACGAGCACAACGATGACGATGATGGCGATCACGATGTATGTGGCGGTGTTCTTCCAGATGGAGTGCGAGACCTCGATCTCAACACATCCGTCGTCGATGAGCAGGTTGTTCAGCCTCTCGTCGGTGTCGGGGTTGTAGGAGTAGACCTTGACGTACTTGGTTCCGGAACTGTTGTAGCTCCAGTTGAGCTCTGCGACGGTCTTTCCCTCATTGTCCGTAGATGCGGGAACGACGACATCTTTGGTCGCAAGCTCGCGATCATCGTTGAAATCCAGCACCTTCAGTCTGATGGTGACCGGCACAGTGTCGTCGTTCTGTATGATGCACTTGAGGGATCCTCCGCCGTTGTCGGTGAATCCCGAGGCCTCCCACTGTTCGGTCCTCTTCACTGCAGCGTCAGAATCATCTGCCGCTACGAAGGGCACGATGGCGATGGCCAGTACGGCCACGATTGCTAAGAGTTTTGTAACGTTCCTCATTCCGGCACCTTCATGTGATGATTTCATCGACACGTTCCTGTTCGATGGCCTTTCTGATCTCCATGGAGAGTCTCCTTCCGGTGCTCATCTCCTGTCTCCAGAGTGCGTTTCCGTAGGGGTGTCCGACGGCCATGTGGACGTTGGTTCCTCCGCCGATACGCGGGGCGACATCGTAGATGTGGAATTTGAGATCCTTGTCTACACAGGTCTGCAGGCAGAACGGTCCGATGATCCCGGGGTCGTAGTACTTCTTGGTGGCTGCGACGTATTTCTCTGCGAGCTCGAATGCCTTGTCCAAGAGTGATTCTCTCAGTGTAGCCGAGTTGTGTCCGCAGACGGTGTACTCCGGAAGTATTCCATCGTTCTCGAGCTCCACCTGCTGTTTGCCGGGGAGCCTGCAGTATCCGTCCAGTGAACTCTCGAATCTCCAGTCGATACCGAGGAGTTCGATCTTCTCTCCCTTCTCCTCAAGAGGCGAGTAGAAGAAGTCGAGGTTGAAGACCGGTCCGATGATATA
>Ga0310696_10004699_pt1 | contig 16676 bp, 30 predicted proteins | sample AusTroGonzalo_MG_4_FD_203885 | JGI IMG/M metagenome (GOLD analysis project Ga0310696, IMG submission 203885) | Bovine rumen microbial communities from tropical cattle in Woodstock, Queensland, Australia - Gonzalo_02 (v2) (version 2) | ecosystem: Host-associated > Mammals > Digestive system >...
GACCGTTGTCTGCTTGCGATCATTCAGCCATGTATGCGCCGCGCCGTCCTTCCAACCGTAGAGGCATGGCTCATGCTTCCACTGGTAGTCCTGACGGCCCAGTACCAGCGCATTCTTGTTCCATATCAGGCATTGACGCACTTGCCAGCCGATATCATGGCAAGCGCCGCGAAAGTTCCAACCTTCAGAATCAGCATGCCAGATATAAAATGCAGCTCCGGGTTTCATCACGGAGTCAGCGCACTTGAAGGCATCACGGAGAAACTGCCGAAACGCGGCGTCCTCCATGTTGTCGTTCTGGATAGTCAGGCCGGTGCCGCCCTCGTAGTTCACGTTGTACGGAGGATCCGTAAGGAGAAGGTCTGCCAGCTTGTCGCCCATCAGCTTGCAGACATCCGTGATATCGGTGCTGTCTCCGCATATCAGACGATGGCGTCCAAGAATCCAGACGTCGCCGCGCTTTGATATTGGCTCGTCAGGGAGTACTGGCTCATAGTCATCCTCTACAGCCTGCCCCGTCTCTCCTTCGCTGTCAGCAATATCAGCCATGAGATCATCGAAGCCGAAGTCAAACCCGTCGAAATCGACGGCGTCAAGCTCTCCCGCCAGAAGCTCCAAGTCCCATTCGGCAATTTCACCGACTTTGTTGTCCAGCAGCCGATATTTCTTCTTCTGCTCTTCTGTCAGTCCGAAAACCTGTAAAACCTTATCCCGTGTGACGCCGCGCTTCTTCAGCGCCTTGCATCGAGTTTCACCGGCGAGAATCAACCGGTTCTCGTCAATGACGATTGGCGTGATATAGCCGCACTGGTCAAAGCTCTCTGCGACAGCGTCCACGGCATTGTCATTCTTGCGTGGGTTTCTGTCGTATGGTACCAGGTCGGCTATATCAATCTCGATATACTTCTTGTCCACGTCGTCTCTCCTTCGCTGTCGGTATCAGGCAGCGATATGTGGCGACATACCGAGCTGATTCTCTGCGCCAGGAGGAGGACGCAGACCGACTCGCTCTCCTTTCTGTTGAAAGTGAGCATGTGACGAATTGTGGTTAGACTTGGCAAAAAATGCTATGCGGTTGCGAGGTTCCCGGCAGAGTGAGCGCAATCTGGCGCTGTAGCCCGTAGGCCGTCCTTCCTGTTACGGTATGGAGATCCCGCATAGACTGGCAGACACACTGCCATGAAAGTATCTACTCCAAAATTGGCACGAAAAAAGCGCCGACTTTCGTCAGCGCGTTTATGAAGTTACGCGCGGCCGCAACTTTTCACGATAATAGTATAACACCACCGTCAAGCAAGCTAAAAATACCTAAAAAATGCGGTTATGCGCGTTTTGACCGTTTTTGTCAAGCCCTGGCTGTGTTGTTGGTAGGCTTTTCGCTCTGGCACTCACCGCCACAGGCCGCATATCCGGCAAGGTCGATCCAGTTATCGTCCTTCTGTGCGCCGGTGGCAATTCGAGCGATCTTGAGAAGCCCCAGCATTGCCGCCACGTCTTTTCGGTCGATAGTCACGCCAGGGCTGTTGAGATAGGCTGTCCAGAATCTGGCGATGATCGAAAAACTGTCCTCCGGCTTACCGTACTGTTGATCTCTGTCGCCGTTCACGCACTTCAATGCGCTGTCGAGTATTTCTTGTCGTGAAGCCATTACTTTTTGCCCTCCTTCACTTTGATCATCTCGCCTCCCAATCTCTCAGCAATTAGCTTGCTTTCAATGAGCATGGCGTCTTTGATATCCGGGCTGTAAATCCCCGTGAGCATATCCTTGTATACACCGTCAGAATCCATTTCATGGATACCGGCGTTGATGTAGTTCATCAGGTATAATCCGTCCTTTTTGACTATGTACATCGGTCGTTCTCTCCTTCTTATGTCAGATCTCGGCGTAGTATGGGCAGTCGCCGTCCATCTTGTCATGGACGTTGTTGGGAATGGCGTCCAGGGTCTTCTTGAGCCTACAGGCCCTCCGCTGGGCTTTGTTCAGGTTACACATCAAGCACTGTTCCTTGCATCCGTCCATCAGAGCGTTGATGAGGTTGTTCGGGAGCCATACACCGAATTTGTCGTTGTTGTGCGTAGAAGCGGCGCCGGGGATCCCAACGACATACGTGACTGTCTTTATCTCTCGGTACCACTGCCACAGCTGCTCTTGCGGTATGGTGTCCGTCATTTTGTCAATGATGTCCAAGGCTTTCTTCTTCAGCATGCCGACGTCGCGGCTGTAGTACGGCACGTCCTTCATCCGCTCTTTGAGCTTCTCCGGTTCAGTGAGCAGAATGTTCAGCGCCGTTACAATTCGGAGCATGGTGTCCCTCTCGCTGGCCGACATCCTCTTTGTCTTGACTTCGTGGCTATCACTCATGGCTGCATCCATTATCCCACCACCTTCGGCTCAATTCCCAACCTTTGTGCTGTATGGGCTGGGATTTGTCTCAGCAACCCTATATCCGCAAGCATAGAGGCGACATCTGGCGGCACCTTTTTCGGAACAACATCCATGCTTACAAGCCACGTATACCATTCAGGGTAGACTGGCTCCGGGTGCTCTGCGGCCCACGCCATAACAGAATCAGCATCTGCGACCAATGTATCAAGCCCAACACAATTTAACGACCATTGGCATATATGAAAAGCATCACAATCACAGCATGGCAATGCTTTATTCTTCCGGTGTTCGCACATTCTTTGCGCTTGCTTCATCACTTCCTGAAACTCAGCCATTATCTCGCCTCCTATTCCCACACGTCAGGCCATTTCTTCTTTATCAGCGTCAGACCAAGTACAATAACAAGCACCGCTATTGCAATACCGATAAACGACAGCGAAATTGCAATCGCCGTCCACATTGCTTCTGGCATCATCTCGCCTCCTGTTCCCATAATCTGTGCAACACCCTATAGCGTATATGACCCCTGGATTTCCATCTGTACAGAATCCGCATCAGCCGCTTGCGTGTATATGGCGGCATCGTGAAGGTCCCCGTTATTTCATGGTCTGTGTTTATCCTGTCAATGGCGATATTGTCTGGGAACAGCGTTTCGTCTGAAATCACATTTATATCGCTGATGCTTACGGGTGCAAATTCTGTTCCGCCAGGCATGGCAATCAGCATTTTGCTATATGATATATCAATCCCTGTAGATATCATCTCATCTCGCCTCCTGTTCCTTCTGCCACAGTTCAAGCACCAACTCCACCGCCTGTCCCTGCACCGTCTTGTAATACTCCGTCGAAGTGTTCTGTGCTTTCAGCCATTCAACTGGTATCGCGTTGATGGTTGGTGCGTTGTCGATGTCCTCCAAGCACCGTCGTTTGAAATCTGTCTGTCCCTTCGCCTGTTCTGCCGTCATGCAAACCGAAACGGATGTGACATGCCATTCCACCGTATCGTGCAGCGCGTTTGCATCAATCAGCCGTGCTAAACTTTGCGGCATAGCCTATTCCCCCTTTTCATTCTCTCGTTCAATCCAACCCTCTACGCGCTTACGCAATACATCCGTCAGAATGAACGGCTCGCAAGTCAGTATCAGACGCTTTGTCTCAAGCATCCACTTCGTATTGCTCTCAATCTCATCCGCGTCGAGCGTATAGAAGTGATCAGCCTTTACTCGGCGTCCTTTGCGGTTGAGCGTGATGGACTTCACCTTGCCTTCTGACAGCTTCCAGTAGTTCTGCCTATTGTCCTTCATGTTGAAGAGCACCTTATTGATCAGACCGATAGTATCACCGAGTTGTACCGTCAACATATTCATCCCTCCGTTCACCGTCCGCGCAATACCAATCAGGCCGTTTCTCAAGTCCATCCTTTTCACAGACCCAGGTTTGCTCTGATAGAACACGATTATCTGCAAAATAACGATGCTTGCAATCCTTACACCGCACCACCGGCAGAGCATCCACGGCTTCCAAATCTTTTATGATGGCGAACAAATCTACAAGACGGTTTATCTCAAATGGCGTAAGCACTTTCATTTTGTCCCTATATTCGATAAACGCGCTTTTAACCGCCGCCCTCGAAATCAGGTCATCCATATTACGCCTCCTTCGTCATTTTCGACCCGCAGCCGGAGCACCACTTCTTGTCGTTCGGGTCGCGTCTGCAAATCTTCCCACAGCGCGTACAGCGCCACCTGGCCTTGCCCTCATCGTTGGTATAGTAGTGCCACCGCTCCTTTGCGACGGGCTCAGCCTCCACGGTTGGTATCAGCCCGACAAGCTTCTTGACCTCGCGCAGCGGTATCAGGGTTTCACAATCCTCATCCTTGTAGCCCGGTATCTTGCTCAGCCTGTCAATAAGAACCTCGCGCTCAATAAGTGCCATTTACTCCACCTCCATGTCGTATACGCCGATCTCTCCCGGCTTGCGTTTGTCTTTACACCAATGGCGGCACCAATCTGTCCATTCTTTCACATATCCGATATAGTGCCCATCATACCCGCATCTGCTGCCAGCGCCCCACAGGTCACGACGGCCACAGTTGATACAGGCGCGTCTGCGGTCTTCGCTATTGCCAGTGTACTCAACTATCTTCATCGCGGTTCCTCCTCATGCGCCCATCTCATGAATGTGGTATGCGATATACCAAGAGCCTTACCGCATTGGCGCAGTGACAACTCTCCAGCTTTATACCGGCGAATATACTCACGAAATTGCGGGATCGTTTCGATCTTCGGAACCGGCCCGAAGCGCTGTCCTCTCGCCTTTGCAGCCGCGATACCTTCAGCCTGTCGCTGCTTTGTGAACTCGCGCTCTGTCTGGGCAACGTAGGATAGGAGCTGGAGGACGATGTCCGCGATAACCTTTCCCATGAGGCCGTTGGCGTTCTTCTGCGTGGTGTCCAGCAGCGGCATATCCAGCACCTTGATATCGCAGTCCTTATCCTTTACGATCAGCCGCCACTGTTCCAGGATTTCGTCGTAGTTCCTCCCGAGGCGGTCGATACTCTTGATTACCAGCACATCGCCGGAGCGAAGCTTGCGAATCAGCTTCTTATACTGTGGCCTGTCAAAATCCTTGCCGCTTTGCTTATCAAGGTATATCTGCTTCCGGTCTATGCCCTGTTCCTCCATAGCAATCATCTGCCGGGCTTCGTTCTGATCGCGCGTAGACACGCGCACATATCCGTAAATCATTCATGATCACCCACTATGTATACGGTGCGAATCCTGCTGTCCTCATAGGCGACAATGCCATCTTTTTCGAGTATTTGCAGATGGTAATTGACTGTGCGTTGTGACCTCCCTATTGCGGTGCCGATCTCACGATATGACGGTGATTCCCTGTGCTCCATTGTGTACCGCCGGATATAATCAAGGATGGCAGCGCGACAGGCTTCACCACGTTTATACCTCTTCTTCAGCCCATCCACCGTTTCGCCATCCTTTCTTTTTTCGTAGGCATAGCGTCCCACGCCCGCCAGTTCTTATTCCATTCGTCGATGCCATAGCCGATTCTGCTGCCGAGGATGCCGACCGTGTGATACTTCTCGTCGTAGCTCCACGCCACATGAAAAGAGATATTGTCCATGTCCCGGATTTCTATATACATCGGCGTGTTCTTCGGGTGCTCTATCAAGTCGTATGGGTTTAACAGCTTTGCCATGCTATCCCTCCTCGTATTTATGTGCCCTTCAACACTTGCATGATCTCCTGGAGTGCTCTACGCTTTCTTCTCTCATCCAAATGCTTCACGGCGGCATTCAGCGTGCACTTGAATTTGCTCATTGTTGCGCGTAGTGCGTTCTCTGTCGTTCCGTACTTATCCGCTGCTTCACGGACAGTCATCATCTTGCCGTTTACGGTGTGCTTCTTTGGCTGCTTGCCGAGGCCGCGCTTTGGTGCTCCTTTGAAATGTTCATATGCTTCTTCGAGCGTCGGCTTTGAGCCGTCTTTACGCTTGTTTGCGCTACGCCAGTTCTCGATACTGTGTGGATTACAATTCAGTTCTTCCGCAACCTGTTTTACGGTAATCCAGCGTCCATGAACACAGTGCCGAATCCAGCGGTCGTGCTGCGTCATGAACAGCCCGCTTCGGTATCCGTCCACGATAAGCTGGTAGCTGATCCCACCCATGGCGCTGCGACGGCATATGAGCTTATTACGCGGTACACCCAACATCGCGGACATCTCATCAATGGTCATCATCTTGCCGTCAACTGGATAGTGCCGTGGGTTTTTTCCGCCTTTGTGACTACCCATGGCGACTACCTCTTGCCAAGCACGTACCGCTTGTTCGGATTGTCCCGGATTTGGATGAATTTGGTATCATAGTCAAAGAGACTCAAACAGCGCAGCACCTTCGTCTTGTAGCTCTGGGCTACGGTGCACTCCTGCCGGTAGCACTCGCCGTGCCGATCTGCGCCGATAATGATGACCTTCGTGCCGACAGGCAGCTTCTTGACCTCTGCCGCTGTCAGTACCTTCTCGTCAGGTCGGATCCACTCCATCAAGAAAGCCATTGTCTCGCCTCCATTTCTGCATGGTTTGGCCTGTCCGTCCATGCTCGCCACGTCACACCGTACCCGGTTGATTTGTACATCACCTGAACACCGTGGCGACGTATCAGGTAAATGTTCGTTGGCTTGCCGTCCTTATGTGCCATATAGTCCACGAATACCCATTCGCCGTCTAATCCGCACCGCGCCTGGTTGTACTCGATATATACAGCGCCCTCTCTGCCTACAAGCTCGTCGAAGTCGGTGATAATCCTCGGCACGCTCGGCGCTTCGAGGATCAGCGCCATCACGTCCAGAATATGGGCGTGAAATACCTGGATATTGTGAAAGGTGATCTCATCCCCGGCCTTTTCTTCTTCGCTGATAGCGTTGGACAGCTTCACCATCCATTGGCACGTTGCCTGTCGGTCAACCATCCCATACCACCTCCTTTCGCTGTTTGTTTGTAGGTCTGGACGTCCAGCAGCGCCATTTTGTACCGTACTCCCTGCAGCGTTTGCCGAAAATACTTTTCTCGCCGTGAAAAGAAATGTGTACCCACTCGTCAAAGCCGTCCACTACGCTAACAAACGCCATTTCGCTGTAATGCTCTTTCACGTCCTCGACGTACACCGGCGTCCCGCTGCCTTTTGCGGCCTTGACTTCGTCAAGTGTCATCATGCGAGGCTCCTTTGCTCTCAACATGGCGAAAGCATCGTCAATCATCATGTCTGTATTGCACGAAACAAAGTAATTGTCACCCTTTTGGTCTATATACTCATACCCATACGGGCATTTTTCGCATCTGCTGTCAGGCAGCTTATCATTGACACAGTTGTAGGCTGCAATGATTCTTTCTTGCTTTGTCATTCCCATTTCACCGGCCTTCCGCAATGCTTGCAATATTTATCATCTTCATCTGGGTTGTATTTTTCGTTTATCCTTCTCCCACATGCACCGCAGAAAAACAGTCTCCCCCAAGGGTCATCGCTTTCGCCGGTAGAAATATTCTTATCAACTACTGGTTCCACCGGCTCCTGCGCCGTTAGCAGATCAATGGCATCGGCTATAATCTCTGCGCTTTCAATGTGACTTTTTCGACCTTGATTACTGCTGGCCACTCCCGCCATAGCTCGAAAGTGTGCCCGCAATTCTCTCAGCCCTTGAATCGCCTTCTCCCTATCTGTCATTCCCATTTCACTGCCTTCCCGCACTCGCGACAGTAGTTATCGCCACGATTCACCGGCTCCGAACAATTTCCGCAATAGAATGTGCCTTCATACTCCTCTGCTGCAATCGGTTCCGGCCTGCGGTTCCATGTTTTTATCAACTTGTCTATCACAGGATGCTTAGAGAAATCCGCGTAGCACATGTCGTATTCGAGTCTTGTCTGACAGTGGCATTTTTTGCACACAACGGCTACACCGCCATTCGCGAATATCCCCGCTTCTCCACCGCAATGCGGGCACGCCATCAGATCAATCATTCCATTTCACCGCCTCCCGCTGCTCTTCAGTGGGTCTTGCCGTCCAGCATCGCCAGCTCTTCCCGTATTCTGTTCTCTCGAACAGAACCTCTGAACGTCGGGCATTCGCAAAACGGATAAATGGATATGACCTATGTTCCTCCATCAGCAGCAACCAATCCATAATGGGTTGCCCGAATGTTCCTATGTGTTCCACAAGCAAAGCACCATCGTGGGTTTTGGCCTCTTCAAGTGTCAATACCCGCGGCACGAGCTGCTGGAGTGCTCTTTCTGCTACCTTGTTGATCTCTTCTTGGCTGAGTTCTATGTCGACTTTAAGAACCGTCTGTTCCTGGGCTTTAAGAAGCTTCTTGAGTTTTTCTTTTAGCAGAGCTCTGCAGTCGCCTATCCGCAAAAACGGGCAATTAGGGCAATTTGGGTCATCGTCGCATATCTCGCAGTGATTCAACGCCTCCAGAACCTCTTCTCGCTCAGTCATTCCACTTCTCCCTCCTTTTCTGCTCATCGGTCGGTTTCTTATCCCAGCACCGCCAGGTCTTGTTATAGTCTGCATCAAGCAGCATTTCATTTGTGATGTAGGTTGACATGGCGAGATATTCACCGCTCGTCAGGCTTTCTCCACGCGGTGTCAGCATTACCCATCGATCATCCCCAGGCTCTTTATCTTCGCTGTCATGAGTTTCGACGAACACAGGATCACTGCTTAATACCGCCATGCGGACATCGTATTTCGTCAGAACCTTCGGCTGTTTCAGCCTGAACAGCTCGCCGGCCATCGTGTGAAGTGTACACTCTGTGTCTGACGCTGCTTTCTGCATCCAGCCGATCTCGTTCACTGTGGCGTAGTCCCAGATGGCGTGTAGCTGCTCCTGTGCATCCTCCGCTTCTGCATCCATGGCTTCGAACTTCATTCGTAGCGCATCCCGCTCTTCGACAACCTTGTTGTAATGTTCCAGCAGACAGTCGATTTTGCACTCATGCCGGCACAGCTTCAGACGTTCCAGTTCCTCCGGCGTCACGTCCTGTCTCCGCTTAATGAATATCGCGATATTGATAATCGAGCATGATATGCAAACACACAAGTAGAACCACAGAATCGGAGTCATCTATTTCACCTCCCACGGATACTCCTGTATGAAGTCGGTACCCATGATGTTGCGTAGAGACTCTTTCATAAAGACCTTCGCGCCCATGTTTCTGCACATCTCCACGGCGTTGTCTATCCACGCCTTTTCTGGTATGACCTTGCCCTTGCGATTGCCGGTCTCTGCGCCGAAGATTACCCACTCTGGCCATAAACCGCGAAAGCTCTCGTTCGGCGCTCCAGCGAGTGGCCAAGGAGCAAGCATCGGTTCACAACTTTGAAATGTGTGCAATTCGCTGTCCCAATGGAGCCGGCTTTTCATAATGTCCGTGGTCGTACTCCCAAGCCAGAAATTCTTATCATCTGGCGTGATAATCCCGGTGTCCTCCAATGCGTCGTAGCGATCCGGGTTCTTCGTCAGAAATAGGTATCTGTGCTGTGGAGCTTTCCGACAGGCATCCAACACTTCTTTGACCCATTCGTCCGGCACCCAATCCCCGAACAGGTCCGCCATGGAGCAGACGAAGATCGTCCGAGGCCGCGTCCACTTCTGCGGCTCGTCCAGCTTATAGCGGTGGAAGGTTGGGTAAAAGCCCATGGGATAAGGCTGTTTACGCCCGTTTTTTTCGTATGGCTTTACCAGCTCCAGCATCGTGTCCATGCCATCTGTGCTGTCATACTTCAATGCTCCCTCCATGCCAGGGTCGCCCAGCTTCGGCGCATATGGTAGGCCAAACCGATTTGCAATCCCTCGCGCATAGCAGTATTCGCACCCATGCAGGCAGCCTGTGACCGGGTTCCAACTGGTGTCGCACCAGTCTATCTTTGTGTTGTAACCCATATTCTCACCTCGCAACGCTTCGTATCTCGTCGCACTTTTTCCGTTCGCCACAGAAGATACACATCAAGCCTTTGTTCTGTACCATACAACGGTTGAAGAGTATTCTCAGCGATTCCCGATGACTTGCGATGGTCTTATCCTTCTCACGCAACTCTGAACGTAGCTGCTTGACCTGCTTTTCCAGTCTGTCGGCCTTCCTTGTCGCATCCGAGGCGAGCGCCTCCCGCATTTCTTCAAGATTCACGTTCTAAACCTCCATTCTGATCTGTCCATCTTCTGAAGGAATCTCCTTCGGCTTCGCCAGATCCCGCTTATAGCTTTTGCACGTTCCATCAGGAACGTAGACATTGAGCCCCTGCGGATACTGCTCAGCGTACATTCTGTTCTTTTTGAAGCATTTGCCATAAATGGCGTAACCATCAAATTGTCTTGGCTCTTTGAACGCGGAGAAGTTTTTGCAGGTGTAACAACTCATTACAAAAAACCTCCCGCTTCAATAACTGGGATAGCGCCATTCCTCGGTTGCATTGAGATAATCACAATAGGCTTGTGCCTTTTCCTTGGAACGAAATGCAATCTGATAGTGATTTCGCTCAAGCTGCTCAAACGGAACATCATCTGATATGTTCGCTTTAATTGAATAACAGCTTTCCTCGTCGTTCCTGAAAAGATAATAAGCCGAGGCTTTGACTTCTCCATCGCGATCATTGAAATAGACCTTCACCGGCTTGGAGCTCTTGACGGAATAGATCGTCTTAGTCCGATTGCATTCACATATCTCAATGATTGGATTACCAGCCTGTCCCATTGTTATCCTGCGCCGGTGCTTATCACACCTGTCGCACTTTGGAAGATGCTCATATTTATAGTCGATACCATATAATTCTTCAGAAAACTCCTGAAGCAACTCACTGGCCCTCGTGCGGCGAAGGTTGCGCTTGATTTCCTCCAGCTCCTGCATGGCGCGTCCATGTTCTATTTCCTGATCCCTGCATCTCTGGTTCCAATTGTTCTTAAGGTCCTGAAGATCAGCAACCTTCCTGCGCAGCTGCTCCAGTTCATCAAGGATTTCCTTCTTTACGGTCTCTTTCAGCTTGTCCTTCAGATCTTCCACCATCTGCTCGTACTCCGAAGGTTCATCATAGAAACCATCATATTCGTCCTCGAAACACTGATCGTCGTAAATCATGCTGTTACCTCATTTCTCTACCTTCTCGAATTCGATCACCCACACCCATGGGCTGGCTTCCCAACCGTAGCGAGGGAGGTCTGCCTTTTTGACGGTGCTATCCCAGAGCGTACCGAACAGTGGTGCGATGCCCACGGCCTTGACGGCCTCCGGGTCAAAGCCACCGTCTTTCGCACAATCATCAGCGCTCATATTCCGCAATCGCTCAATGCGGACATCCTTCACTCTCAGGAACAGCCGCGCCGCTTTACGCTGCATGTGAATTGACGGACGCCAGCGGTCCCAGCCGTCCCAACCTTCCGGATCACCATCGGCGCGATATACATAGCCGTATGGCATTTCAGCCCATGTCTCCCGCACCCATAGCACATCACCTGGTTTCACCGGCTGTCGTTCCCATAGGCTGTGGCCCGGGACGGGATAAATCGGTATGTTGGTTTCACTCCATCCCGCGCCACCGAGCTCCCAAAACCCGTTATTGTAAACAGGCTGGGGTTTCACAAGCCGCCGTGTCTGCGTTTTGTTTCCGGCGAGGATCGCCTTTACCATCTCCGTGTTGAACAGCATTGGCACCTCACGCATCTCCATCCCTCCTATTCCAGGCTGTACGTGCCAAAGCTATGCTGTCCTTCCAACCACAGCTCGCGCCGCATCCTTCATCATGCGAAGCGTCACAAACAACCTGATACTGCCTGTTTTCGCCTTGACCTTCAGACCAAACACACAAATAGTCTGTCTGTCCACAAAACGGACATGGTTTTAACTTGTCCATCCTCTCGTCTCCTCTCGCGTAATTATCGAGGCAGCATTCCTGCCGTTTTCATTTTCACCGCCAGCCGATTAGCGATGATCTGCGATAAAGGATCGCCGAAGAACTCTCCGCGCATGGACACCACTCGGTTGCGCTGGTGAAACCATTCCTTGTTCTTACCGATCTGCTCCACTGGCTGGTTACACTGAAAGCACCTGCAGATGTCCGGTCTGACATCGTAGATATCGCACCGATGCCTGATGTTATCTCGAAACGGGCAGGTCATATCAAGCTGCGGCCCTACCATAACCGACGCGGTGTGTTCGCGCAGGGTGTGCTTCTTCATGTAGGCTTTTATCCGCTCTATCTCCCTCTGCGAAAGAGGGAGATAGTCTGAGCAGCAGGCTCCGCATCCGGATCAGTGGCCGTCCACGGTGTAGTCCGTCACATTGATCTCATCGCGGATGACGTCAGCCATCGTGTTCGACCTCCAGTTGGACCTTGTCCATGTGCATCCGACTGCCGGTTGCCTCGACTTGTCCCTGGTATTTGCCGCAGTAGAGCTTTTTGACGTCCGCCGCATCCATGAAGATCAGCTGTGCTACGGGATAACCGGGCTTCAAGACGATAGCGCATGGGCTATCGTTCTTCAGCTCCAACGTGATGTGCCCATCGAAACCCGGATCCACAAATCCTGCGTTCTGAACCATCAGGCCGATACGCCCGATAGAGCTGCGCCCCTGGACAAAGGCCGCACAGTTCATTGGCACCGCTATGCACTCCATGGTTGTGGCGAGCATGAACTCACCCGGCTGTATCACCACAGTGCCGTCGTGCGATTTCTGGGCGGGTATATACTCCACCTCGTTCCCAAGCTTGATAAGCTGGCCAGCAGCCGGTTTAATGAAACTGTCGCCCAGCCGGATATTGATTGACGCCGGGTTGATAAACCTCTCATCGCTCCCGATTATCATCTCGTACTTCAGCAAGTCTTTCAGCCGCACGTCTCCCCAGATCATGCGCTCGCGCCTCCTTCTTTTTCGTCGTTCCATGGATACGCACTCATCAAGGCTCTGTTCGGCTCCCCGCTCCATATGCGCCACTCGGTGTTATATGCCTCCGGGCGCTCAAGAAACTCCACTCCGACGTCGCTCCTGGTGGTGCCATCCTCCATCTCGTAATGGTCAAGCTGCCAGACGCCGACAACCACATCGCCGTTGCGCTTTTCGAGCCAAAGCACCGTCGGGATAAACATCCCGTCCTCGAAATCGTCCACGGTGTACACCCTCGGAGCAGTGGAGGCGATACCCTCGCTCAAATGCACTATGGTGTCCATGAGACTCTTGATAGTCTCAAACTGAACATTCAGCAAGTCGACGGCTCCGTCGTAAGCGGCCAGCAGCTCCTTATCGTCCTGCACAAGATCGCAAGCGCTACAGTTGCCGTCACAGCTCTGTGCGCTGTTGCGCCTGACGCACTCGCGCTCGATCTTCAACAGCTCGATGATCCTATCCCTATCAAGCATCCGGTTGTCCTCCTTGTCCTGCTTTGCTCTGTTCCCTCGCAATTCTTTTCTTGATCCTCCGCACAGCTTCGCTCTCGTTCTTCTTTGCCATACAGCTCCGACATCGTGTGCGCCCTTCAAGTGAAGATTTTTTACCACATCGTGTACACAGTCCGGCAGCCTTCAATCGTTCATATCGTTCATGGTTGTAGGCATTGCGCTTTATTCTGTTCGGGTCGCGCTTGTCTGCGTTTTTCTTTCTTTGCTTTGTGCAGCATTCGCATAATATCCGTCCTGGGGCACTGTAACGTGCGCCGCAATCGATACAAATTCCTTTTTCTTTGTACCATTTACGCAAATCTCTTAGATATTGCAGATGCTTGGCTTTCGCTTCTGGTGATGTTGCTGGCATGTGCTCGTCTCCTCACGTGACGTATTTTTCATGAGCATTCTTCAAGTCATCTTCGGCAATGTCCAAATAGATCTGCGTCGTTGCGATACTTTCATGGCCGAGCATTTTGCTGACCAGCTCAATAGGCATGCCTTTCCTCAATGCCATTGTCGCGCAAGTCCGGCGAAAGCGGTGCGGATGCACATTCTCGACATCAGCCAAACGTCCAATGTGCTTTAAGATATCCTTCAAACTACCCTGGTTCATGGGCTTTGTGGGGGCAATCAAGTCCGGGTAATTCGCATACCACATCGGCAGATCGCTACGATGCTTGATCTCATGCCCAACTGCTTGCAGCTTTCGAAGAAACTGCGATACAGAGCCGAAGAACAGATATGGGTTCGTGTCCTGTCGCTCTGCAAGGTATTTCTCCAACGTGACCTTTGCGCGAGCATTCAGGTAAACCGTTCTGTATTTTTCGCCTTTGCCAAGGATCTGAACATGGTCGCCCTCGATATCCGTAATCTTGATACTTACCAGCTCGGCGGCGCGGCACCCTGTACTCAGCAGCGTTTCAAAGATAGCCTTTTCACGCCAAGTCCTCAACTGGATACGCATCCTCTCAATCTCGTCACTGGAAAACGCCTTTTCCTTAGCCGAGTGATAGCGAATTCGCTCAACCTTGTCCATTGGGTTTCGGGTAATAATCTCTTCACGTTGCATCCAGCGAAAGAATGTAGATAAAACCAGCCGAACATCGTCGCAGTAGCACTTGCTGCATCCACGCTGCAGCATCCTTGCGATCAGCACCATTATGTCTTGCGACGAAACTACAGTGCAGTCCTTCCCGATGCACAGAAGCGCCTTCTTGATCTCTTGATAGTAATGCCGCAGCGTCCTATCTGTGCAACCAGCTACCTTCTTTGCGACGATGAACCGCTGGATAATCCGCTCGTTTCCGTCGCCAGTATACGGGACGATATTGGCCTCTTTTCGTTTAATCTCATATCCTTCGATAAGCAGGGCAATCTTTGCCTTTGCGGTAATTGCATCCATGCCGCTTTGAATCAGCATGAGAGTGAGATCATCTACCAAATTGCCAGCAGCAGTATTTTGTTCTGACATATTCCTCTCCTCTCAGTCCTCTCATTACTATCCCATACCGAGAAGTAGCTGCTGCCCGCCTCCGGCATTCAGGAAGTAGTCAGCTCTCGCCATGACCTCCTCGTACTTCTTCTTGCCCTGGAAACTGTCCACGATGTGCTGTTCTTCCTTGTTCATATCGTGATACCGCTTCCTTCCGTAGTCCGGCGGTAACCAGCCCTTTTTCTGGCATGCGTACATGTTGAACTTCTCCAGCAGGTCGAGGTCCTTGAATACCAGGTGCGCAGTGCCCTTCTTGTAGAAGGTGCAGAGGAAATACTTTGTGTCGATGTTCTTGTACTGCTTCGCTTCCTTGGCCTGCTTGAGCACATCACGCAGATCGTGGGCGCAGGTGGTATTGCCGCTGTCGAGGAAGTCCAGGGTTTTCTCGATGTCCTCAAGATACTCCCGTACTCGGTAGTCCTCGAATGTGTCGCTCCATGAGTAGTAGCTGAATGCTCTGAAGCTGACGATCACCTTTTTGTTGATGCGGAAGCAGTCATTGGTACACCATCCATCGAAATAATGCCGGTTTGGGCTGTCTTCATGCCAGTAACTCGCCGTCCACTTATCGAAAAGGGCAATGATGGTATCCTCAACACCCTTGATGGCTCTGGCATTGAACTTGATGATCAGCGTCAGGATGTTGTACGCCGAGAATTCATAGTCTGCCAGCTTGTTCACGTTGTCGCGCAGCTCATTGAGGATGTTCGATGTGAACTTCTCGGTGATCACCGGCTGCATGAACAGCCTGTTCCAGTACTTCCGACGGGTCTCGCGGATGTATTCATTGATGGACGGTTCGCCATCTTTGCCGGAGATCTTCAGCGAAAGAAGCGGCTTTTCGAACTGGCCCTCATCCACCATGAACTTCACGGCCTCGTATTCTTCGATCATCCGAATGCCGCAGCCGACCTCGAAGTCGTATCGGTTTACCCATTCCTGGATGGCGTTGTACTGAACCATCTGAGAGACGCCGGGTGGCGCATTCATTGTCCTGTATGTGGGCGCCCTCCGCATATCATCCATGATGGTACTGTCGATCTCCACCGCCGGTATTGTCAGTGTGACCAGCGCAATATCCACATCCGTGGATCGCTCGGCATCCCTGAACCCGCCCTCGACATACCTGACTTCCGCATTGTACTTGCCCAGCAGCTTCAGCAGATCCTCGCGCTTGTAGCTGTATGGGTTGCGCAGCGTCTCGGCGTTGAGGATGCAGGCGATCTGTCCGCCTCTCCGCATAATGTCGATAGCTTTGAGTAGGTGATCTGCGCCCTGGTCAAACGGTGGGTTCATCACGATCAGGTCGTAGCGGAGCTGCGTCTCAAAAGTCAGGAAGTCGTCATGTATGACTCGCAGGTCTTGCGCTTCTAACTGCTGCCGGAGGAATGGATCGATCTCAATGCAGTCCACGAACAGACCGGACCAAGCATCCTTCCATTCGCCATCTGTCTCTGGGTAGTTGTGCGACAGCCCGAGCCTCGCATACTGCCTGCGCTGCATCATGTACTTGATGCCGACCGTCAATATCACAAGATCACCTTTGCCGGCGCTGGGTTCGAGGATGTACTTCACCGGTCGCATGTCCACGGTCTCCAGCAGCTTCTCGGCTACTGCCCGCGGCGTCGGATAGAACGTTTTTCGCGCCCTGTCGCTGGAGACAACCTCAAGCAGATCGTTCTTCATTTATCACTCCTCCAAACGTACTCATGGCATGTCGGGCACTCGCACGCAAGCAGCGTATTATTCATATCCCATTCTTTGCGGTACTCGGATGCGTTTGCCTCAAAGATGCACCCGCATGCCGGACACTCAAACCGCCGCGTTGTGTCCAGGCGGTTCATATCGCC
>Ga0310696_10004700_pt1 | contig 16674 bp, 13 predicted proteins | sample AusTroGonzalo_MG_4_FD_203885 | JGI IMG/M metagenome (GOLD analysis project Ga0310696, IMG submission 203885) | Bovine rumen microbial communities from tropical cattle in Woodstock, Queensland, Australia - Gonzalo_02 (v2) (version 2) | ecosystem: Host-associated > Mammals > Digestive system >...
CCTTGTACTGGGCATCACCACCAAGGGCAGCCGTATCCAACTCATAGGCCACGGCACCACTCAGGAAGCCAGGCACATGGTCAGCGGCCAGTTCACGCACGAAGCCGTTCACCAATGAGGTCTTACCGACACCGGCCTCACCTGTGATCAACAGGTTTGCCTTTGTCTTACGACCCAATATCTCGTAAATCACGGAGATCTCCTTCTCAAAACCGATCACATTGTCCAGATTTCCGGCACGGGCAATAGCGGTCTTGTCGATACAATACTTGGAAAGACTGCCTTTTCCGCCGGCAGCAGGGGTACGCTTCGTCAGTTCCGCACCTTCCATATAGGGCGCCTCCACATTGGCACCACCGCCCATCTTGGCACTGATGTCAGAGGGCGTCAACGGCAAAGTCTTCAACTGGTCGAACGTGAAGCCCACGCCTGGTGTTACCAGAGAAGCCAGCACACAGACATCGGTCGTCTCTTCGAGGTTGAACTTCACCATGTAGTTCTCTGCCTCTTCGAGCACAGCCTCAGCCTCCTCACTATATTCCAGGTCCCGCATCGGACGCACTGCGCGCGGAGCCAGCTGCATCTGCACGTCAGCCCAGTCTTGCAGGTAATAATAATCCTTATTCAACTCACTTTCAATAAAGTGGACTAGCCCTATTTCCTTGTGGAGAACAGCCTTGAAAAGATGGGCCGGATAGATGGCATCACTACAATAGTCCTCGGCAAAGGAATTGGCGATAGATTTCAGTTTAGCATTCATAACACTACTATTTTTAGATATTATTAGGGTACAAAGTTAGTAAAAAAGCAAGATTTCCAAACAAGTTCACATCAGCAACGCCCCTACTTTTAACGTTTTTTATACATTCTATGTATGTTTTTCCGCAAACCATCCAACAATTGTGAAAAGAAAAGGAGTGGCTCCGATTGAGCACACTCCTTTTCTCATTACTCCCACTCGATCGTTGCAGGTGGTTTTGAAGAGATATCATAGCAGACGCGGTTCACGCCTCGTACTTTATTGATGATCTCATTCGACACCTTCGCCATGAAGTCGTAGGGCAGATGAGCCCAGTCGGCTGTCATCGCATCGGTAGAGGTCACGGCACGCAGGGCTACGGGATGCTCGTAAGTACGCTCATCACCCATCACGCCCACGCTTCTCACGGTGGATAGAAGAATGGCACCGGCCTGCCAGATCTTATCATAGAGTGCTTCCCCGTCCTCACAAATATAATTGCGCAGTCCACGGATATAGATATCGTCGGCATCCTGCAAAATACGCACCTTCTCAGGTGTGATATCACCAAGGATACGGACAGCAAGTCCAGGACCCGGGAACGGATGACGGTTGATCAGATGTTCAGGCATTCCGAGCTGACGACCCACACGACGCACCTCATCCTTAAACAACCACTTCAGGGGTTCGCAGAGTTGCAAGTGCATCTCCTTGGGCAGACCACCCACATTATGGTGACTCTTGATCACCTTACCCGTGATGTTCAACGACTCGATACGGTCAGGATAGATCGTACCCTGAGCCAGCCATTTGGCATCCGTAATCTTCTTGGCCTCGGCATTGAAAACCTCCACAAAATCACGACCAATAATCTTGCGTTTTTGTTCCGGATCTGTCACCCCTGCCAAATCATTGAAGAACTGCTCACTGGCATCCACGCCGATCACGTTCAGACCCAGCACCTGATAGTCGTCCATCACCTGACGGAACTCATCCTTACGGAGCATACCGTGATCCACGAAGATACACGTCAGATTACTGCCTATTGCACGGTTCAGCAGCACAGCAGCCACTGAAGAATCCACACCGCCAGAGAGGCCGAGAATCACACGGTCGTCGCCCAACTGTGCCTTCAACTCTGCCACGGTCGAATCCACGAAAGACGCTGCACTCCATTCCTGACGACTGCCACAGATATCAACCACAAAATTCTTTAACAGTTGTTTACCCTGCAACGTATGGAACACCTCGGGGTGGAACTGCACGGCCCAGACAGGCTGTTCCGTCGAAGCAAAGGCTGCATTCTTCACATCCTTGGTGGAGCCGATCACCTTGAAACTTTCCGGGATAGCCGTGATCGTATCACCATGACTCATCCACACCTGTGAGTGCTGTTCAAAACCCTTAAAGAGTGGATTTGTAGTATCCACCGTCTCCAGATTCGCACGGCCATACTCGCGAGAGTCTGCCTTCTCCACCTTACCGCCCAACGTATGGGAGATAAACTGCGCACCGTAGCAAATACCCAGTACGGGCACCTTGCCGACAAACTGCGACAGATCGACCTTAAACGCCTCGGGGTCGTGAACTGAGTAGGGCGAGCCACTCAGAATCACGCCGATCACCGAAGGATCGTCTTTCGGGAATTTGTTGTAAGGCATAATCTCGCAGAAGGTATCCAGTTCACGGACACGACGGCCGATGAGCTGCGTCGTCTGTGAACCGAAATCCAAAATAATAATCTTCTGTGTCATTGCTTATAATTGTTTGATAAATGTTTCTGCCTGGTCCAGCGTATCGATTTTGCCCACGTCGAGCAACTGCAAGTCACGCGCCTCATAACCTCTGATCAAGTGATCGCCACAGGCCTTCAGGTAGAAGTCCATAATGGGGAATCGCTCTGGCCAATCAGCCAATAGGGGAGCTAAGGAAGGATGAAAGACATGAACACCGGAGAAAGCCAATAGACGATTTGCTTTCTCTCCTTTCACCTCGCCCGTTTCGATATTGGTCCAACCTTGTAGGCGCATCTCGTCGTCAAACATCAGGTAACGCTTGGTCTTGCGCTCGCTCACCACGAGCAATGGAGCATCCATGGGGAGGGCATTTAGATCGAGATTACTGAGGATATCCACGTTATGGATGAGGATGGGACTCTCGGGATCGAACAGCGGCAGTGCCTTCTTGATACCGCCCCCCGTCTCCAACAGGGCCTCGGTCTCGTCAGAGATACGGATGTCAAGTCCAAAGTGATCATGGGCTGCCAGATAGTCAACAATCTGATTGGCGAAATGATGCACGTTCACCACCATGCGTTCATAACCAGCCTTCTTCAGTTTCATGATCACATGCCAAAGCAGCGGCTGCCCCCCTACCCTGACCAACGCCTTAGGCATCGTATCGGTCAAGGGTTTCAGTCGGGTTCCAAGTCCCGCCGCAAAGATCATCGCCTGTTTCATGCGTGCAAAGGTACTAATAAGTGGGCAATATTCCAAAAAAAAGCGTATTTTTTTAAATAGTGCTTGTATGTGTCAATCAAAAATTGTAAATTTGCCACCAAAAAAATAATAAAGGCATGAGCAAGAGTCATTTAAAGAGCACGATCCGTAAGGCGCAAGCCGGTATTGCATTCATCATTCTGGCAGCTGTTCTCTCACAGTTCTTATACGTGGCACAGTATATCTATACCCGTCGTAAGATCCATCAGCAGACGGTTGAGAAGACCTATAACGACATGGAGCGGATGCAGCGCATTACCAACCGCAAGACCAGTGTGGAGAGTGCTGTCCATGCCACGATGGGCGACGTGCGCGTCAATCTGAACAACCCGGATATGTTCTATGGCGTCGTCTCTCGTCTGGTGTCCAACAACGACCATATCGTAGGTAGTGCCATTGCCATGCGTCCGGGTTTCTACCCCGATAAGGACAGTCTGTTTGCGCCTTTTGCCTTTCCCGAGAACAAAGACCTCAAAGGACAGCCACGTACCAAGCTGCTGCCTAACGACTATACCAAACAGGAGTGGTATGCCATCCCGTTCGAGAAAGACTCTGCCATTTGGTCAGAGCCCTATTACGACAAAGGCGGCTCCGACATGCTCATTTGCACTTACAGTCTGCCGATTCACGACCAAGGCGGCGATGTTATCGGCATCCTGTCGGCCGATGTCTTCTTCAAGGATATGGCCGCAGATGATGATTTCTCCTACGATGAGATCGACAGAGCCAACCTGGTGGGTTTCATCTTCCAGATTTTAAGTCTGCTGTTGATCGCCTATATCGTCTGGAAATATGCCTCGAAGTTAAGACAGGTCAACCATCTGATCATGGAACAGGAGCTGTTGGGGAAGGAACTTCAGATTGCCAGCGACATCCAGTCAGCCATGCTGCCAAATGTCTCTGAGCTGGAGAATGCACGTCATCATCTTGATATCCAGGAAACGCTGGCCTCTGCTCCCGACGTGAGTGCCGACTTCTACGACTATTTCTATATCGGCCAGAAGATTGTCTTCTGTATCGGTGATGTACCGGGCAGTAATGTGAAGGCCGCCCTGATGATGTCGATCATCCGCAGTATCTTCCGTACCTCCGCCACCCTGAACTGTCAGCAGAGCCAGTCGCCCTCTCCGGCAGCCATCATCTCCTCGATGAACAACTCACTGTGCACCATCAATCATAACGAGATGTTCTCTACCCTCTTCGTGGGCGTACTCGACCTCAACACGGCCCTGCTTACTTACTGTAATGCAGGCAACCCCGCTCCTGTGGTCATCAGTCCCTCTACGGGCGCCAAACTGCTGGAGGTAGAGCCGAACATCCCTGTGGGCATCATGGAAGACTACGAATACATCGAGCAGCGCATCACGCTCATCGAAGACTTTACCCTCTTCCTGTATAATGACGGTCTCTATGAGACGATGAATATCCACAACGAGCCTTACGGTCAGAAGCGGATGCTCACCCGTCTTGAAGCCTGTTCCCGTCATAACGCTGATCCCCAAAAATTGCTCTCCACGATGCAGGAAGCAGTGGAGAGCCATAGGGGATCAGCGCCGCAGACCGATGATCTGCTGATGCTGACGATGAGAATGGTCTGATTCTATTCATTCGGATACCAAATCACCGTTGGGTCATTCACCCAATCGACGAACTTCGGATATTTAACTTTCAGACTTTGACGCTCATCAGGCCACTCAAAGTTCGTGTTCACAAGGATCTTACAAGCGGTTTCGCCCTTTTTAGCATAGAGCTCATGCCATCCATCATCCTTCTTCACCTCAATCTTCACATCGTCAGCCGATGAGAACTTACCGATAATGGAGAACTTCACAGGATCTTTGGTTGCACTTGGCTGGCCAATCTTATCAGCGTTGGTATTTACCATCGTCTTTAGATCCACACCAAACTTTTGGTGAATCTCCAGATCATCCTGGCCGTTGATACGGATAGGCAACTGACCACCGGCAGCCTGCAGGATACAGTCAGCACCCTTATCAGTGATCCTCACGTCGAGCACGACATCATTAAAGTCGAAGTCGGCATTATAATCAGTTCCAACCGTCAGGTCCTCACCGATGATACGGTAGTAGGGCGAAGGAATCACCAACAACGGGAAAGTCTTCTCCACATTCTTATGCACGGCAATCATGATATCGTTGCAGTCGAAGTCTTTCTCGCCGGGATCACAGTCTTCGATACCTACCAGATAAGTATTTTTCAAGGCAGCATCCTTACTGTCAAGCACGGCGAAGTACATATTCTCCTCGTTCTTGTTCTTATAGCGGTTCGTAAAGCGCGTCTCGCCACTCTTGTACTTGGCATAGAAACCTACTCGATAGCCTCTGGGAACATCAACGACGTCTGATACCGTCACTTCCGTATCATCTGATCCGTCTCTCAGTGTGAACATATGGGCACGCACCCTCGTTGCTTTATCCTCAGTCCAGATCTGATAGCCAGCCCCTTCAGGACATGTATTCCAACTTTCCTCAGGAGGGGTATCAGCGGTAGAAGTAGTGAACTGGAAGTAGTTCCTTTTTGCCAGATCTGCATCGAAATCAGCAGTCAGTTGAACCGTTTTTGCACTAGCAGCAGTTTCTGAACACGGATTATAGTAATAATAACCGATTTCCAGGTTCTGCTGATACGTAAAGGAGTATACGAAATCAAAGCGGAACGGACCTCTGGAGATAAACTCGAAGTTCTTGATGCTCTCACCGACCGGTTTACCTTCCTGCAGACTGTCAAGTGCCTGCTTAAAGAATTCCTGCGTATATTGCTTAGGATAATTATCTGAGATATAATATCCTTTCTCACTGCCACGGGTTAAACCACGCGCACCAGCAACTTTAGACAGACCGAAGCCCCAGTCCTGATTAGAGCTGATGGGTTTCTCCACATACTTCACGAACGCAGCATCAAACTTTTCTTCTGGTGTCGGCGTCGGTGTCGGTGTCGGCGTTGGACTGGGAGGTATATCATCCGGTCCTTTAACGCAACTGGTTATGACCAGTGCACAGATGGCCGTAGCCATCATCATCAAAAAATGTTTTCTCATAATGATTACTATTTAGTGATTAAACTTACTCCTCATTCTCGGGCGTCATGCGCATCGATGAACTTACCTCATTGTTATGGGCAGCATCCTCTTCCTGCTTCTTCTGGGCAGAAGCCTGCTGCTTGGTAAGCCAATCATTGTGGGCATCCTCAATCTCCTTCAGCTTCTCATCATGGAGCTGATCGCGCTTCTTTGTCCACATCTCGTTGTTTTCATCCACAGCCTTCTTCAGATTGTCCATATCCTCAGGTTTCTCGTCGATGCCCAATGCTGCAAACTGTGCATCGGCTTCCATCCTGGCTTTCTCCATTTCAGCCTTACACATGTTATAGAAAGTGTCTGCACCTTGTTTCAGCGCATCGTAGCGGTCATCGTTCACCTCTGGCATTTTCAATCTCAAGTATTCGATCTCCTGCTTGCCACTGCCGTCTTCCGGATCCACCGTTTCCTTCTGAATCTCCTGTATAAACTCGGGATGAGAGGCTCTGACTGCATCTGCGATCTCCTTCAGATCATCCTGTAACTTCGGGATGACATAGAGCGAATAGTCGTCACCCTCCTTCTTGCCGGCATACGCCACGTCTTCCAGATTCTTCAATTCGTCCTCTATGGGCACCTCTATGGGCAGCAACGAGGCTTCCTCGGCTTTCACACAGAGATTCATATAGCGGTAGTTCAGAGCGCTGACATAGCCCTTCAACTGTTCCGACAGCATACTCAGCTGATTAACAATAGCTCGTTTCATATCTTACTCTATTTTTTTCCTTTTACTTATTTACCTTATTACCTTTTTACCCTTCCTTCGGGGCATCCTCAGTCTTTAGCTTTGCACTCAGGCTGCCACCGCCGCCTCCGGCGCCGCCGCCCATGCCGTCCTTGATGTTCGGCGACTTGAACGCAGTCGAAGCCTCGATGCTGTCGCCAACCACCTTCGGTGCCTTGAGCTCGCCCTTGACCTCGGTCTTGTCGTTGATGGTGGTAGGACCGTAGATCTGGGTCTTGCTGCCGCCCATCGAGGCATTGCCACCGTCGAGCTGTACCACGGCCTTGCCGTCGCCCTGCTGGATCTCCAGCGTCTTGTCGGCAAAGGCACCGATCTCCTCACTGACAGCCTGGATCTTCTTGCTCTTGATGTCATTCGACTTCGAACCGACATACATCTTCTCACTGACGATGGTCATCGTACTGCCTGCGGCCAGTGCCGAGTCGGTGAGTTTCTCCTTATCGACATCCATCGACTTCAAATCCACAGCCTTCGCGTTCAGGCTGATGCTACCCGTAGCCTTACCTTCGGTATCGGCAGCCAGCATACCCATCTTCTCCGAACGCATCTCGATCTTGCTGTCCTTCGTCAGGGCCTTAGGCTTCAACTCGCCATCAGCCACCTCATAGTCGAGGGTCTCCACGGCCACGGTCTTCGAACGAATGATCACATCACCCTCAGCCGTATATTCACCCTTGGTCACCTTACCGGTATCATCGCGCGTAATGTCCTTCGGATTCGTGGTAGCCACCTCAATGGTCTTGGCGGTGATGCTCACCTTACCGTCGGCTGCCAGTCCTTTCTCCGTATAGTCATCGCCATTTTTCTTGCAGTCCATCGCTTCTATCTTGATAGTTTTCGACGAGATGCTTACCTGACCGGCAGCAGAAACTTCACTGGCATCATCATTCGGATTGGAGGTAGAGAGCATCACATTCTCAGATGACACACTAAACGTGCTATTCTCCACGAGCTTACCGTCAGCCTGATTCATACTGATATTCATCTGAGGTGTCCAGACGCTGACACCTGCACCTTCGTTCTTATGCAGATTGCCGTCACCATCGACTGTGGACACATTGATTGTTTCTGCGTTGAGCGACAGCTGGGCACCTGTGGTATTATTCTTAAAGTCATCACCCGACTTGATAGCATCCTTCTCAGCTTCCAAGGCGGTGATCTGACGATTCAGTTCGGCCTGCATGGACACATTATGGATAAAGTCAACAGTCACGCGGTACAAGGCAGGAATGATGCTCTCCACATTGGCACGGGCTCTCTCAATATCCACCATGTTCTGACGAGTACCTATGAAGTCGTCGTTCAGTTTCTCCTCATCATCCATGATCTTCTTCAGGTCCTTATAGAACTGCTCAATCTCACTCTTCTGATCAGAGGTGACACTCTTCAGGTCGCTCTTCTGTTGTTTCAAGGCAGACACATTGGCTTCGATAACGGCCTTACGCACCTCACTGGAGACGGAGGCATCGATATTCAATGCCTGGTCGGCATGGATGGTGATACCACTGCCACTCGGTACAGTGACAGACTGGAAGAAGGCATCCTTAGAGTCATTGCTCTGGAGCACCACCGAACGGGCCTGTGTCAGCACGGCGGAATGGGGATAGACCACTGCCTCCTGACCGTCGATACCGGGATCGACTGCTGTCTGCTGGATCATAGGAGCACGATTGATAATCGTACCTGTCTCACCGACACCTTCTACATCCACCTCTGTGCCTCGGATGATCACCTTACCACCACCTTTCAAGTCACCGCTCTTGTCCACATGACCGATGATGATCTCGGGTGCCGAGAGTACGATACGGTTTTCGTCAAAGATGTACTGACCACTGTCCAAACGGTCGAAGATCTCAGTCTTCATCTGCTGCACAGCCTCTTTCTGCTTGTGAATCTCTGCGAGATCCTTTTCCACGCTGTTCTGGAAGTCACTCAGGATTTGCTTCCAATCATCAAATATATATTCCATAGCCATTCTCTTTTAAAATATTAAACACTTAACATGGCTTTTCTCACTCTTGAGACAGGACCGTTGCCAATAGGACGTCCAGATCCATCATCAAAGTTTTCCAAACCACCTACGTTAGCGCGGTAGATACCTCGGTCAAGGACCATCGTACCAGTCTCACTCGCAAAGAGAATTTCACCTTTCTTACTGGAGCCGAAAGAGAAATCGTCTTTGACAGCCTTCCAACCTTTATAGTCAAACGCGCTCTTGATGTAATCCTTCATGACATCGCCTACTGTCGATAATACAGTCTTATCTTTCTTATCCTCCTTTCTGAGGGATTCGATGCTGTTAACATACTTTGCCCAATCAGCATCCGAGCAATCAGGTTTCGGCTCAGGGAACACACTTGCCTTCACGCCAAGGCCATCACTGTTGTTAGGAGAACGCGGAATATCAAAGCTTTTCACTAAGGCGATAAAGAGCTTACGACAGAGTTTCTTCTTCTCAGCTTGAGTGTTTCCGAATCGTACTGTGAAATCCTTATAACCGTCTTTATCCTTCATTGTCTTGAACAAGCAGTCATCCGTCAGATTAGCGTCCGTTATGACATCATTCAACTTCTGGTACTCTGCAGGATAGTGCACTGAAACATGGAAATCCTTCAGTTCCTGAATCTTTAATGCGAGTTGTTCTGTCGCATTGATAATCTTATCCTTTTCGGTCTTCTGAAGAGCAACAGCATGTTTCCATCTATCCTCTTTGTATGCAGGATTCTCACCCAACCTAAACTGAGCAACTTGTCCGGCCAATCCGGGAAGGAAATGCAACAGAACCTGATCGTCAAAATCACCTATTTGATTTGTTACATCTTTAAATGCTCCCTTAAAACCTAAGAGTGTGTTTTTGTCCTGAGTAGGATCATTCCAAAGACCAGAGATGACATCATTAATGGCCTTGCACTGTAACTCACCTTGAACATTTACACAACGACTGATCAGGGTATTTAATGTATTCCTCCTCACTTGGGCTGCATTATATATAGTATTCAAACGGTCATAATTCGAATAGACACCATATTTCAGCCGTTCAAACGTTTCCACACAGATCCGATCAGTATCTTTCTCATCCTTGTGGTCCTTCATCTTCTTCTGCTTATAAGCCTCAATCGGATAACCAGTCTTCTTACCACCGGCCTCCAACATCAGATAGCGACCTGCTGTGATCTGCAGTTTGCCCTCCACAGGCTTAATGAATACCTCTACGATATGACGAAGGAGCGAGAGGTCAGTAACACCGATTAACAATGAGGCAGCTTTTGAGGTAACCGTCTTGGTAATTGTTGACGCTATGGAGATGGGATTCAGATCCTCACCATCCATCAGGAACTTCTGTTTGATGTTCTTTCCCGAAGTCAGCGTTAGATTACCACCGGCCTCTATCTTCACGTTCTTACCTTTGATCGTAACATCACCATTGGGCGCACTGAGGGTGATACCCGAGAAGGCATTGATCTTCACATCACCCCAAGGCGACTTGATGGTAATATTGCGGTCGTTGGTACAGCCCTTGATACTCCAGAAGCCATACTTGTCAGTCAGCTCAATATTACCTTCCAGATTATTGCTGGTGGGGAAATCCAAGCCCGGAAGCTGGTCGGTCGGGAAGAAACCCTGAATCATCTTGAGTCCAGGATTAAAGGAAGCCAACATCGCGGTCGCACCGGCACCAGCACCGTCGGTCATCAGGATCTTCTGTTCCCAAGGTGTCTGGAGCACCTGCTGATAAGTCTTCATCTGAGCAGGCATACCTGTCTCAACAGAACCCATCACGTAAGGACGTTCAATATTGCCTGCCACGTAATCGACGATCACCTGCTGACCCTTTTGATGCCAGGTATAGACGCCAGACTTTGAAGAGGCTCCGCCAGGGGAATAGAGCAGCCACGGTGAGCTCCACTCCTTATCGCCCTGCCAATCATACTTGATGCGCACGCGGTTCTTGCGCAAGGGGTCATCTGCCGTTCCTTCAGAAACCACGGCTAACTGTGGACCGGAGCGTCTGATATGTCCCTCAGGAATCACTGAAGGATAGTAGGTATTGTCATAAACCTTAACTTTTTGCTTTTCCGTTTTCTTTTCACCAGTCTCCGGATCTGTGACTTCAACATCCTGTTCTTCTTCTTTATACACACGACACAGAGGAACGGCCGTCACCTTGTAACAAACCTTCTCCTGATCAACCTTATGCTCCACGAATTCATTATTCACGATGACTAACTTATGAGGCTGATAACCCTCCACCTTCACCACCAGATAAGTCTTACTATCATAAGTGATAACCTGGCCTAACTTGATACTAGGATAGGTCGTATCGAAATCCATCATAATGGCATTCCGCCCGGAAGAGAACTCCTTCTCCACGATGTCAACGTACGCCTTTGTATTCAAGAAGGGAGTATGCTCAGAGAACTGGTTGAACTCTTCATCATCTTTGAACTGATTATCGTTATACTTGGTATCTGACTTATCTTTATTGTTAAAATACCAATCGTCAAACTTATCGTTCTTATCTTTACTGATTTCATTAGCTTTCAGCAGGTCAAGCGCATCGTCAACACCGGTGTCAACCAGGAACTGATAGATGGTCTTGTCATTGTTCAACAGAGCAGCCAGCTTCTTCACCACATAGATATCGCCATCCAGATTCTTATAATCAAGAAGACTATTCACACGTGTCTTGACAGTATCGTATTTTCCCTTTTTCAAGACGTTACTCTGGATCTGCTCATCGATCGGTGCCTCATTATTGTACTTACCGGCATTCTCCTGCTTCTGCTGAGATGTCAGGTCACAATAGGTGGTCGATGATGCCACTTCCTTATAATCGGTATTATTGGAAGCCGCATAACCATAGCCGAGCAGGAACTTATTATCCTCGTAATACATGAACTCACCCCATCGGTTGGTAGTGCGCTTCAGGAAATCGTAGAAGCTCTCGTTATATTGCACGAGATAAGAGAACAAATGCTCCGTACCCGCCTTGTGTCCGTCACTATTATCTTTAGCCAACTTGATGTGCTTCATGTTGCTGAAATCAATAGTAATAGTCTTCGAGCTATCGTAAGGCAGCTTATAGTTCTTGATCTCATCTGTCAGAATCTCAGCACCCAACTTCTTCGAGACGAACGTACGGCAGTAGTTCTCCTTCGTCAGCAGATAGTCAGGACTATACATCTTAAAGGTGACATACATGGCATCCTTCTTATAAGAAGGCATAATCTCCTGTACGAAGTAGTCATCGCAGACCAACTGGTCGTCGCAATACAAGGTCACTTTCTTGTTGAGGAACGATGACTCCAATGTATCTCTTGGAATACTGGCATAATAGGTCGCATTAGGATCCTTCTCACTGTTAGCCTCATAACCTGCGGCAATTTGTACATCTACACTGATCTCGTTCGGACTATACATTTCCTTCTTAAATCTTGCATTCTGGAGATTAAATGCAAAAGAAAGGGCGCCGCTACCTTTCTCCTCTGTGGAAGTTCTTGACTTGCCACTTTGGGTAATTGTAACCTTTTTCCATTTCACATTAAAATAGCAATAATCTTCCGAATGCTCAGATCCTGTGGTCATATCGATTTTGGCCTTTGATTTTTCCGCACCGTTTTGATCCAGCGTACCGGTCACATCATTGAATGTCAATTTTAATTTAGCCATAGTCTATAGGTTTTAATGGATGAATACACTTAATAAATTATTCTGCTCCTCTCTGCCCATGTAGAGGGTGGAGCGTACCAGCAGCTTCACTTCGAGCAGCATCTGCTTATCCACGCCTTTATCGTCCTGCAGACTGCTGTATTGCTCTTCCACGCTCACCACGTAGCCGTTCACCACCATACCGTCATCATAATCCTTCAGACGCAGGTTGGCATCGTATGTCACGTTGAACAGGATCGAATAGTCAAAATGTCCGTTCAGGGCCAGACGCTGATAGATCTCTCTGGCGTGCGAAGGAGAATTCACACGGATAGAGAATTTCAGGATGACGGGCTTGGAAGCACCATAGACATCGCTGGAATTGTTACGCATACGTTCACACTCGTATGAGAAATGCTGGATGACCAGACAGTTCTCCTTCAGCACATTTTTGGGATTATCCAGGAAGTTCTCCTGGAACAAAACAGCCTTCAGTTCATTAGATAGTGTTGCCATAACCTTAATATATTAAATATGCTGGAATAAAACATCATCAACAGTGATCGTCTCTGCCTCGATGGCGATCTTCAGAGTGCGCCGACGCGAGGTGTTGATATCATAATTCTCAGAGAGCGAGAAGCACTTGGCATCCTCGAAATAGATAATCTGGGCGTCCTGCTCAGTCAACTTTGCCTCTGCGGCCAGACTGATCACGATACGTCCGCTTTGCACACCCTGCTTGTCATACCAGTCAAACAGGTTCAAGTCGTTCTTACCCGGAGCAATGACCTCCAGTTCCAATCTTTCACAACGGGCCATCCCCTCGGGACGGTAAGAGTTGTAAGGGCGATCGAATACGAAACGGCAGTCAGACACCAAATAACTTTTGGAGTAACGGCCGATGTTGTTATCGCCAAATTCAAGTGCTGCTATTAATGCCATACTATAATAATTTTAAAAGTTTCTTGTGCAAAGGTACAATCAATTATGGTTGCATGCAAGCAATACCCGGTTTTTTTCCCCAACTTGTTGCGACAGATGCGACAGATGACGACAAGCGCCACTGATCAGGTGTCGTGCTGTCGCGCCTCCAGGGTCTGCGTGATGTGTTGCTCGCGGTGACAGATGCGCACCTCGATGCCGAATTTCTCGTGGATATGCTCCGCCAGATGCTGGGCGGAATACACGCTGCGATGCTGACCGCCCGTACAACCGAAACAGAACATCAGCGAGGTGAAACCACGCTGGATATAACGGCGCACATGGGCATCGGCCAACTTATACACCGAGTCGAGGAATGTCAGGATCTCACCGTCGTCCTCCAGGAATCGGATCACCGGCTCATCGAGACCCGTCAGCTGCTTATACGGCTCATAACGACCGGGGTTGTGGGTGCTACGACAGTCGAACACGTAACCGCCACCATTGCCGCTCTCATCCTCAGGGATACCCTTGGTAAACGAGAAGCTGAACACACGCACCACCAGCGGTCCCTGCGCGTCATATTTAGAAAAGGTGGCAGGACCATCCTGCGGGTGCGCCTTATAAGGATTCAGGTCAGTGGTCTTATAGCCGTCGGCACGACTGCCCGTCGTCTCGATCTGGGCATACTGCGGCAGCTCCGTCAGTTTCTGGAGCACCTCTATTAAATAAGGATAATGGAACTGTGTCGAACTGGCCAACAACTCCCGCAGGTTATGGATGGCGGGCGGTATCGACTCGATGAAGTGCTTCTTCTGCTCGTAATAGCCCCGGAAGCCGTAAGCACCCAGCACCTGCAAGGTGCGGAACAGCACGAACAGTGACAGGCGGTTGGCGAAATGACGGGCGGAAGGCACCTCGGTATAGTTCTTCAACGAGTTGTAATACTCATACACGAGTTCACGTCTCAGCTTATGGGGATATTTGGCAGAGGCCTGCCAGAGGAAGGAAGCCAGGTCATAATAATAAGGTCCTTTCCGGCCACCCTGATAATCGATGAAGAAAGGATTCCCCGACCGGTCGAGCATCACGTTGCGTGCCTGGAAGTCACGGTAGAGGAAACACTCCACATCCTCCGCAGGATTATCGGTATCGGTCGTCAGATCCTTGGCAAAGAGACGGAAGTCTGCCTCCAGTTTCAGCTCATGGAAGTCGAGCTCCGTCGCTTTCAGGAAACAGTATTTGAAGTAGTTCAGGTCAAACAGCACGCTATCCACATTAAACTCCGCCTGCGGATAACAGTTGGAGAAGTCGAGTCCACGGGCACCACGGATCTGGATGTTCGGCAACTCACGGATGGTCTTGCGCAGCAGGTCCTGCTCCTTCAACGTATATCGGCCACCGGCCTCACGGCCACCGCGCACGGCATCGAACAGCGATACCGAACCGAGGTCGGTCTGCAGGTAGCGCAACTGGTCGTCACTGGCTGCCAGCACCTGCGGCACGGGCAACTTTCGACGGTTGAAATGCTCTGTCAGATACAGGAATGCGTGGTTTTCGTCACGGCTGGTGCCGATCACACCGATCACGGTCTGCCCCTCCTGATCCGTCAGTCTGTAGTAGGAACGGTTACTACCCGCTCCTGTCAACTGATGGACGTGGACAGGCTCTGTCCCCTTCCATTGCTTATAGAGATCAATCAGTTTCTGCATATTTGGGGACAAAGTTAAGAAAAAAATCCGAAACAAAAAACAAATAACGAAAAAAAAGAGGCTGTGTCGCAACAACTATGGAAAAAAACTGGAAATCGTTTGGGAAAAAGCCCCGCCCCCTTTGGGGGCAGGGCCGAGAGCGGGGTCAGATACTTACCCCTGCTGCCGCACTTCCTAACGCACCTAACAAGGCGGTGAGCACTGCCACGGCAACCTTCGCGATCGTCTTCCAATGTCGCATCATCTTTACCTCCTTTCTTTAAAATGTTTGTTTAATCGCCGTCACTGGGGTGATCGGTGTCGGGGTTGATCACCGGCGGAACATCGTCGCCGCCTGATGAAGAGCCATTACCACCTGCGGCCTCTGAGCCGTCCTCCTTGGGCTTTGAGGTATCGACCTCATTCTTCGGAGCCTCCTGCACACTGCAACCCGTGATGAACGTCTTCAAGCGTTTACCCTCTGAGTCGGTCTTCACCTCGGGCATGAACAGCACGTGCAGACCCTTGATGTGCTTACGGGCCTCAAACTCGGATGCCTTGTCGGCACCAGTGCTCGACATACCGATCTTGAACGAACCGAAGCCGTTCAGCTTCACGCGCTTAGAGTCCTGGAGCTGATCCTGCATGGTCTCGATGAGCTCGGAGATCACGGCCAGGATATCGCTCTTCTTCACGGTACAGTTGCGCTGCATGATCGTGGCGAGTGCGTCGGTATCCACGGTGTTGGTCATCACAGCACGGGGGTACCACTTGCCGTAGCCCTTCTGTTTAGGCGATGTCACCTGCGATAGTCGGTAGAATACTGCCATATCGTCCTCCTTTCTTTACTCGGGATTCGCATCCCTACTGCGTTAAACACTACTTAGGGCAGGTGTTTCCTGCTTGCAGTCATCATCACTGATTGACGATGCAAAGGTACAAAAAAATAAGACCGATTCCAAGAGAATCAGCCTTATCGAGTTAGCCAAAATGCTATTGACGAATCAACCTTTATGTAAACTCAAAGAAGGTCGTTAAACCTGTGAGGTCAAAGATCTCGCGGAGGTCATCGGAAAGGCCCTTGAGGATCACACGACAGCCGTTAGGCTTGGTCTGTTTCAGGATATCGACCAGAATGGTCAGACCGCTCGATGCTATGAAGTCCAGTTTGGTGCAGTCGATGATGATATCCTGATCCTTGCAGTCGAAGAGTGGCTTGCATGCTTCAGCGGTTTCAGCAGCGGCAACGGTATCGAGCCGCCCCTCAAAAAACACCAGCATATTACCGTCTTGTTCTTGAATGATTGTATTCATTTTGATGATGATTTATTGTT
>Ga0310696_10004702_pt1 | contig 16672 bp, 14 predicted proteins | sample AusTroGonzalo_MG_4_FD_203885 | JGI IMG/M metagenome (GOLD analysis project Ga0310696, IMG submission 203885) | Bovine rumen microbial communities from tropical cattle in Woodstock, Queensland, Australia - Gonzalo_02 (v2) (version 2) | ecosystem: Host-associated > Mammals > Digestive system >...
ATGTAGTTGATTTCCGGGTGCCTTTCGGCCAGGGCGATGGTATAATCCCCCTTTCCGCACCCCAGCTCCAGCACGATGGGGTGGTCGTTGCCGAACATCTCCTGTCCCCATCGGCCCTTGATGGCGTGGTCGTTCAGCCGCAGCGCCTTGCTCCCCGGCTCCTTATTGAGGATGGCCGATGCATCCGGCTGCAGCAGGCAGCGGAACGTCTCGTTCTCGGCAAATTTTTTAAGCTTACCGTGCCCCATGTCTAACTACTTGATTATCAACATTGTTGTAAAATTTCTTGATACCAAATGGGATCAAGAAAAAAACTTATCCTACTCATTACCAGCCACTTGGGCCGGGTTCGCTTTCCAGCGCATCACCAGGCCCAGGCCGCGGAAGCCTTCGGGCGGGTTGGGAACGGCCACGGAGAGGGTCCAGGGGCCGAAAACGGCGGGGACGACGTCGGCCCGGTAGGGGGCGTAGGCCTCCTGGGAGAAGAAGGAGGTGCCGCGCGAAACGGGCAGCCACGCGGTCTCCGTGAAAACGGAGTCCAGGGGGTTCTTCCAGGTAATATCCAGTTGCAACTGAGAGGGGAACTCCGTGGCGTCGATGCGGGAGAAGAGGTCGAAGTCATAGACCAACGTGCTGTCGGCCATGTCCACGGCAAACTCAAACGGCCCGGTGCCACGGAGGAACGTTTCCGTGGATTGGGGCTGGCGGCAGGAGACGGCCAGGAGGAGAAGCAGCAACGGCAATAGATTCTTCACTTCGTTCAGAATGACAGTGGATGGTTCAGAATGACAGGATGGTTCAGAATGACAGTATGATTCAGAGACCGTTACGATTCTTTGGGAGCGGCTTTCTTGTTGCGGTTACGGTTCTTGCGGCGGCGCTTCTTCTTTTCGGGGTCGAAGCGGTTGATGGCGTCGTCTCCCACGGCGTCGATGAACTCCGGGACGGAATCGTCTTCCTGGCGCAGCGTGGCGGGTTTTTCTCCGCGGCGGTTCATGGCCTGGATTTCCCGGACCTCCTGGGCGGAAAGCGGGAAAATCTGGGCCAGGGAGCCTTTCTCGTAGGAGAAATAGAGGGTCTCGGCCAGGATGTCGGTCTTGACCAGCCAGGCCTGTCCGTCCTCCAGCTCCAGCGGTTCGGATACGCGCGGGATGCGGGAATGGGCGTCCAGGTACGCCTCCACCTCGTAATTGAGGCAGCACTTGAGCTTGCCGCACTGGCCGGCCAGTTTCTGGGGATTCAGGGAAAGGTCCTGCGTACGGGCGGCCGATGTGGTGATGGACTTGAACTCCGTGATGTAGTTGGCGCAGCACAGTTCCCGGCCGCAGACACCCAGGCCGCCGATGAGGCCGGCTTCCTGGCGGGCGCCGATCTGCTTCATCTCCACGCGGATGTGGAATTCCTCGGCAAAGTCCTTGATGAGTTGGCGGAAGTCCACGCGGCCGTCGGCAATGTAATAGAAGATGGCCTTGGTGCCGTCTCCCTGGAACTCCACGTCCCCTATCTTCATCTCCAGGCCCAGGTTATTGGCCAGTACACGGGCGCGGATCATGGTCTCCTGCTCCCGGGCGATGGCCTCCTGCCAGCGCTGGATGTCGAAGGGACGGGCCTTGCGGTAGATTTTCTTGAGCTCGGCCTTGGCGGGGTCCACCCCCTTGCAGCGCATCTGTCGGCCCACCACGGGACCTTCCAGCGTCACGATGCCCAGGTCGTGGCCCGTGGCGGCTTCCACCACCACCAGGTCCCCGGTCTTGATGCTCTGGCCGCTGCCGTTGACGTAGATGCCTTTGCGGGTGTTCTTGAAACGGACCTCGAAATAGTCGTTGAACTGCTCCTGGGAAATACCCTTGAGCGTATCGTATACCTCCAGTTTGCAACAGCCCTGCCGGTAGCGGATGTCCTGCTCACCGGTTTGCTCGTCCGTGGCGATGGAACAGCCGCGGAAGCAGTCAAACTGGATGGTCTCGTTGGAATAATCGTTCATGGATTCTGAATGGTATATAATTGATTCACCAGGTGGGTGAAGAGGATTTTCTGATTCACGTTGCGCTCTATCAGGAGCAGGGCGCGGTCCAGGGCTTCCATGCCCCGGCGCGGGAAGGTGGGCCTGAGCCGACGGGCCATGGGGCCGAAATAGTCCTCGGTGCCGGCGGGCAGCTGGGCCAGGGACGGCATCTTCTGCAGCAGGAACAGGCGCCGGAGGTCTTCGGAGGCCAGTTTGCAGAAGGACTTCTGCTGCTCCCGCACCTTCAGGTCGGCCACGGCCTCGCCGGTTTCCAGGGCCTTGAGGAGATCCCTGTCGGCCACGGCGTCCAGGATATCGTGGAAGAGGTCCTGCAGCACGGTATTGCCGGCGGCTTCCCGGGCATGGACCTGGGCATCGGCCTCCGGACTCAGGGGCTGCACACGCAGTTGCAGGCAGCGGGAGGAGATGGTGACCAGCACTTTCTCGGGGGCGTGGGTGATGAAGAGGAACAGCGTCTGCAGCGGGGGTTCCTCCACCATTTTGAGGAGGGCGTTGGCGGCTTGGGCGTTCATCTTTTCGGGGAGATACATCACCACCGTGCGGTAGCCTCCCTCCACGGCGCTCAGGGACAACCGCTCCAGGATGCTGCGGGCCTCGTTCACGGAGATGTTGCTCTGTTTGCCCTCGATGCCGATGGCCGCATACAGCTCATTTTCAAAGAAATAGGGATTCTGCAGCACCAACTCCCGGAAGGGGCCGATGAACTGCAGGGAGACGGGCTTGTCACCGCCCGCCACAGGAAATACGAAATGGATATCAGGATGGATGAGTTTCTGTACGCGGGGGTTGCCGCCGTACAGTTCTTCCAGGAAATTCAGGACCAGGGGCCAGGCGCCGCCGCCGTCGTCCTGGTGCAGGAGCATGGCATGGGGCACGTGGCCGCTTTCCACCATGCGGTGGAGCGCCTTCACGATTTCCTCATTCCCATAGATAACCTGCATTTTACTTGTCTCTTTGCCCTACATAACGGGCCAACCTTGCAAGATACGACTTTTCTTTGGATTCCGGAAGGATATCCAGGCAGGCGACGGCCTTTTCCACATAGGAATCCATCACCTGCGCAGCCAGGGCCGTCCCGTTCTTCTCCTTCACAAAGGCGCGTATCTCATCGGCGTTCCCGGGATGGTCCGGGATATCGCGCACCAGGGCCCGAATACGGGCCTGGTCATCGGCCCCGGCGATTTCCAGCGCGCACAGCAGCGGCTGGGTGATTTTCTGCTCCCGAAGGTCTATCCCCACGGGCTTGCCGATAGCGGCCGCATCCTCCTCATAATCAAAGATATCGTCCTTGATCTGGAAGGCCAGGCCCAGCTGGTAGGCAAAATCTCCCATGGCGCGCTCTACCTGCTCGCTGGCCGCCACCGAGATGGCCGCCGACAGGGCCGCGCTCTCGAAAAGCGAGGCGGTCTTGCCATAGATGATGCGCAGGTAATCGGCCTGGGTGGTATCGGCCGTGCCGGCTTTCTGCATCTGCAGGAGCTCCCCTTCCGTGAGATGGCCGATGGTCTGGGCGAAGAGCCGCAGGACGCGGTCGGCCTCCCGGCGGGCGCCCAACACCAGCCGGAGACATTTCGCCAGCCAGTAATCGCCGATGAGCACCGCCGCGCTGCCGCCCAGCAGGGAGGCCACCGTGGGCATGCCCCGGCGCTCCGTGGCGCCGTCCACTACGTCGTCGTGCAGCAGCGTGGCGTTATGCAGGAGCTCCGTTGCGGCGGCATAGCGGAAAGTATCTTCCGGCAGGGGCGAGGCCGCACCGGCCGCACCCGCCACCAGCAGGGACAGCGTGGGCCGCAGCATCTTGCCGGGATGTTCCCGCAGGCTGCGGTTGGTGCTGTCCAGCAGGGGGATGTCGGACTGCAGGGTCTGGTTGATGAAAGCGTTCACCATTCCCAGGCCGGGTTGCAGATATGAGAGGATTTCCTTCATTATTTAAAGTAGGAGATGAGTTCCTCCACGGTAGCGGGGAATTTCACCAGATCCCGGTCACCGGGCTCCAGGACACGGGTTTCCACAAAATGGTCCAGCATGTCGATGAGGGGGTTCCAGAAGCCGTCCAGGTTAAGGGCCAGGAGCTCTCCGTTCCACTTGTGGAGCTTTTTGAGGGTATGGGTTTCGATGAACTCGTCCACCGTGCCGATACCGCCCGGCAGGGCGATGGCGGCGCTGCAGCATTCCCGCATCTTTTCCTTGCGGATGGCCATGGTGTCCGTCCAGACAAACTCCTTGAGATCGGGGTTCTCCAGGCCCTTCATGAACTTGGGAATGACGGCGATGTGCCGGCCGCCCAGCTTCACGGACTCGGCGGTGATGGCGCCCATGGTGCCCACCCTGCCTCCTCCGGACACGATGGTATAACCTAAAGCATGCAGCGCGCGAACTACTTCACGCGCTGCATCATTGTATTTTTCATCAATCTTTACGCTTGCGGCGCAAAAGACGGCGATTTTTTTATCCATTAAAAGAAGAAGCCGGCAGTGATCTTGATACCCTGGTAGTTGGATTTCTTGAGGACATCCAAGGCAGCATTGCCAGCATCGGCAGCGCTAGCGGTTTTGGACAGATAGCCCAGGTTCTTGTACCATTCGATGCGCAGCTGCAGGTGATTGATGACGTCGGCGCCGATACCGATGCCGAAACCATATTCCAGCTTGTTGGTCACGTCCTGGACGGCTTGTTCGTTACCATAGACCTGATAGCCGATGAAAGGTTCGGCCACCACGAACGGACGGGCCACCAGGAGGTCCAGACCCAGCTGAATGCCGGCGGAAGCCTCTACATAACCGGTCTTGTACTGTACATTGTCGATGTTGGTTCCCTTCATGGTGTAGGTGAGGGAAGGCTGGATGGCCAGGGCGCCGATGGGAATCTTGTAAGCGATACCGGCATGCCACATGCTGGCGGTCTTGAAGTCATTGGCTGCGTCCTTGATTTTGGTAGAGGAGGAGTTATAACCTGCAACGATACCAAACTGGGCATGGGCCAGAGTTACGGAGGCCAGGGCCACCACAATAACGGTTAAAAGTTTTTTCATAACGGTTGTAATTATAAGTTAGCGTTGATTTTCTCTAAAAGCTGGGCCTTGGGCATGGCGCCCACGGTTTTGTCCACCACCTGGCCGTTCTTGAAAAACAGCAGGGTGGGGATGCTCATGATGCGGTACTGGGCGGCCACTTCGTCGGCGTCGTCCACGTTCACCTTCACCACTTCCATCTTTCCGGCCATCTCCTCCTCTACCTCGTCCAGGATGGGAGTGAGCATGCGGCAAGGGCCGCACCAGGTGGCCCAGAAGTCCACCACGACCAGATTTTCACTCTGTAAAAGCTCTGTAAAATTAGTATTGGTTGCTACTTTTGCCATAGTCTTTTTGCTTCTATATCTTCGCAAATATACAAAAAATATTTAAATCGCATCCTCAACGGGAAGGACATAGGCGCGCAGGCCGAGATCCGGGTTGGATGCGTCGGTGGCGCGGAGGGCGTCCATCACCTTGGGAGCCAGGGCGTCTTCCACAACGGTAAGGAGGGCGTGGTTCTGCGTGGGCCAGGCATGGTTGCCCAGATGGGGTTCTCCGCTCACGGAACCGCGGCCGCCCACATTCTCCCACACGGTGTACCCGCGTTGGCCCAGGCCTTCCAGAAGTTCTGCAATCTCCTGGTTATAAGCCTGATTGTATGCTACGAATATTGCTTTCATGCCTTTGCCTTTTTTGCTTTACGTTTTTCCCGGTGCTCGGTGAAACCGCAGTACAACACCGGAATCAATACCAATGTAATGAGGGTAGAGATGCTCAGACCCCAGGCCACGGTGATACCCAGGCCGTGCCACATCTCGGAGCCTTCACCGGTACCAAGCGCCATGGGCAGCATGCCCAGCACGGTGGTGAGGGTGGTCATGAGGATGGGGCGCAGACGGGCCTTGGCGGCCGTTACGGAGGCATCCCGCACGGAGAAGCCGCGCTCCTGCAGCAGGATGGTATAGTCAATGAGCACGATACCGTTCTTCACCACGATACCCAGCAGGATGATGATGCCCACCATGGCCATCATGCCGATGGCCATATCGTTGATGAGGTTGCCCAGCGCGACGCCCGTGAAGGCGAAGGGGATGGAGAACATGATGACGAACGGGCCCATGAAGCTCTCGAACTGGGATGCCATCACCATGTACACCAGGATGACGATGAGGGCCACCAGCAGCAACAGGGAGCCGAACATCTCCTGCTGCTCTTCATAGTCACCGGAGATGGCGTAGGAGAGCTCGGCGGGCAGGGGATCTGCCGCCATCATCTGGTCAATCACCTCCACGGCCTCTGACAGCGCCGTCCCACGGGCCACCAGGCCGGTGGCCGAGATATAACGTTCGCGGTTCTTGCGCTGGATGGTGGGCGGCACCTTGGATTCCACGATGCGGCCCAGGTCCTTGACCTTGATACCCTTACCGGCCGAGTTGTACACGATGATGTTCTCGATGTCCTCCATGCTCTGGCGGAACTCCGGCGCGTTACGCACGCGGATGTTGTATTCGTCACCGTCTTCGCGGAAGAAGGAGCCCACGGAACCGCTCATGGCGGCCGATACCGCGGCGGCAGCGGTGGTGGAGGTGAGCCCGTTCAGGGCCAGTTTCTCACGGTCGAAGTCCACCTCATATTCGGGCGTATAATCGTCTCGGCCCAGCAGTACCTGCGTGAACTTGCCGCTGGCCATCATCTGCTCACGGTAGCGCTTGGCGGCCTGTTCGGTCTGCTCGAAGTCGTAGCCGTAAACTTCCAGGATCACGCGCGATGCACCGCCCATGCCCATGCCGCCTTCGGTCACGTTGAACTTCCTCAGTTCCGGGAACAGGCGGAGGTCGGCGCGCACGACATCGGCAATCTCGGAGGTGGTGCGGAAGGGGATGCCCTTCTCGCGGGCCAGCTCCTTACGTTCGGTGGCCGTGTGCACGTTGATATTATAGGAAATGATGTACGTACCGTTGGAACGCATGTTGGCGAAGGTGTTGTCGGCATCGGCCTGGCCGAAGTTGTAGCTGAGCACCTTGATTTCCGGCACATCGGCCCGGATGCGTTCATAGATGGCGGCCGCCACCTCCCGCGTGACATCCTGTGCGGTGCCGATGGGGAGTTCGGCCGATATGCTCACGCGGCCCTGGTCCTGGGTGGGGAAGAATTCCGTCTTCATGCGGGGCGCGTAGACGGCCATCACGGCGGCGAAAATGACCACCGCACCGGCCAGGATCCATTTCTTGTGGTTCATGCACCAGGCGATCATGCGGCTGTAGCCGGCCGAGAGGGCGTCCAGGGCCTTGTTCACGGGCTTGAACACCACCGTGTAGAACTTGTTGGTGGTGGGCTTGTTGTCCATGAGCACGGAGCACAGCATGGGCACCAGCGTGAGGGCGGCCGTGGTGGACACCGTCATGATGATGCTCACGATCCAGCCCAGCTGGCGGAACATCAGGCCGGTCATGCCGTTGATCATGGTGAGGGGCAGGAACACGCACAGCATGGTGAGTGTGGAGGCGATGACGGAGATACCCACTTCGGCCGTGCCGTGTACGGCGGCCTCCTTGGGTTTCTCTCCCCTTTCCAGATGGGAAGTCACGTTCTCCAGCACCACGATGGCGTCGTCCACCACCATACCCACGGCGATGGCCAGGGCGCTCATGGAAATGATATTGAGCGTGTTACCCGTGAAGAACAGGTACAGCAGCGAGGCCAGCAGGGCGATGGGGATACTGAGCACCACGATGAGCGTACCTTTGAGGCGGCCCAGGAACAGGAACACCACCAGCATCACCACCAGGAAGGTAATGATGATGGTCTCCAGCAGGGAGCGGATGGTGTTGAGGATGTTGGTGGAAGAGTCCACCACCGTGGTGATCTTGATGTCGGACGGCAGGTTGTGCTCCAGGGTGGCCAGGGTCTTTTTCACATCCTTGATCACGTTCACGGTGTTGTAACCGCTCTGCTTCTGGATGATGATCTGCGCACCGCGGGTGCCGTTGGTATAGGATTCCTGGGACCTCTCTTCCAGGCCGTCCTCAACGCGGGCCACATCCCGGAGGAAGACGGCCGATCCGTTGTAGTTGCCCACTACGATATCCAGCAGCTCCTGCGGGTCTTCGAATTCCTTCTTGATGCGCAGGGAGTAGGTGTTGGAGCCGATATCGATGCTGCCGGACGGAACATTGCGGTTCTCGGCGGCGATGATGCTGGAGAGGGAGGTAATGCTGATTCCGTAGGCTTCCAGCCTGGAGGGGTCGCAGTAGACCTTGATCTCACGGTTGGGTGCGCCGCTCACGGAAACGGTACCCACGCCGGACACACGGGCCAGCGGAGTGGCCACGCGGTCGTCCAGGATCTTATCCAGTGCACTCACGCTTTGATCGGCCGTGCAGGCCAGGATCATGATGGGCATGTCGTCGGCGCTGAACTTGAAGATAGTGGGGTTGGAGGCACCGTCCGGGAGAGAGCTCTTGATCATGTCCAGCTTGTCCCGGACGTCGTTGGTGGCCACTTCGATGTCGGTGCCATACTGGAACTCGAGGGTGAGCATGGACACGTTCTCACGGGAGGACGAGCTCACGTTCTTGAGGTTGGCCACCGAGTTGAGGGAGTTCTCCAGCAGCTTGGTAAGGTTGGTCTCCACGTCTTCGGCCGACGCACCGGGATAGGAACTCATCACCATGATGGTGTTGGATTCCATGTCCGGGAAGTTGTCCACCGGCAGCTGCACCAGGGCGAAGACACCCAGGATGGCAAACGCCAGGAACACCAGGGCCGTGGTGACGGGTTTGTTGACGGCTGTTCTGTAAATGCTCATGGTTCCTTACTTGTTAAGCACGTTCACGGATACGCCGTCCTTGAGGGTGGACTGTCCCTTGACCACTACCAGGGCACCTTCGGGCAAGCCTTCGGTAATCTCATATTCGTTGCCGATGTGACGGCCCAGGGTGACGGGCGTGAAGGTCACGGTATTGTCGGCATTGAGGACGTACACGAAACGCTGACCGGTACCTTCCATGCGCACGACGGCCTGGTCCGGGACAATCACGTGATGCAGATAGCCGAAGTTGACGGTAACGCGGGCGTACATGCCGGGACGCAGCATCTTGTCGGTGTTGGGCACGTTCACCTCGGCCTTGAAGGTATGGGTGGCGGCATCCACCACGGGATAGATGCGTTCGATCTTTCCATTGAAGGTGCGGCCGGGCAGGGCGTCGACGGTAATGGTCACCTTGTCACCCTTCTTCACCTTGGTATATTCGCTCTCGGAGATGCCCACCAGCAGTTTCACCGGCACCACCTGCTGGATGACGAACAGCGGGGAGCTCATGGAGAACATGTCTCCGGCGTCGAAGTTGCGGGCGGTCACAAAACCGGTGATGGGGCTGCGCAGGACGGTGTTTTCCTTGATGTTGTTGTAGTTGGTCTTGCGCACTTTGTAGGCCAGTTCGGCCGATTCGAAGTCGCTCTGGGAAACACCACCTTCCTGGTACAGGCTCTTCATGCGTTCGAATTCCTGTTCATCGTTCTGGATCTGGAGCTCCAGCTGTTCCAGCTGCAGGCGGTCCATCTCGGCCAGCACCTGGCCTTTCTGGACATAGTCCCCTACCTCCACGTTGATTTTGCGGATACGGTTGCCGGCCTGGGGCATGATGTTGTTCACGGCATAGGCCTGCACCGACGATGCGTAGGCATTTTCCTGGGGGACGTCGCGGGCCTCCACCCGGGTTACCTCCACGTTGGGAGTGGTGGCGACGGGAACGGCGGGACCGCTGTTGGTGCTGTTGCTGCCGCAGGACACGGCGGCAAAGGCCAGTGCGGCGATAAGGATGATTCTGGTTTTCATATATCGTTTATTTTTCTTCGGTGAAATCGTAGCCCAGGGTCTGTTCCAGACCGGCCTTGGCCACTACGAAATTGTACACGGCCTGGGCGACCTGCAGACGCGTCTGGGTAAGGGTGAGCTCCGTGTTGTTGAGGTCCGTGAGGGTGCTCTTGCCCACCTGGTAGCTCTTGGAGGCGATGTCGTAGGCTTTCTCGGCGCTCTTGAGGGCCTCCTTGGCGGCATCGTAGGTCTTCATGGACGTGTCCATGGTGGACAGGCTCTGACGGATGCCGATGCGCAGCTGACGCTCCGTGTTCTCCCGCTGGAGGGCCAGTTCATCGGCCTGCACGCGGGTTTGCTTGATGGTATGGTAGCGCTGGCCTCCGCTGAAGATGGGGATGCTCAGGGAGAACACCAGGGTGCTGGAGGGCAGCCACTTCCACTGGCTCAGGTTGAACTTGTCGCTCTGCGTATAATAGTTGTAGGAGATCTGCATGGACAGGGTGGGGATGTAGGCGTACTGCTGCATGCGGATCTGCTTGGCCAGCATCTCGGCCTGGGTGGCCAGCTGGCGCAGCTGGGTGTTGCGGTCCAGGGAGGCCTCGGCACCTTCATTCACGTCGTAGAACATGTGCTGGGCATAGTCTTCCAGCTTGCCCTTGACATCGATGGCGCGGTCCAGGTCCACGCCCATCACGGCCTTCAACTGCCACAGGGACAGGTAGATGTTGTTCTCGGCATTGTACAGGTTGGGGATGGCGGCCGCCAGGGAGCTCTGGGCGCGGGTCATCTCCAGTTCCGACGCCTTGCCGGACTTGTAACGGGTTTCCGTATACTTGTAGTTCTGGACGGCGTTCTCATACACGGCGTTGTACACGTCGTAGGAGGCCTTGGCCATGAGCACGGCAAAATAGGCCTGCTTCACGGACGCCACCGTTCCCAGGCGGGATTCGCGGGCCTGTTCCACGGCCATTTCCACCTGGTCCCCGGTAATGCGGAGGCTCTCCCACAGCTGGAAGTTCACCACCGGCATGCTGGCGCTCAGGCCCAGGGTTACCTGGTTGCGGCGGCCCATCTCGATGGCGCCGTCCCCGGAGGAAGAAGAGGCGTCGGGGTCGATGGGCGCGACGTAAGGGATGAACGGCGTTCCGGTCACCTCGTACAGCTGCTGGATGTAATACATGATGGGTTCCAGCATGGAGGCATACATGCCCGCCATTCCGCTGCTGGAAGAGCTGCTGCCGCCTTCACCCTCGGAATCGGAGCCGAAGTAGACCTTCTGCTTCTTGATGGCGTAATTGTAGGCACCCGTGGCGCTGATCTGCGGGAACAGCTGGCCGTAGGAACCCTTCCTGGCATACTTGGTGCGCTGGATTTCCATATCGGCCACTTTCACCGATGTATTTTCCGAAAGGGCGATCTTGAGGGCGTCCTCCAGGCTGAGTACCACCGTAGTGTCTCCGACGGGACGCTCTTCCCCATTAAACTGCGCCCACGCTGCCGAAGGAGCCAGCAACGTGAGCGCTATAAGTACTTTTTTAAAATTCATATAACCAACTAAATAAGCTGGTTACTTACTGCAATAATCGCGCCAGTACGCGCGCGAGAGTAGATTTTTAGTCCATGATGGCAGCGATGCCGGGAAGGACCTTGCCTTCGATGGCTTCCAGCATGGCGCCGCCGCCGGTGGAGACGTAGCTCACCTTATCGGCATAGCCCATCTGGGTAACGGCTGCCACGGAGTCGCCGCCGCCCACCAGGGTGTAGGCGCCGTTCTTGGTGGCCTCGGCCAGGTCTTCGGCGATCTGGAGGGTACCCTTGGCAAAGTTGGGGAGCTCGAAAACGCCCACGGGGCCGTTCCAGAGGATGGTCTTGGAACTCAGGATGATCTTCTTCCAGTTCTCCAGGGATTCGGGGGAAGCGTCCATGCCCTCCCACTCGTCGGGTATCTGGTCGATGGGGAATACCTTGCGGGGCGTGTCGTTGTCAAAAGCCTGGCCGCAGACGGTGGCCACGCTCAGGGACAGGTTCACGCCTTTCTCCTTGGCTTCCTTCATGATCTCGAGGGCATCGGGAATGAGTTCATCCTCGTGCAGGGAGTTGCCGATATGGCCGCCCTGGGCCTTGATGAAGGTATAACCCATACCGCCGCCGATGATGAGGTTGTCCACCTTGCCGACGAGGTTCTTCAGGACGGCCAGCTTGGAGCTCACCTTGGAACCGCCGATGATAGCGGTGAGGGGACGCTTGGCGTTCTTGAGCACGTTGTCGATGGCCTTGATCTCACCTTCCATCAGATAGCCGAACATCTTGTCGTTGGGGAAGTACTCGGCGATGAGGGCGGTGGAACCGTGGGCGCGGTGGGCGGTGCCGAAAGCGTCGTTGATGTAGCAGTCGGCATAGCTGGCCAGGGTCTTGACGAACTCCTTCTGGGACTCCTTGACAACCTTCTTGGCAGCCTTCTTCTCTTCGTCGGTGGCATCCTCGGCCAGTCCGCGGGGCTTGCCTTCTTCCTCGGCGTAGTAGCGGAGGTTCTCCAGGAGGAGGGCCTCACCGGGTTTCAGGGCATCGGCCTGGGCCTTTGCCTTCATGCAGTCATCGGCAAACTGGACGGGAACGCCCAGGCATTCGCTCACGCGACCCACGATGTGCTTGAGGCTGAACTTGGGATCCACTTTCTTGGGACGGCCAAGATGGGACATGATGATGAGGGAACCGCCTTCTGCCAGTACCTTCTTGAGGGTGGGCATAGCCCTGCGGATGCGGGTGTCGTCGGTGATTTCGAAGTTCTCGTTGAGCGGGACGTTGAAGTCTACGCGGACGATGGCCTTCTTGCCTTTGAAATCGTACTTGTCAATAAACTGTTGCATGATATATAGGTTATAAATTGTTGTCCAGTCCACAAAGATAGTTATCTTTGTAAAAAATTCAAAAGGTATGGCTGTCGAATTTCCTGCAGAATATTGGAAAGATTACGAACTGTTAGATAGCGGCAACGGGGAAAAACTGGAGCGCTTCGGGAAGTATGTCCTGCGCCGTCCGGAGCCCAAGGCCCTGTGGACGCCGTCCATGCCGGAGGCCGATTGGAAGCGCCTGAGCCACGTGACGTTCGTGCCCGGCGCGGGTTTCGGCAAAGCCGGCAAGGAGGACAGCGGTACCTGGAACAAATCCAAGAAGATGGAGGACCAGTGGGGCATTGCCTACAACGGGGAACCGGACCCCGAAACCCACGCCGCCAGCGACCTCCACATCGCCCTTCGGCTGGGCCTCACCAGCTTCAAGCACGTGGGTGTATTCCCCGAACAGGCTCCCAACTGGGAATTCATCTATAAGGAAACGGGCCGACTGGCCCGCATCCACAGGGCCAACGGCCTGCCCGCTCCCAAGGTCCTCAACCTCTTCGCCTATACCGGCGGGGCCTCCCTGGCCGCCAAGTGCGCCGGGGCCGATGTCACCCACCTGGACTCTGTTCGCCAGGTAGTTACCTGGGCCCGCGAAAACATGGAGCGCAGCGGCCTGGACGGCATCCGTTGGGTGGTGGAAGACGCCCTCAAGTTTGCCAAACGGGAAGCCAAGCGCGGCAATAAATACGACGGCATCATCCTGGACCCGCCCGCCTACGGCCACGGCCCCGACGGGGAAAAGTGGAAGCTGGACGAACTTTTGTTTGGCCTGCTGCAGAATGTGGCGGCCATCCTTTCTCCGCGCGACGCTTTTATGGTACTGAACCTCTATTCCAACGGCTATAGCGCCGCCCTGGGAGAAACCGTGGTGCGGGAAGCCTTCAAGGGTGCCTTCAAGGAAATGACATCCGGAGAATTGGCTTTCAACGACTCCTTCGGCAAAGTGCTGCCGCTGAGCATTTTCGTAAGACTGAAACGGTAGCAGAAAGCCGTGATGTATAAATCGCTGATTTTGAGTGATATACTAAAATCCTCAGGGTTTCTTTTGACCCTGAGGATTTTTATAAAGTGTTAATACTGAGCTATTTACGTATCACGATCTTACGATTGCAACGGCCGGGCGTAATGCGTTTCGGCCTTGGGCTTGGGACCGGAAGGCTTTTCCGGCGGCGTAGCGCGGGCGGGAAGTTTCTTGACATAGGCATACACCAGGAAGCCGATGCCCAGCAGCACGAAGGGGATGCTCAGGAGCTGGCCCATGTTCAGGGCCATATCGGCCTCGAAATCCACCTGGTCGTTCTTGATGAACTCGATGAGGAAACGGGCGCCGAAACAGCCGATGAAAAAGATGCCCACGAAGGTGCCGCGGTACACTTTGTCCAGCTTCTTCCAGTACAGCCACATGAGCAAGACACCCAGCAGCAGGTAGGTGCCGGCCTCGTACAACTGCGTGGGATGGCAGGGTACGGTTTCCCCGTTGCGCTGGAACACGAAGCCCCAGGGCAAGTCGGTGGGACCGCCGTAAATCTCTGAGTTAAAGAGATTTCCCAAACGGATGAAGCAGGCGGCGAAGGCGATGGGGATCACCAGGTGGTCCAACACCCAAAGGTAGTCGAAACCGTACTGGGGGCCGTACTTACGGGCATACCACCAGATACCGATGAGGAGCGCGATGGTGCCGCCGTGGCTGGCCAGGCCGCCTTTCCAGGGCATGAAGATTTCCAGGAAGCCCTCCCAGCTGCCCAGATAGTAATCCGGCTGGTAGAAGAGGCAGTGGCCCAGGCGGGCGCCCACGATGGTGCAGATGAGCAGCATGTACAGCATGGGGTCCAGCAGTTTTTCCGGGATGCCCTCGCGCCTGAAGAAACTTCTCATGATATACCAACCCAGGATGAATCCGCTCACGAACAGCAGCGAATACCACCTGAGTTCGAACCCGCCGATGCGGAAGATGGCGGGGTCGATATTCCAGTTGATGACCAATAAATCCATAAGCTTGCGTGATTAGTCTCCCACTTGGGGAGTATCGTCGCGTTCCAAAGCATAATCCGTGCCTGTGGCGGCGTGCAGGAGGTCTCCCAGGCCGTCTATCAGGGCGTCGGCCAGGTCTTTGTCTCCATACTGCTTGCACACATCGGCCAGGTAAAGGAGGATACGGCTGGATGTCTCGAACTCACTCTCCCCCAGCTTGCCCCACTCCAGGTAGAAGCCGGCGGTGACCAGCAGCTGTTCTCCCATGCGGGCAACCAGGTCGCGGGCTTTTTCGGCCTCTCCCAGGTAATAGTAGTTCTCGATGAGCTGGGCCACCATGTAGTCGTTGCCGGTGAAACCCACGGAAATGGTTTCCAGCGGGAAGTTCTCTTCCGGGAAATTCTCCTGGCACAGGTCCTGGATCTCCACGGCTTTCTCCAGCTCACCGGCGTCGATGAGGGCATTGGCCACGGTGAGGAACAGCTGGCGCTGGCTCATCACTCCCAGGAAGGTGTACATGTTCTGATAGTCCACAAACCAGTCTGTGCGCTTGATGGCGTCCCACTTGTACACTTCCTTCATCTTGCGGTACAGCTCCAGGGCGTCCACCTTGCCGGCATCCGTAGAAGCCACTTTGTTTTTCAGGGGCGTAAAGCGGTAGGAGAAGCCGTCGTACATCAGGTAGTCCTTGACACCCACGTTCAGGTCCCCGCCCATGTTGAGCATGTTCAGCGGGCGGTCCCACTGGTAGTTGGACAGCAGGTCCAGCAGGAACAGTTCCGGTTTGGTGATGTAGTTCTTGTCCTTGGACATGGACAGCATGATGGAGTCCGGAATCTCGTCGGCAAACTTGGCGGGAACGATGCCGTACTTCAGGCAGTTTTCCTTGTTCACGGGGATAACCACGTTGCGGGCGCAGATGAAATCCATCTTGCGGCCGCCCTCCAGGGTCACCTTCATCTTGGGGTCACGGAACACGTCCATGACATCCGACAACAGCATGGGAGAGCCGTCGTCGTAGGCGATGTACACGAACTCGTTGGTGCCGTACAGGTACTGCCGGGCGGGCACTTTGAGCGGCAGCGGGGCGCTTTCGTTGCAGGCCCACTTCATCTGGTCAATGTACCAGTCCGTACCCAGCAGGGAGGTATTCACCACGCGTATGTCCGTGCGCACGCCGTCCACCTCCTGCGCATACCACAGGGGGAAGGTATCGTTGTCTCCGTGGGTGATCAGGTAACCGTTGGGGCCTACGGAATTCAAATAGTTGTAGGCCATCTCAGGGGCGGTGTAGCGGTGGGAACGGTCGTGGTCGTCCCAGTTCTGGGCGGCCATGAGTACCGGCACCAGCAGGCACAGGACGGAGACGCCGCCGGCCAGCGCTTTCTCGGGCACCTTGCCCTTGGCGGCATCGGCTATCCACTGATACAGCGCCGCCACACCCAGGCCGATCCAAATGGCGAACATATAGAAGGAACCCGCATAGGCGTAATCCCGTTCACGTACCTGGTAAGGCGGCTGGTTCAGGTACATCACGATGGCGATGCCCGTCATGAAGAACATCAGGAACACCAGCCAGCTGCCGCGGCGGTCTTTGTCGAACTGGAACACCAGGCCCAGCAGGCCCAGCAGCAGCGGCAGGAAGTAATAATGGTTCTTGCCCTTGTTGTCCCGCAGCGGCGCAGGGGCGTCGGACTGGTCTCCCAGGCGAATGGCATCCAGCAGGCCGATACCGCTCTCCCAGTTGCCGTTGAACACGTCTCCGGGCAGCGGGGAATGGATGTCGTTCTGCCGTCCCACGAAGTTCCACATGAAATAACGCCAGTACATCCAGTTGAGCTGGTAGTCGAAGAAGTACGCCATATTGGCGCCGAAAGTGGGCTTCCGGTGCTGGGAACCACGGACACGCGTTCCCTTGCCCTTGGTATACTGCTGGTAGAAGT
>Ga0310696_10004705_pt1 | contig 16669 bp, 13 predicted proteins | sample AusTroGonzalo_MG_4_FD_203885 | JGI IMG/M metagenome (GOLD analysis project Ga0310696, IMG submission 203885) | Bovine rumen microbial communities from tropical cattle in Woodstock, Queensland, Australia - Gonzalo_02 (v2) (version 2) | ecosystem: Host-associated > Mammals > Digestive system >...
AAGGGATACCTCAACGAGCTGCTCGCCATCATCAAAGAGCATCAGCCACAGGCCACCATCGGACTGGTGCTACAGCACAGCTCTGCCAGCAACGATGTGTACAATGCCGAAGGGTCGTCGCTGGAACGGTGGAGGCTCATTGCAGAGTCGGTGAGACAGTGCTGCGTGGACTATGACATCGGCATCGTGTTGCCTTACGGTACTGCCGTGCAGAACCTGCGGGCCAGCTCGCTGAACAACGATATGGACCTGACAAGCGATGGCGCCCACTGTGAATTTGTCCTCACCCGCTATGCGGCCTCGTGCTGCTACTACCAGACAATTATCGCCCCTAGGACGGGCATCCCGGTGACCGAGGACGAGACACGCATCAACAAGGAATGGATACAAGGAAGCTCGCCTATGATTTCCGTTGACGATTACACAGCCCCCATAGCCCAGAAGGCCGCCATGCTGGCCGTAGCGGATATGTACCATTGCAATAATCCTGAGACGAGCGTTGTCGTGGGTATGAATAAAGCGCAATCCTCTCCTGCACTACCAAGCATTTACGACTTGCAGGGCCGCTGCCTTGCTGACAAGCCGCAGAAGGGCATGTTTATACAAGATGGGAAGAAATTTGTTTTTGTTGGGCATTTTCTTGTTCAATAAATAATTTTGTCGTAATTTTGCAGCGACAATTATAAGGGTCGTGGGGACAGGAACATTTACCCGAGTCTGGGTCAAGTGCCTGTCCCCACGACCCTAGAGAAGGATAATCGTGGCTTGACTTATTTTTGGCTTACAAACCCAATGGCCTGATTTTCAACACTTTCACCTTTTTGGCTTATTTTTGGCTTATTTTTTTGTTGGGCATTTTCTTGTCCAATTAATACTTTTGACATAATTTTGCAGCGACAATTAATTGACATAATATTTGTAAGATAGAATAATAATATGTACTTTTGCACCAAATATTTTAAGCTATGAAGAAATTGTCTTTGCTTTTTATGTTAACTCTGTCCACACTTTCTGTAGTGGCTGACGAGTACACCGACCCGTTGACGAAGGTGGTGTACAGCTACAATCCAGGCAGTGGGGTTGCCAAGGTGAAGGACGGAAAGGATGCCGTGGGCGAGGTCGCCATCCTGGAGCGGTTCACTGTCGGCGGGCAGGAGTATGTCGTGAATTTTATCGACCACGGTGCCTTTGAGCATAACGAAAGGACTACAGCCGTCGTCTTTCCGCCAACAGTGAAGGAGATTTCCTCCAATGCCTTTTACGGGTGCTCATCGCTCACGTCGGTGTTTTTTTCTGAAGGTCTGGAACATATCGGCGGCCAGGCTTTTGCTGAATGTCCCCTTACATCCCTGGAGTTCCCCGAGGGTCTGACCCGCATTTACTGGGCGGCCTTTTCCAATTGTCACAGGCTGAAGTCCATCAAGATACCCTCAACCCTGGTAACCATAGACAGGAGCGCGTTCGTCTGCTGCGATTCTCTTGAAGTCATTACCATAGATGATAACAATGGGCGGTATGATTCACGCGACGGCATCAATGCCATCATAACAAGGGGGTGGGGCACTCTGTTGATAGGCTGCGGCAGCACGGTCATCCCTTCCACGGTGAAGGCAATAGGCGACGAGGCTTTCTGGTGTTGCACATCATTGAAGGGTGAACTCGTCATACCAGATTCTGTGGAGTCTATTGGACGTCAAGCCTTCTATAAATGCGGCGGCATGACCCATGTCACCCTTCCGAAGAGTCTTCGCTGCATCAGCGGAGCTGCCTTTGTGCACACAAGCCTGGAGGCAGTCACCATCCCGTCGGGAGTGACGGACATCGAAAACAATGTCTTCAGCTATATACCCACTCTAAAGAGCATCACGTCGCTGATAGAGGAGCCTTTCAACCTCACAGAGCCCATCTGCGACGAGGAGACATATTCTCACACCACGCTCTATGTCCCTGCGGGCACAAAGAAAAAGTACACGGCCGCGGGCTGGACAGATTTCAGGAGGATTGTGGAGTTGGAGAAGTCATCCGTCGGCGATGCCATCTCCGAGAGCACCACCGCCATACCGTCAACATTCTACGACCTGCAGGGCCGCCGACTCTCAGAAGAACCTTCCAAAGGCGTGTACATCAAGGACGGCAGGAAATACGAGAAGCGATTTTGAAAAGCAAAATACAGGGCCTCCTGCACATTTTAGGAGCATCTAGTAACAATTTGGGCGAATCGTTTGGCGGTTCGCCCGCTTTTTCGTAACTTTGCACCCGAGAAACGTCAAAAGAAGAAAGGAAGGCGACAATGAGAGACAAGACATTTATCAGTTTCGACTGGGCCCTGAAGCGTCTGTTGCGCGACAAGGCCAACTTCGGTGTGCTGGAAGGGTTCGTTTCGACCTTGTTGGAACGGCCAGTGAAGATTCACCGTCTTTTGGAGAGTGAGGGCAACAAGGAGCGTGACGATAGCAAGATGAACCGAGTTGACTTGCTGGCCGAGGACGAAGACGGCGAACTGCTGCTGGTCGAGGTGCAGGGAGAGTCGGAGTATGCCTACTTCCAGCGCATACTCTTTGGTGCGTCAAAACTGGTTACGGAGTACATCGACAGCGGGAAGAACTACGAGAACGTGAAAAAGGTCTATAGCATCAACATCGTCTATTTCGACCTGGGTCAGGGCAAGGACTTCATCTATCGCGGACGTACTGAGTTTCGGGGTGAGCACTACGATGACATTCTGCAACTCTCGACCTTCCAGAAGCAGAAGTTTGGCGTGGACAGCGTATATAAACTGTTCCCGGAGTACATTATCCTGAAGGTGAACGATTTTAACCGCTGGTCGAAAGTGCCCCTGGAGCAGTGGTGCTACTTCCTGGCCAACACGGACATTCCTGAGGATGCCAATGCGCCCGGCCTGCAGGAAGCACGTGAAAAACTGCTGTTCGTCAAGATGAGCCGTGAGGAACAGATGGCCTACCGACGTTACATTGACGATCGTGTCATCCTGGCCGACCAGATTGTCACCGCGCGGGGCGAAGGAAAACTTGAAGGTCGTGCAGAAGGTCGTGAGGAAGGTCGTGAGGAAGGCCGTGCTGAAGGTCGGGCAGAAGGTCATGCTGAAGGTCTTGCAGAGGGTCTTGCAGAGGGTCGTGCAGAGGGTCGTGCGGAAGGTCTTGCAGAGGGTCGTGAGGAAGGCCGTGCTGAAGGCCTTGCCGAAGGTCGTGCTGAAGAGCGTATTGCCAATGCCAGAAGTCTGAAGGAAAACGGTGTCCCGATGGATCTTATTATCAAGAGCCTGTCACTCACCGAGAGCGACATAGCCCAGCTATGATGTTTAATTCATATCCAAAATGCCGATAAATAGTTCTTACTGTGGTAGGCCTTTTAGCCGATGAAATCGGCAAAAACTGAACTTGTCGAGGTGATGGAAATCTTTTTGTCCATCACCTCGACAACTTTTTATTTGGTGTCTTTCAGTTTATTTCGTATCTTTGCGGCTGAAAATTCTCACACTTTATCAAACCCTTGAACTATTACCGATTATCCATTTTCAATTGGTTGCCATTTGCAATCTCCCTCCTGTTGCTCACGGCCTGTGATTCTGGCCGCCATGAGCGTATGCGGGAGGAACTGTTTCGTGCCCGTGAGATGAACAAGGAGTACATAGACTTCACCACCGACTCCGTGATGAAGGAGGTGGCGGCCTACTACGAGCGACACGGCACGCCCAACGAGCGCATGGAGGCCTACTACCTGCTAGGCCGTGCTTTCTACGACATCGGTAAACTGCCTAACGCCCTTGAGGCCTACCACGCTGCCGCTGCCAGCGCCGACACCACAAGCGCCGACTGCGATTATCATACTTTATGCCGTGTGCATGCCCAGATGGCAGAGATTTTCCATCGTCACTACCAGCCACGAACCGTCCTAGCAGAACTGTTGGAAGCTCAGCGGATGGCCTATAAGGACAGGGACACGCTGATGGCTATAGAGTGCTATTTCGACCAGTCGAACGAATATGAGCGCATGGGAGAGGCCGACACGGCGTTCGCCATTGCTACCGAGGCAGCAAAACTCTTTACTGCCGTAGGGAAGCACGACCGAGCTGCCGCCGCCAAGAACGCCACCATCCTGCTGCTCTTGGACAAGCATCGCACCGACGAGGCCAAGGCTGCCATCGAGGCTTACCTGGCATCGGCCTACGTCGATAGTCTGGGCAATGTGAGGCCTGGCCGCGAAATCTTCTACTACAAGCGCGGCCTGTACTATCTGCAAGTAGACAAAGCTGACTCTGCCGAATACTTCTTCCGCAAGGAGCTGCGCGAGGGCCGCGACATCAACAACCAGATTGCCGGGCGAAAAGGTCTGCAGCTGCTCTACGAGAAGCAGGGTAACGCTGACTCCGTGGCCAAATATGCTGCGGAAGGCTACTGCATGAGTGACTCTGTCTATATGCTTTCAGAGTCGCAGAACATTCAGTCGCTACAGGCAATGTTCGACTATAACCACAACCAGCTGATGGTGGAGCAGAAAAGCAACGAGCTCAGGAAGACAAGGCTCTATATGGTCATTGCCATTTTATCGCTCCTGCTGGTCATATTCGTTGTGGTGTATCTGGCGCAGCGGCGCGACAGGCAACGTGCCATTGCCGCTGCCAACTACCAGACAACCATCAGGGAGCTCTCGCTCGAAGACAGGCTGAGCACTTCGCCCATCACCACCCATCTGCAAGAGCTGGCAAACAGCAATCCACCCAAAATAGCCGATTTCATCGACATAAAGAACCTGAAGGCACTCGTCAGCGACAACATCCCTTCGTTCTACGATACGGTCAACCCGCCACAACAGCCACTCGGCGAGCAGGAGTATGTGGTTTGTCTGCTGACGCGCCTTTCATTCCCGTCGGTAAGCATAGACCGACTGACAGGAGTATCGGAAGGCTATACCTCAAAACTGAAAAACAGGCTGTATAAGAAGCTGACGGGAGAAGACGGAAACGCCAAGGATTTCGAGCACTGGATTATGACTATAAAGTAATCATTTTTGCCGATTTTATCGGCAAACAAAGAACTTGTCGAGGTGATGGAAAACTTTTTGTCTATCATCTCGACAACGTTTTTTTTGGCGCTATTCGGTTTATTTATTACCTTTGCACCAAATTTAAACATTAATAGCTATGATAAAGAAATTCTTTTTATTGATTGTTGCCCTTTTGGTGGGAAACTTGACAACCGTAGAGGCAAAGATTTTCTATGTGCCCCTTTACATCATCGACACCCAAACAGACGTGAAAGAACAAAAACGCGCACCTTCATTGCCGTTGTTCATCACTCAGGATGACCATAAGCTGATACTGCCGGAGGTCGATGACTCCGTGACGTTCATGCTTCTTACAGACAATACTTGCGTCTATGAAGAAGCCTGTCAGCAACCACAGCCTCCCATCTATTTGCCCACTATGCTCACAGGAGACTTTGAAGTGCGCCTATGTACCGACACCTATTATTATAGTGGTTACCTCACACTGGAATGTGAAGGCAAACTAGATATTCCAAACGAAACGGAGGAATGGAGCTATATCGTTCCTTATGGCAGCGAATTGTCACAGGAGGATTTATTGAATAATCTCATGGGGTTGAATGTTGTTGAATACACCAGAAAGTACTACTATGAGAACGAGCAGCGGTTCATTGGAATGTTGCATGACGAGGTAAAAGCCGAATTACCTCAAGTGACAGATTATAGTAAGTATAATGAAAAAGGCATAAACTTATATGGCCTTATATCCGTTTTGGTAGGTTGTATTCAGGAGCTGAAATACGAACTTGACAGCCGTACAATGGCAATACTCGATGCTATGTCGCGTGGCTCATTCTCTTCCGATGTCAGTTCTGTCCGTGCCGCCATTGGCAATACCCTTCTCTCGGCTGCCGCCACGACGGTCAGCGAACCAGCCAAGGTGCGCTACCATCTTGCCGACGACGTCAGCAATGCCTACATAGCTGTTACCGATATGGGTGGCCGCGTAGTGACAAGAGTGCCGGTATCACCATCCGAAACGAGCGCCTCTATCAGCAGCGGAGTCCTCGACGAGGGCATTTTCCTGTGCACACTCTACGCTGACGGAAAGATGATCAGCACAAAGCGGTTGGTCAAGACACAATAACCAGTCGAATGTTTTATAATAATTGTTTAATCATAAAAAAGAAATAAATTATGAAAAAACAAACATCATTGCTAGCGTTGATGCTGTTGATGGCAGCAAGTGCATTTGCCGAGAATGTGGAAATCGGCGGTTTGTGGTATAATATAATGTTGAATACTAAGGAAGCAACAGTCATCCGTGACATGAATGGCAAAGAGTATAGTGGCAACATCGTGATTCCTGAAACTGTGGAATACAATGGAGTCACCTGTTCTGTTACGAGCATAGGAGACGGCGCTTTTGAAAATTGTAGCAGCGGCCTGACCTCCGTTACTATTCCTAATGGCGTGACGAGCATAGGATTCTATGCATTTGTTAATTGCACTGGCCTGAACTCCGTCACTATTCCCAATAGCGTGACGAGCATAGAGGACGGTGCTTTCTGTGGCTGCATCGGCCTGACCTCCGTCACGATTCCTAACAGCGTAACGAGATTAGGGAGCGAGGCTTTCTGGCGTTGCAGCAGCCTAACCTCTGTTACGATTTCCAGTAGTGTAACGAGGATCGCGTCTATGACATTCAAAGGATGCAGCAGCTTGACTTCCGTTACGATTCCTAATGGTATTACGGTTATAGGATACGAGGCTTTCTTGGGATGTAGCAGTCTAACTTCTGTTTACATTCCTAACAGCGTAGTGACTATCGAAGCAAATGCTTTCGAAGACTGCACAAGTCTGACCTCTGTTACTATACCTAATAGCGTGGTGATGATTGAGCCCAGGGCTTTCTATCAATGTAGCAGTCTGACCTTCTTAACATTAGGTAATAATGTGACAAACATAGGATACTGTGTTTTCTGTGGTTGTAAAAGTTTGACCTCTGTAACGATTCCTAACAGCTTGATGACCATTCCATGGGGTACTTTCTCTGGCTGCACCAGCCTGACTTCCCTCACTATTGGGAGCGGCGTAGTAAACATAGAAGAAGAAGCTTTCGAAGGTTGTAGCAACCTGACCACCCTCACCATTCCTAATAATGTGGGACAGATAGGAGACAAAGCCTTTTCAGAGTGTAGTGGTGTGACCACTATAATGATAGGTAATGGTATAAAACTTATTGAAGGTCACGCTTTCGCAAATTGCCCCAAACTGACTGATGTATACTGCTACGCAGAAGTGTTACCAGGTATGTGGGATAAATATATTTCAGAATCTTGTACCAATATCTTTGAGGGTTCAAACATTGAAAACGCCACGCTACATGTGTTAGAATCTGCTATAGACACCTATAAAGCCAAAGCGCCTTGGAAAGATTTCGGTTCTATCCTGGCATTGACAGAACAAGAGGAAAACGAATTACAAAAGGACGTTGAGCTTTATTATCAAGAGTTTTCCTTTCCTTACGATGACACAGATGATATCATTACCTTAGTACAAGGCTATTCTATCTATCAGGATTTGTCGGAATTAGAACCCTTAAGTAATCCCAACCTGCCATTCGTGGTAGCCGGTGTAGCTTACGCATACGCCAAGTACAGAATCTACCTGAAGGAGGACAGGGCGACACTAGAAGGTTGTTACAGTGACGGCGGGACAACCGATTACAGTAAGATAGGCTTAGTCGGTGATGGGAAGTTCATCATGCCGGAGTATGTAAATTATGACGGAAAGCAATACCCTGTAACCAAAATCCTGGAGGGATCCATCCATGAGGGTCGCTTTGGTGGCGTTTCCTCGTTGGTCATCTCTAACACGGTGACGGAGATAGGTGACGATGCCTTTAGAATAAACGAGGAGAGTGCGCAATACAGGCCTTTTCTGACGTCCGTTGTAATGGGCAATTCAGTAAAGAAGATAGGTGAGCGGGCATTTGCCGGCCAGACGCTGCTGACCAACGTTGAAGTGAACTCATCAGTTGAGACCATCGGAAAGGAGGCTTTCAGCAAGTGTGGCCTAAAGACCATCGACTGGAAAGGCAGTATCAAGCAGATGGGCGAGGGGGTGTTCTCCTATTGTGACCAGTTGGAAACGGTGAACCTGAACTGTGAGATGGACACTTTGCCAAAGTGTACTTTCCTGATGTGCAAGAACTTGTCGTCGGTATCGCTCGGCAATAACATCCGTGTACTTGAACAGTATTCTTTCTCTGGAACTGAGAAGCTGACCAGTATTGAATTGCCTACCAACTTGGAGACTATTGAGATTTTCGCATTCGGGCAATACAACTTGTCGGATTTCTGCGGCTTGAAAAAGCTGGAATGTCCTTCGGGGCTAAAGAACATCCGCTTAGAGGCCTTTAGCGGATGCAAGCTTGAGGAAGTCAGGTTTAATGAGGGGATAGAGGAGTTAGGCATATCAGCATTTAACGTTGAGTTTCTGAAAGATATCTATTGTCCTACCTTCATTGAAGCAGGTTCTCAATACTCTGGCGCATTTTTCCTTGGCCCCGACAGGGAAAGCAGGCCAAGTGCATGGAACAAAAGCTACTGGGAAAAGACCAAGGTACACGTTTCCCACGACTTGATGGAGAAATTCCACGACACCTATCCCTGGTCTTATTTCACCATTGTGGATATGGAGACGGGCGAACCTTTTGTTCCATCTGAGAATTCGTCGGAGAAAGTCTGTGCAAAGCCGTCCATCACCATTAACAATAGCGAACTGATTTTCTCGTGCGAGACGGAGGATGTAGAGTATGTCACGACGATTTCCTGCTATGATGTTGGCACGCTGGTACATAAGGAAAATATCAAGCTGGCTGCATCCTACATCATCACTTCCTACGCCAAGCGTGAGGGGTATAAGAATTCGGAGATTGTGAAGGCCACGCTCTTCTGGCTTCCCAAGGGAAATAATGAGGAAATCGGCATCGACGAGACGGTAATCTCTTCCCGGCCCGTACTGATAAGCAGCAACGGTGGAACGCTGACCATACAGGGCGTAGAAGCGGGCGACATGATATCGGTCTATGACCTGTCGGGCCGAAGGTTGTCAGCGGCAAAGGCCAATGGCGCAACAACCTCCATCGCCACTACGCTGAAGAAGGGCGACACGGCCATCGTGCGTATAGGCGAAAAGAGCATGAAGGTGCTGATGGACTAGGCAGAATAAAATCAGAAACATGAAGCAATTTATAATTGCCATGCTGGCCATTGTAGTCCAGCTTGGCCAGCCTGGACTATGCGGCTACGATGCTGCCGCACAGGGGCTTGACACTAGTATTAACGGAGTGCTTACGAAACCTAACTTGAAGATTCTGCACATCGGCAACAGCTTCACCTTCGACACCACGTGCTACCTGCCAGAAATTGTCAAGGGTATGGAGGCTGACGTCAGTGACCTGTGTATCTACCGCATGATGCTGTCCTCGGCCTCGTTCAAGGACTGGTACGATACTTACAACGACATAGACATCCACCTGGACTATCGGATAGAGAAGGTTGTCGGCGGCATCGATGCCGGCATCGCCACCGGAGAGGGCAAGGCGGGCGACGGTTCACTCTTCCGTCAGGCACTAAGTGGTGAACAGTGGAACATCATCTTCATACAGCCCGACCCCTTTTCTGCTCCTTACTATGAGCAGTGGACGAACCACGATGCCAACGGATACCTCAACGAGCTGCTCGCCATCATCAGGGAGCATCAGCCACAGGCTACCATCGGACTGGTGCTACAGCACAGCTCTGCCAGCAACGATGTGTACAATGCCGAAGGGTCGTCGCTGGAACGGTGGAGGCTCATTGCAGAGTCGGTGAGACAGTGCTGCGTGGACTATGACATCGGCATCGTGCTGCCCTACGGTACTGCCGTGCAGAACCTGCGGGCCAGCTCGCTGAACAACGATATGGACCTGACAAGCGATGGCGCCCACTGTGAATTTGTCCTCACCCGCTATGCGGCCTCATGCTGCTACTACCAGGCAATTATCGCCCCTAGGACGGGTATCCCGGTGACCGAGGACAAGACACGCATCAACAAGGAATGGATACAGGGAAGCTCGCCTATGATTTCCGTTGACGATTACACAGCCTCCATAGCCCAGAAGGCCGCCATGCTGGCCGTAGCGGATATGTACCATTGCAATAATCCTGAGACGAGCGTTGTCGTGGGTATGAATAAAGTGCAATCCTCTCCTGTGCTACCAGGCATTTACGACCTGCAGGGCCGCCGCCTTGCGGACAAGCCGCAGAAGGGCATGTTTATACAAGATAGGAAGAAATATGTGAAGTAAGTTTTACTTAGAAATCTCACTGAAAACGAGAAAACGGCTTTGTTAAAAAAAACCGAGATACCTCACTTAATCTCTCGAAACCCCTTTATATAAAGGGGATTCGACAAGTGAGGTATGTCTGAGACACCTCACTCATACCTCACTCAATATCTCACTTTTAGGGCCGCAATGAATATAAGGATTTGTAATCCGCACTTTCGCATTACAAAAAATAAATTAAATTGTTGCACATTTAAGAAACAATTTGTATCTTTGCACCCAAACTTTATGAAGAATGGAACCAGTTGTATTTGAACTTGACTTGTTAGAAGAAGCAAGAGACTTCATGAAATCCCTGACTATAGAGATTCGGGGCAAGATAGGCCGCAATATCCGTCGGGTTCAGAAAGGAGAACGCGACAAAGAACTCTTCAAGAAACTTGACGGAACGGAAATATGGGAGTTTCGCACGCTCTATGACAAAACCTACTACAGGCTATTTGCCTTTTGGGATAAAGAAACGAACACGCTGGTTGTCGCCACTCATGGCATTGTCAAGAAGACGAAAAAGACACCACAAAGCGAAATTGCAAAGGCAGAGGGTATCAGAAAAAAGTATTTTGAGAATAAAAACAAAACGACATGAGACAGGTAGGAGACATGAAGCTTTATAGTTTCGAAGAATTGCTGGATGAGGATTACGGCCCCATCGGGACCCCTGAGCGTGACGAATTTGAGCGTGATGTGGATGAGGCCGTACAGGCCTATCGTGTCGGTGAGGCCATCAAACAGGCGAGGAAGGCACAAAGGCTCACCCAAGCGCAATTAGGCGAGAAAATGGGAGTGCAACGGGCACAAGTATGCCGTCTGGAAAGCGGAAAGAGCATCACTCTTACTTCCATGATGCGTGCCTTCCGTGCTCTGGGCGTACAGGTGGCACTCGACATGAAAGGAATCGGCAGGGTGGCACTCTAAGACCCTTATCCAAAACAAGCCGATGGCCTATGCTCGCAGGAGTACAGGCCATCGGCTTTTGATTTTTTCCGCCGCACCCGCCCCCGTGAGTACATTCATGAAAAGCCGGTTTTGAACAGCAAAAGTGGCGAGTTGTCTGATTGACAGAATAGGACCTAGAGAAGTAAAACAAGTTGTTTTGGTATAGAGAAGTCCGTCCAAACCCTCGGAATAAACGGCTTTTTCTATACCAAAACAACTTGTTTTACTTTGGTGATACTTGCTGAGACTTTCAGAAAAGACGGAATCTTCGTTAACTAAAAGTAGTTCAGACGGTTAAGGAGGAAAGTGGAACTATTATAAAAAACGAAGGAAATTACTCGAAATAGAAAGAGAGCACGAACATCTTGCTGGGTTTGGCGTTGGCTACACTTTGCGCATAGATGCGCTTGTTCACGTCGGTGAGTTCATCGACGTGACTTTTGTCTAGTACGTCGCCAAGTCCGTAGCAGAATTTCAGCTCGGGGATGAATTTGAAAAAAGGCAGATAGAAGTCGCAGCCCATTCCCAGCTCTATATGTGTGTCGAAGCGCTTCAGTTGCACGTACTCCTGGTCCTTGCCCGTGAGGTTAATCATCGGGCTGACACCGAAGAGCATGTAGGGGCGGTAGTTGTTGAAGCGCTCGGCGGCGAACTTCAGTTCCAGAGGCAAGGCGATGTAGGTGTTCTTCATGTCCTGCGTGGCCTCCGTCGGGTGGCCTCTGTCGTCAAGCACGTCGAGGTCGCGGAAGATGAGGCGCTTCGAGCCGAAGTGCATGGCTGGTGCAAGGCGGAAGGAGAAATGATTGCTCAGGCGCATGTCGGCGAGCACGCCCACGCTGAAGCCCGGGTTCCATGTGTCGGCATCGCAGAGCACCGTGCGCGTAGTGCCGTCTTCCATTAGCTGTGGGCCCACGTTCTCGAACTCAATGTCCTGCAGGTTAAGGCCTACGCTGATGCCGAAGTGCAGGGGACGCAGGTCTATGTAGGGCTTGTTCTGCGGCTTGCGAATCTGGCACAAGGCCACGGACGGCAGCAGGAGCAGCAGGGAAAGGGCTATGAGTGTCGCTTTCTTCATTCTTATTATTTAACGGAAAAACGAGGGGCTTATTATATACCGTTTTATTTCGACGTTGTATAAATTGAGAAAAAAGATACCTAAAAATTAGTACAGTTCGGAAAAACTGCTTACCTTTGCATCGCAAATAATAAGTATCACTAACAATAACCTTATTTAATTTTTTACAACTATGGCTTATGTAATTGGTGACGATTGTATCGCTTGTGGTACATGTCAGGGTGAGTGCCCCGTGGAGGCTATCTCCGAGGGCGAGAAGTATGTAATTGACGCTGATGCTTGCACAGAGTGCGGCACTTGCGCTAGCGTTTGCCCCTCAGAGGCTATCAGCCTGGGATAACGTCTCGCACACATATCTTCATAAATCAAAGAACACCAAGAGACCCGTACAGACATTCTGTGCGGGTTCTTTATATTTTGCCGTTGACGATTATTTACAGGTAATAGGCAAGGACGAGATAGGCGGTGAGTTCTATCAGGATGAACAGCGCGCCACAGCAGTCGCCGGTGTATCCGCGCAAGCGTCGCCAGATGAAAAGGTAGAGGAAGTACATGGTCAGGCAGGGCAGGAAGATGAGCATCGTCCAGTCAATGCGGTCCTGCAGCCACAAGATGTAGAGTCCGATGGGTAGCAATCCCTGTACGGCGAGGCCTACACCCGCTGCTGCGGAGAACTTGCGATAGACGGTCTTGTTCTTGGCCGTTGCTTCGGTACGTGCGTAAGGCATCATCTGAACGACCTGTGCGCTCACCATCTTGGCGTAGGGGTCTATGGCGAGGATGGCGAGAGCGGCATCGACGGGCTGCAACGAGTGGAGGGCGAAAAACAACAAGGCCATATAGACGATGAGTGCCAATACGCCGTAAGTGCCGATATGGGAATCCTTCATGATGTCAAGGACACGCTGACGGTCACGGCCTCCACCTCCGAAGCCATCGAAGAAATCGGCCAGTCCATCTTCGTGGAGCGCACCTGTCAGCAGCAACCGGCTGGCGATGGCCAGCAACACGGCTATCTCGTAGTTAAAGACCAGGGAGGAGCCATAGAGCACTCCCGCCATCACGCCCGCCGTGAGCCAGCCTGCCAGGGGCCAGAACTCCACTACGCCCTGATAGGCATCCTTGGGTGGTTGGTAGACTCGCCAAAAAGGCAGACGGGTGAAGAAGATGAGTGCCGCCCAGAGACGGTCGTACCATTTAGAAGTATTTAGTGATATTTCCATTTTCAAAATTGTTCATTTCGTTAATCATTCGCACGGCAGAGTCGAGGATGGGGAAGGCGCAGAGGGCACCCGTGCCTTCGCCCAGACGGAGACCCAGCGAGAGCAGAGGCTTGGCACCTATCGCATCAAGCATGCGGCGGTGGCCGCTCTCATCACCACAATGGCCAAATACCATATAGCTCTGTGCCGCCGGATAGAGACGGATGGCGCCGAGGGCGCAGGCAGTCATGATAAAACCGTCGACTAATATAATAATGTGTCGCTCGGCAGCACGCAACATCGCACCAATGGCGGCAATCATTTCGAAACCGCCGAAGTAGCGAAGGACGTAAATAATTGAGAATTGAGAATTGAGAATTGAGAATTGAGGGTTGAGCGTTGAGGGTTCTTGCTCCGACGGGCTTCGCAAGCGTCCCATTGGGCCGAGCGGAGAATTGAGAATTGAGAATTGTGCTACAGCTTGGTGAAGCACTTCACGCTTGTGCTGGATGCCTGGTGTGTCGAGGCCGGCGCCTGCGCCGATACACTCGTCGAGCGGGATGTCGCAGAGCAGGCTCATCCAGATGCTCGAGGGAGAGGTGTTGCCAATGCCCATCTCTCCGATGCAGATTACGCGACAACCCTCTGCCACGCAGTCGTCCACCAACGATGCTCCTATATCTATGGCCTTGTCGAATTCCTCCTCCGACATGGCTGGCTCATAGAGGAAGTCTTTGGTGCCTGGGGCAATCTTATAATCTTCAATCTTCAATCTTCCATCTTCCATCTGGAAATCATGGTCTACCCCTACGTCTACGATGCGTAGCTTAAAGCCATGCTGGCGGCAGAACATGTTCACACCGCCACCGCCACGGGTAAAGTTTATCATCTGTTGCCAAGTGACTTCACGTGGCGAGACGCTGACACCCTCGCGCTCTATGCCGTGGTCGCTACCCAACAGTAGATGGCAGGGAGAGGCCAGCGAGGGCGTGAGCGTCTGTTGTATCAGGCATACCTGCATCGCCAGTTCCTCTAACACTCCTAAAGAGCCCTTAGGCTTGTTCAGGTTATCAATTTTTTCTTGTATGGCAGGGCGAATGGCCTCGCCAGGACTTTCTATCTTAAATGTTTTCATAACTCTCAACCCTCAACTCTTAACTCTAACCGCTATTCCGCTGACCATCAGGATGACTTCGTCTGCTTGACTTGCCACGTATTGGTTCATCCAGCCCTGCAAATCCGTGAACTTCCGTTGGACGGCATTTTCGCTCACACCACCCATGCCTATCTCATTGGTTACGAAAATATAGGTGGCATCGTGGGCGGTAAACTTGTCGAACTCAGCTTTCAAAGCATCCAAGGCAGGGGCGACCTCCTGCAGTTCGAAGAAATAGTTGGTACACCAGAGCGTCAGGCAGTCGATAACAGCCACACGCCCAGTGAGGTCGTGCTTGCTCAACAGTTTCTCCTCCTCGATGTTCGTCCACTCTGGACCACGTCGCTCCTGATGCTTCTTCACCCGTTCACGAAATTCCTCATCCCAGACATGGGCCGTAGCCACATAGACGGGATTCTTACTCAACGAGAGTGCCAGGTCTTCTGCATAGCGGCTTTTACCTGAACGGGCACCGCCTGTTATTAGTATCACTTTCTTTGTCATAGACCATTCCTAATTTCTTATTTGATGCAAAGTTACGAAAAAAAGCCGATCATGATGTATGTTATTAAGAGATTTTAGTATTAATCTTCCATTCTTGACGCAGCTTATAGTTATAATTTTTACTAAATTGTGCCTTAGAATTTGCTGAGATTGAAAAAGATTCGTACTTTTGCATTTTTACGAGAAATAAAATGGAAGAGAAACAACGTACATTTGAAATACGTACAGGCTGTGACCGTGGCTTCAGCCATGAGGCTGTGGGTCGTCAGGACCGTCAGCTGAACACCTACGACTGGCTGGCCGATGTGCCCGGAAACCACGATTTCACCGAGGATAACTCACTGGCCGGAGCGAATGACCTGGTCGAGGTGCAGTTCAAGAACACCCGAAAGGGCTATTACCACAATGTGAACCACTTGCCCTTAAGGAAGGGCGACATCGTGGCCGTGGAGGCTAGTCCGGGCCATGACATCGGCGTGGTGACGCTTACGGGACGGTTGGTGAACCTTCAGGTGAAAAAGGCCAACCTGAAAAGTGAGGAAGACATCAAGCGAATCTACCGCTTGGCCCGCCAGGTGGACATGGAAAAATACCGTGAGGCGAAGGCCCGCGAGCACGAGACGATGATTGAGAGCCGCGAGATAGCCGTGGGACTGGGCCTGCAGATGAAGATTGGCGACGTGGAATATCAGGGCGACGGCCAGAAGGCCATCTTCTACTATATCGCTGACGAGCGCGTGGACTTCCGCCAGCTCATCAAGGACCTCGCCGCCGCTTTCCACGTGCGCATCGAGATGAAGCAGATTGGTGCCCGCCAGGAGGCCGGGCGCATCGGCGGTACGGGTCCCTGCGGACGTGAGCTGTGCTGTGCCACGTGGATGAAGAACTTCTCCTCCGTGAGCACCTCCGCCGCCCGCTTCCAGGACATCTCGCTTAACCCGCAGAAGCTGGCTGGCATGTGCGCCAAGCTGAAATGCTGCCTGAACTACGAGGTGGATGACTACGTGGAGCATGGCCGCAAGCTGCCTAACCGCGAGACAGTGCTGCAGACACAGGATTCTGACTACTACTACTTCAAGGCCGACATTCTGGCCGGACTCGTCACCTACAGCACGGACAAACGTACGGCCGCCAACCTGGAGACTATCACCGCCGAACGGGCAAAGGAGATTATCGAAATGAACCGCCGGGGCGAGAAGCCCGTAGACCTCCAGCCCGATGACCAGCCGAAGCAGCAGGATGGTCCCGTTGACCTGCTCGCTGGCGACAGCATCACCCGCTTTGACAAGGCCAAGAAGAAGAAAAAGAAGAAAAAGTCGCAGCCCGATGCTCAGAAAGCTACTGCTGAAGCAAAGCCCCAGAAGGCTGAGGCCCCCAAGAAAAAACAGCGTCAGGCA
>Ga0310696_10004706_pt1 | contig 16665 bp, 16 predicted proteins | sample AusTroGonzalo_MG_4_FD_203885 | JGI IMG/M metagenome (GOLD analysis project Ga0310696, IMG submission 203885) | Bovine rumen microbial communities from tropical cattle in Woodstock, Queensland, Australia - Gonzalo_02 (v2) (version 2) | ecosystem: Host-associated > Mammals > Digestive system >...
CATGACCTTGTCTCCCCTGGAGACGACGGTCGCGGAGGCTCCTGCGACCTTGGCGAACTTGCCTCCGTCGCCGGGGCGGGCCTCGACGTTGTGCACGAGAGTTCCTTCGGGTATGTTCGCGAGCGCGGTGATGTTACCGGCCCTGACCTCGGTTCCACCGATCTGGATGGTCTGTCCCACCTTGGTTCCCTCGACTGCCAGCTGGTAGTCGGTGACACCGTTCACATCGAGAACGGCGAGGGGGCAGGTCCTTCCGGGAGCCTGGATCAGGTCTTTGATGACGGCGGTCCCCTCGTTGAAGGCGGGGAGCCTGACATCGTCCACATGCCTGTGGCTGGGCGAGCGGTACAGCATCGTTCCGCGGCCCCTCCTCTGTGTGATCAATCTCTTTCCCATTTCACTCACCTTCAGAAGATTCCGACCCTCATCGCGACATCCTCGGCAGAGTATCCGTCCGCGAGTTTGATGACGGCGTGCTTTCCATCCTTCTGGATTCTGACCCAGACCTTGTCGACCTTGACTTCGAAGCGCTCCTCGAAGACGGTCTTGATCATCTGCTTGTCCGCATTCCTGTGGACGATGAACTCGATCTTGTTCCCGTCCTTGTAGTTCTGAGTGCGGGTTCCGGAGATGTAGTTGGTGGACTTCTCTGTGTAGTACGGCTTGATCAGTACGTCGCTCTGCTTCACTGGGTCCACCCCCCGATGACATCGATGGCCGATTTGGTGTAGACTGTGAGCCTTCCGGCGTCCCCTCCGGGGGCCAGAACGCTGGTGTTGAGGGTCTTGACCTCCTCAACGGTCACTCCGGGCAGGTTGGCGGCGCTCTTGAAGATGGGAGCGTCCCTCTCCTCGCTGCTGACGACGACGAGCACGGAGACGGGGGTGCGGTACTTCCTGTTCCTCATGGTTCCCCTTCCGGCGCGGATCTTGCGTCCGTCCTTGGCCCTCTCGACATCGTATCCGATTCCGATCTTCTCGAAGACATCCATGACCTCGGAGGTCGTCTTGACATCCTGGAAGGCGTCCTCGATGACGATGGGGAACGAGACGGAGTCGTCGAACTGGTGGCCGCGGGCCTTGACGCAGTCGGCGCATCCGGTCGCTGCGAGCGCGGAGCTGCGTGCGATCTTGAGCTCTTTCTTGTTGACTTTCTGTGCCCAGATCCTCTCGGGGCGCGGCGGGTGAGCCCTCCTTCCGGACACGTTGTTGGGAGACTCGGTGGCCTTCCTTCCATCGTGGACCCTCTGGACACGGGCGGTTCCGCGGCCCTTTCCCCAGGTGCTGACAGAGTGCCTCATTCCGGAGCCCTCTGCGGGTCCGTAGGGCTGCCTCTTGTTGGCGGCGGCCGCCAGGACAGCCTTCTTGATTATGTCAGGCCTGTAAGGGGTCTCGAAAGCCTCGGGGACGTCGACGCTGCCGGCGACTCCTCCGCTAACTGCATAAACATTGGTTGTTGCCATTCAATCATGCCCCCTGCTTGGACTCGGTCGAGACGTAGGTGACGTCGACCGCGCTGGTATCCGCCTTCTTGGGGATCCTGGTTGCATCTCTGAATCTGACGAGCCTCTTGGTGGGTCCGGGAACGGATCCGTGGACGAGGACGTAGGTGTTCCTGACCTCGCCGTAGTTGAGGAATCCACCCTTGGGGGTGACCTCCGCTCCGTCGTCTCCGACCTTGATGACTTTCTTGTTGAACTCGGTCCTCTGGTGGTATCCCATCTGACCGGATCCGGGGACGGTGGACCTGACGTATCCAGGTCTCTTGGGTCCGAGGTTACCGATTCCGCGGCGGTGCTTGCTGTTCCTGTGGGACAGGAGCTTGACACCCCAGCGCTTGGTGACACCCTGGAATCCCTTTCCCTTGGTGACGGCGATGACATCGATGAGGTTGCCCTCGGTGGTGAAGTCGGAGAATCCTACCTCGGTTCCGAGGATGGACTTGGCGTAGTCGATCCTCTCGGAGATCGTTCCGCCGCCGATCCTGAGCTCCATGAGGTCGGGGACCTTCTTGGGGACTCCGGAGACCTTCTTGGGCTGGGTGTACGCGAGGACGCGGACGTCCTCGACCTCGAGGCCATCGTACTTGGCGAAGGTGTTCTCGTCGTGGTTCTTGGGAACGCTGAGGCGCTTCTCAAGAAGGGGGTCGAGGTCCTTTGCCCAGACCTCTCCTGCGGTCTTCAGACCGAGGATGTCGTTCTCATAGAATCTGACCGCTGCGATCTTCATCGGGGGGACCTCGATGACGGTCACGGGGGTCTGGACCTCCATTCCGGAGGTCGTGCTTTTGGCGCGTTTGTCGACAACGAACGCATGGGTCATACCGGCCTTGTAACCAGCGAATCCCTGGATTTTAGGGGCTCCGCTGATCTCGGGCCACGAGTCGAGCCTAGGCGTCTGCGACTGCGCTCTCTTCCTAGGGCCGTATGCCCTAGATCCTCTCTTGGGACGTCTTCTTTGCGGCATATTTACACATACCTGCGAGGGTCTCTTCGCTAACCTCGCGTTTTATCAGACGAACGTCTTAATGCACCGACCGTGACGCCTCGATCGCCCTTAGAACCGTATGGACAGGGCGGACATGGGATGCCGATGGTGCATTGCCCGTTGCGTCTGGTCGGACACTATTATGTCCAATCTAAACGCTCGTAAGAACAAGTTATATTTAAAGACTGCTCTCGCGTCTATAATAATAAAGGACGCGGGAGCAGGATTTGCTTTGGGGTTTGTCAGAGGGTGCCTTCCTTGGCCTTCTTCTGGGCCCTCTTCATGCGGGCCTTGGCGTCGAATCCGGTGGCCTTCTCCGCGAAGGCGTTGAGCTTCCTCTTGCTGTCGAGGATCTCGTCGTCGGCGAACTTGCCGTCCTTGTTGACGGTGGTGATGTCAAGCTTGTCCTTGGCGAGCACCTTCACCTCGATACGGTCCAGGACCCCGTAGCTGGAGATCAGCACGTCGCCCTCGGAACTGACGTTGCCGAAGACCTCTTCCATCAGATGTGCCAGATTGTCTCCTTCGATGTTCTTGAACCAGCCTTTCTTGATGTCGTAATCCATGGTGTCAACCTCTCAGAACTAACTCGTTTTCGAAATCGCGGTCCAGGTCCGCCGGGGTCCCGAGGAGGGCCTCGGACCTCATGTAGGCCTGCCATCTCTCGATGCAGGCGCAGCTGACCTCGAGATCGCGCGGATCCTGCGTGTAGCTGAACTTCTCTATGGCGTCGAGCGCCCTCTTGTCGCACTCGCCGCAGTTGTGGACCCCTCTCATGGCCCCTCCGCCGGACGGGGAGGACATCAGCCTGGCGTTGACGGTGCCGGACAGCCTCTTCATGACCTCTATCAGGGACCAGATCCACGGGGACCTGAACTCCCCGCGCTTCCACAGCCTCTCCACATACGTCGCCCTCTGGACGTTCAGGGGGTTGACGGAGATCTCGTCGGAGAACGCATCGGCGAACCTGGCGGACTCGACCGCATCCTCGATGGCCATGGCCTCGGTCATGAACGGGGGCTTCAGGAGCAGGTAAGTCCTGACGCCCAATCCGTGCTCCTTGAGCAACGTGCCAGCGCGTAAAATGTCCTGGGGTGTGAACCCCTTCCTGACGGACTTCTCCAGGACCTCGGGGTTGGAGCTCTCCAGGCCCAGGGCCACCGTCACATTCGACGGCAGCGTGGCCACGGTCTCCGGGGTGATGAACTCCGGGCGGCTCTCGAAGAGTATCCTCCTGCATCCCGCGAACTCGCGGAACACCCTCTCCCTGACCTCGGGAGGGACCTCGTTGTCGTCCAGGAAGCTCCCGGACGTGTAGAACTTGACGAACGGCTCGCCCTTGTACTTGGACAGTGCCTGGTCGATCTGCTTGTTCAGGTCCTCGGCGGTGACGTTGGTAAGGGAAGCCTCCCTGTATCCGCACATCGTGCATCCGCCGTGCTTCACCCAGCAGCACCCGTTGGTGCGCATGATGACCACCATGGCATCGACCTTCTCCCCGCCCGCCATGTCGCCCTCCTTCCAGAGGGCCTCCAGCTGCGACGGCGACCTCTTGTCCTTCATCTGCTTACCATCCTGGGCCTCGATAGGTCCCCCTTGATATTATCCTTTGCGCCCATTTTTTAACGTTTATATACGAGGTGGGGATACGAACAATCAGGTAAGCCCATGGCAAAAAGGATCATAGTTATCGGTTCTGGCGCCGCAGGAATGACGGCGGCATCCACCGCGAAGGCGGAATGCCCCGAGAGCGACGTGACCGTTTTCACCGAGGATGTCGACATCGCGTACTCCCCTTGCGCGATCCCCTGGGGGATCGAGGGCAGGAGCCAATGGTCGGACATCGTCATGCACACCCCCGAGTTCTACTGCAAGGAGAGGGGGATAAAGGTCTGCACCCAGACCAGGGTCGAGGCCGTCGACGACGCCGCCAAGACCGTCACCGCCGCAGGGAAGACGTACGAGTACGACTCCCTCATCATAGCGACCGGAGGGAAGGTATTCGTGCCCCCGGTCCCCGGGGCCGACCTCGGGAACGTGTTCATCGTCAGGACCGTCCAGGACGGCAAGAGGATACAGGAGGCCCTCAAGGAGGCCGATAGCGTCGTGGTGGGAGGCGCCGGAGTCATCGGACTCGAGCTCGCGGTCTCCCTCAGATCCATGGGCAAGGACGTTACGGTCATCGAGATGATGGACCAGGTCATCCCCCGCATAGCTGACAAGGACATGGCCGACGAGATACAGGCCGACTTGGAGTCCAAAGGAATCAAGTTCGTCATGAAGGCGCCCATCCAGTCCGTCAACGGAGACGGGAAGGTCAAGAGCGTCACAGCGGCCGGCACTGAGTACCCCTGCCAGGTCATGATCTTCGCTACCGGCGTCCGCGCCAACCTGGACCTCCCGAAGGCCCTCGGGTTCGACGTGGGCCAGCTCGGCGCCCTGATTGTGGCGCCCACCCTCCAGCCCTACAGGAGGGGACGCCTGGTGCCCGACATCTACGCCGCCGGGGACCTGGTGCAGTGCGAATCCGCCGTCATGCCCGGCGCCACCATGAGCCAACTGGGATCCACCGCCGTCAAGCAGGGTCACGTGGCCGGCCACAACGCCGTCTGCAAGAAGAAGCTCCTGTTCGGACCCGTGGCAAGCCCGTGGGTCAGCGTCATAGCCGACAAGCAGATCGCAGGTACCGGCCTCTCCACCGGTCTCGCCTCATGGTACGGCGTGGACGTCGTGGCCGGGAAGGCCGAGGGGCTCACCCGCGCCAGGTACTACCCCGGCGGGATGGAACTCAAGGTCAAGGTGCTTGCCGACAGGACCAGCCGCCGCATCATCGGGGCGCAGATCATCGCCGGGGAGGAGGCCACCGGACGCATCGATTGGCTCACAGCGGCCATCATCTCCGGCATGACCGCCGACGACTTCCTGGTCCGCTCCGAGAACGCCTACTGCCCGCCCACATCCATGGTCAGGGACGTCGTCATCGCGGCCGTCGAAGACCTCTGCAAGAACCTCGGCCAGTGATCCCCGTGGAATACAGCGAGTACAAGAAGATCTACGACAGCCTCCGCACCTCGAAAGATGTGAGGAGGCTGTCCTCCACCTATGACGACCGCCTGCTGGACACCCTCTTCACGCAGAAGACCAGCAGGGAGGTCAAGAAACGCTTCTACATCGTCAAGCAGAACTCCAAGAAGATGCTGAAGGACTGGCAGAAGGGCACCAGCATCATGGAGCTGTCCGACAGGTACAGGTTCCCGCCGATCCTCATCGCCATGTTCCTCTTCCTCGAGGACGGGGCGTCCAAGAAGGAGTTCTGGAGCTACATCAACGACCCCGACCAGCTGGAGAAGGAGACCGCCGACGAGCTCAAGGAGGCCATAGCGAACGACTGCGTCTACTCCCCCGAGGCCAACATCAGGCAGAAGGAGAGGGGGATCTGGGGCGAGAACCTCCTGCACGAGTGGCTGGACAGCCAGGGCGTGACCTACCGCACGGAGAACGACCTCCGCGGCACCGAGTTCACCAAGACCCCCGACTGCCTCCTGGACCACCCCGTTGTCTACAAGGGCGAGACGATCTACTGGGTCGAGAGCAAGGCGTCCTTCGGGGACAACACCGAGTTCAAGTTCAACTCCAGGAAGCAGCTCGTCCCCTACACGCAGCTCTTCGGGCCCGGCCTGGTGGTCTATTGGGTCGGATGCCTCGACGACCTCCAGTGCCCCAAGGACATCTACGTGTCCGACATATCCGTGATGGATGTGGACCTGGAGAAGACGGAAGAGTGGGAAGAGCGATTGTAAAGGCCGTCCTTCCTAAGTTGTGAAAAGGATCCCGAAGGGGCGTGAACCCCTCCGGGGGCCGTTCCCGATCAGTTCTCGGAACGGATCTCGCCCAGGGTGCCTTCGCGCTGGGCATAGGCGTTGTGCTTGTGGATGGACTCCTCGGACTCGCTGATGACCTCGATGTATGTCTCGTCCGAGAGGCCTTTGAAGCTCTCTACCACCCTCGAGAGGACGTCCCTGACGACATCCTCCACGAACTTGGTGTTCCTGTGGGCGTTTATGATGACCTGACCCTCGTCGGGCCTCTTGAGGAGCTCGAAGGTGGGAGAGGAGAACGATGCCTCCACCAGGTCGATGAGATCGTCGGCCTCCACGGACTCCCCTTCGACGGTGGTGACCAGCAGGGTGCAGATGTTGCGCTGGTTGTGCGTCATCACCGGCATCTCCCCGGAGAACTCCATCATCTCGGTGACGGTCTGCTGCCCGCAGGGGCAGGCGGTCATCCCGATGACCTCCACGCCGATGGTCCTGCGGGGCGCCTCGCCACGGTCCTGCGTGCATCCGCCGATCAGGGTGTAGGACTCGAGGGTGTCCCTTCCCAGGGGGGTCTTGGACTTCCTGAAGTACTCCGCGGAGACATGGACCTCCACGGTCTGGGCGTACTCATGGTGGACCAGCAGCTTGGCGCACATATCGGCGCACATGTCCTCCATGCCGCGGACGGGCTTGGAGATGCTCTCCATCATGATCTCGTTGAGGACCTCCACGTTGCGGGACATGTGGGATCCCTTCTGGGTCCCGGGCAGGTCCACGAAGATGTCGATGTCGCAGTTGAGCGTGTTGCTGAGCGCGTTCCCGCCCTCGCCCCTGTTGACCAGGACGGGCTTCCTGTCGCCCCTTACACCGACACGGGAGAGCTTGAAGGCGGCCGCTCCTTTGCCGTACTGAAGGTCGCATTTGAGTGTCATCGTGGGCGCATGCGAAAACTGACTTAAATGCTATACGCCTACCCGTCGACGAGTTGGTCCCAAATGTTCTGCGGAGTGGATGAGGCCGGTAGGGGTCCGGTGATGGGCCCGCTGGTGGTCGGATGCGTTTTCGTCGAGGACGATTCTACGCTGATGGATATCGGCGTGAAGGATTCCAAGAAGCTCACGCCCAGGGCCAGGGAGAGGATGTACGACTCCATCACTGGCTCTGTCCCGTTCTGGACCACTGTGATGTGCTCCGCGGAAGACATCGACGCCTACCGCAAGCAGATGTCCCTTAACGAGCTGGAGATGAGGATGTTCGCCGAGGCCGTGAACGGGAACGGGGCCGACACCGTGTACATAGACTGCCCCGAGGTCAATACCTCAGGGTTCGAGGCCCGCATGAGGGTGCTCTGCCCTGGATCGGAAATCATCGCAAGGAATAAAGCGGATGACCTCTACCCGGTGGTATCCGCAGCGTCCATCATCGCGAAGGTCACAAGGGACCGCATGATGGACGAGATCCGCAAGGAGTTCGATGTGAACATCGGGAGCGGCTATCCGAGCGACCACTACACCATGGATTTCATCCGCGGGTGGATAGAGGAGAACGGACGCCCCCCGAAGCATACGAGGAGCTCCTGGGAACCCGTCAGGGAGATGCTGTCCAAGAGAGCTAACACAAAGATCACAGATTGGTGAGTCAAATGAGTATGGAACCCGAGATCCAGAAGTTTATAGAGAAATTCCGCCACAAGATGGCGTCGGACGAGAACATCAGGAAGGAGATCGAGCCCCTCACCAAGACATTCAACGTCGATCTGGGGACCGAGAAGTACTCCTTCAAGCTGGAGCACGCCGAGATCCTCGACTTCAAGCCGGAGCTCATGCCCGAGGCGGAGGTCACCATAACCACCACGCCGGAGAGCTTCCAGGACCTCGTCAACGGGGACCTCAGGCCCATGAAGGCCTACGTGACCAAGAAGATCAAGATCAAAGGGAAGATCGACGACCTTCTGTTCCTCAAGAAATTCCTGTGAAGCCGCTCGGTGCCCCCAGTATCGCAGGGGCACCGGACGGTTTCAAAAATCTTTTTATATTTGACCTTCTTAGGACGAATTATAGCGAGGTGGGGTAGCCAGGATATCCCGTCGGGCTCATAACCCGGAGACCGGTCGTTCAAATCGACCCCTCGCTACCATCCTTTCTCCAAATCCTCTGTCCGGTGTGCTTTTTATCGCCGTTCCGCATTAGTTGAATCATGGAACCCAAGGACGCGATCTATACCAGGCGCAGCGTGCGCTCCTATGTGCCAGATCCTTTGGATGATGAGGATATCGACAGGATCAGAGGATGGATCGACGGTGCGAAGCGCCTCACGGACGACGCCTTCGAATACGACATCGTGGGGCCCGAGAGCATCAAGACGTTGATGAAATGGAGGGCTCCCCACTACATCTGCATCTACAGCAGGGACGACATGATGTCCGGGGTCAACGTCGGATTCGTCTTCCAGCAGGTCGACCTCCTGATGCAGGCCAACGGGATAGGCAGCTGCTGGCTGGGGATGGCCAAACCCGCGAAGCCGCAGCCCCACGGCGGGCTGGGATGGGGCATCAGCATGTCCTTCGGGAGGCCCACGGATTATCCCGAGGTGGACAAGGGCTCCAACAGGAAGCCCCTGTCCGAGATCTCCGATACCGAGGACCCCCGCCTCGAACCGGCGAGGGTGGCACCTTCGGCGGTGAACTCGCAGACATGGTTCTTCAAGCGGAACCAGGATGCCTACGACCTCTACTACAAGCCGAAGGTGCTGAAAGTGCCCGGCATCACCTACTTCAACTACAACGACCTGGGGATCTGCCTCGCGCATCTCTGCGTGAGCTACCCCGAATCGTTCTCGTTCGATAGGGACGGAAGGGGAGACAGGAAGTACGTCGGCACCGTCAGGTTCCGATTCGGGGGCCTTTGGGGCCCCCGCCTCCCTTATCTTCAGCGACCTCTCCACCGGGAGGACGAATATCCTACCGTCGCCGGGATGACCGGTGTATGCGGCGGACAGTATCGCATCGATCACCTTGTCCGCCAGGGGATCGTCCACCACGACCTCGATCTTCACCTTCTCTATCTCATCGACGGTGAACGATCCGACCCTGTTGGTGAACGTTATCCCCATCTGCTCCCCGCGGCCGACCACGTGCGTCACGGTGATGCCGCGGACCGATGCCTCGGAGAGTGCGTCCTTCACGCTCTGCAGCCTCTCTGGCCTGATCACAGCTACTACCATCTTCATGCTATCACATCACGTATGCCGGCTCTCCGTGCTCGACCACGTCCTGTCCGACCATCTCCTCCGACTCCGGGATCCTGGAGCCCTTGGAGGCCTTGGATACCACCCATATTATCGCATAGGAGACGCAGAAGCAGAACACCAGGGTGAAGAGGGTGGCCACGACCTGCCCGACGAAGAGGTGCCAATCGCCGGTTGCCAGGAGGCCTCCCTCCGCGGCGAACGCGAATATCCCGGTGGCTAGACCGCCCCAGATCCCTCCGATTCCGTGTATCCCCATCACATCCAGCGCATCGTCCAGGCCGGACTTGCTGCGCATGAATATGACTCCGAGGTAGCAGACAACCCCTCCGATTGCACCGATGGCTATGGCGGCGCTCGGAGAGACGTATGCCGCTCCGGGGGTGATGGCGACCAGACCCGATATCGACCCGGCGATGAGCCCCAATGCCCCCACGCGTCCGGCATGGAGGTACTGGACGACGCCCCATGCAGCCATCCCGAACAGCATTGCCACGAAAGAGGTCGTGACGGCGTTGACGGCCACCCCGTCGATGGCGAGGCCGGATCCTCCGTTGAATCCCATCCAGCCTGCGATCAGCAGGATGCATCCGATGAACGTCAGCGGGACGCTGTGCGATCTCAGGGAGATGGTCTCGGACCTGCGTCCGATGAAGTAGACCAGCGCCATGCCGGTGGCTCCGGCGCATATGTGGACCACGGTCCCTCCGGCGAAGTCCAGGGTCTTCAGGTCGAACGGGAGCATCTCGAAGAGTCCCCCTCCCCAGACCATGTGGGCCATGGGGGCGTAGACCAGCAGGGACCAGATGCACAGGAATGCGACAATCGACGGCAGCCTGACGCGCTCCGCGCATGCCCCGAGCACGATGGCGGCGGTCAGCATGGCGAAGGCCATCTGGAAGATCATGAACTGCATGTCCGGGATCGCATCGTTCGTCCCGCCTATGGTGTCCGAGGACAGGTTCATCATGAACGCATAGTCGAACCCTCCGATCACGGCGTTGCCCTCGGCGAACGCGAACGAGAATCCGATGAGGATCCACATTATGCCCATGACGGCCATGGCGACCATCGTCTGGGTCATGGTGGCCGTCATGCTCTGCTTCCTCAGCATTCCGCCGTAGAACAGCGCTATGCCGGGGGACATGACGAACACCAGGATGGTGCATACCATCATCCATGCCATGTTGGGCATATCGGCGGGGTCCTCCCCGATCTCATGGGCCGCATCGGCCCCGGGAGCGATCAGCACGAGCATCAGCACCGCCAATGCCGCGAATCCCAATCCTGCAATGATGTAGAGCGGCCTCATCCGACCACCTTCTGATCGTAATTCATGGATTGCACTAGACAAATGTCTAATATATGAATTTTATCTAAATAAATGACTAATAATTGAGATTTCTATGCACATATACGGACAAAATCCTGTTCGAATAGACAAATGTCTAACCGGATAGATGCTGCGGGTAACAGTATGGGAGAAGGTGCCGGGGGAGGCCCCCGTAAAGGGTTTGCTTAACTCGTATCAGAGAAGGGACTTGGCTTCCTCGGCATCCATGTCGAGGGCCTTGAGCATGTACTTGAGCGCCTTCTTGCCGTAGGGCGCACGGGCCTTGGGGTCCTCCATGATCTCGCCGTACGTCGCCATGACGTGGTTGTAGTACTCGATGGCGAACTCGGAGAACAGCGTGGAGCTCATGGACTCGTCGATCTCGGCGGCCTCGTTGTAGGCTCCCTCGGCCTCGTCGTACTTGCCGATGGAGATGCAGAACTGGCCGTAGGACTGGTAGTAGTCCACCCTCTCGGGGTCCAGCTCCATGGCCTTCTTGTAGGCGTCCATGATCTCCTGCTCGTCGGCCTTGGCGCCGAACATGCCCGATGCGTAGTTGCCGGACTCGGCCTTGAAATACCAGCAGTCCGCGTTGTCGGGGTACTCGACAACGAGCTTCTTGAACGCGCTGTAAGCCTTTTTGAAATCTCCTTCGTCCATCGCTTTCATCGCCGCGATGATCTTCTTATCCGGAGTTGCCTCTGCCATGAAAAACCAATCAACAATGGGACGCTTATATATCCTTTCGATTACACTTATAAACCATAATCGACGGTCCATGTTCATGGCGGATTGGGAGAACGTTCTTTCGTCTAAACTGTATGAGGATTACTCCATCAGGAGCATCCCCCTGCCGGTGTTCGACGAGTCGGAGATGGCGATATGCAGAGGCTACTGCAAGGAGAACGAGTGCGGGTGCTACAACACCAGCTGGGCCTGCCCTCCCGGGTTCAGGATGGACCCCCGCAGCCTGTACGATGCCTCCGAGACCGTCCTGCTCGTCAGAAGGAGGTTCGACATCCGCAAGGACGATCCGATGGTTGCCGACGTCAGCAGGGAGGTGCAGCACATAATCCGCCTGATGTGCAAGGACCTCCGGAACAACGGCATGGAATGCCTCGGGTTCGCCGACGGGAAATGCTCTTACTGCGGGGAATGCGCCTATCCGGAGCCTTGCAGGTTCCCGGATGCCCTGGTCCCCTCGGTCTCCGCCCTCGGCGTATTACTGAAACCTTATCTGGAGAAGCACGGCGAGACCCTTGACTTCAAGGACGAGTACGTCACCATCCATGCGCTGATCTTCATCGCGAAGGAGGGCATCGCTCTGCCGGATCCTCTTGGGGCCACACCTCGCGAGCGATCTCGACGTCCCCAGGCGGGAGGATCCTGGAGATCTCCTCCTCGGGCACCTGGAAGCGCTTGGCCATCTCGCTGGACCTGCGTCCGGACTTACCCCTTCCGGGGACTATGACCATGTACCTGTCGGATGAGGCGAAGCACTCGACCGGGCCGCACATGACCTTCCTGGCGCCCTGATAGTAGATCTCCCCCACAGCGAGCTCGATTGGCAGATGGTACTCGTAGTTCCTCTTCCCGCGGATGATGAAGGCTCCCCTGGGGACGAACTCTCCCGGGTTGGGGGTCTTGCTCACCTGGTCGGGGTACACCCAGAAGGCGCTGCCCTCGGACAGCGCCGCTATCCAGGCCTTTGACTGCACCAGGGCGAACTGGCAGGACTGCCTCAGCTCCTCGTCGGCGGCCTTGGCCCCGTCCTTGACTATGACAGAGGGCGCACCGTGGACGTCCGCGTGGGCGTAGAGGTCCCCGTCCTTCAGATGCTTCTTGACGATGTTGTCGTTGGTGTGGGCGTCCCTTCCGGCGATCACCAGGCGGCCCTGAGTGGTGATGAACCACTTGTACCTCTCGAACCAGAACTGCTTGGTGGGCTGAGCCTTGCCTGCGGCCAGGGCCTTGGCCTTGTCTATGCCCTTCTGCTTCTTGGCCAGCTCCGCCCTGCTCGCGTCCAGGGCCTCCTCGGCGCGCTTGGCCTTCTCCCCGATCTCCTTCCCCTTCTGGTAGATGTCAGAGGCGTTGGCGTCCACGCCCTTGGTGTAGTCCAAAGAGACCTCCTGGTCGGCCAGGACGGCGACGACGGTGCTCTTGGACGGGTCGATGGACTTCACGTAGGGGATCTTCATTGCGCCCTCCGTGAGCTTATCCCAGGTGAGCCTCTGCGACTGCGTCAGCAGAACGCTGAGGAGCTCGCTGGTCTTCTGATAGTCGGTGTAGATGGCCTCGGCCTTGAGGCGGAACTCCTCGCACTGCCTGCGGTAGTCGTCGAGGGTCTCCTCCTGCTTGGATATCCTGCGGTTGAGCTTCTCGATCTCGGGATCGACGTAGGCCTCCTCCTCCGCATCGGAGATCTCCTCCATGTAGGCCTGGATGACCTTGGACATCGTGTCGAACCTCTTGGCCTCCAGGTCGGAGCGGGACATCAGCTCCATGGGAGCGAAGTCCTCGATCTTGCCGTCCTTGATGTAGGCCGTGGGGACGGGCGTGTCCAGGACGTGCGACATGACGTCCTTCATGGAATCGTACAATCTGTCCAGGATGCCGTCGTCGGCCTCGGAGGACGGGAGGTTCTTCTCCACTCCCGCGCGCCTGCAGACCTCCTCCGCGTACTGTCCGCCCAGGTTCACCGCTGTGGCGAGGGTCCTGACGCAGTCGGAATCGGACGAGCGGAAGGCATCGACGAACTCCTCCTTGGAGGATTCCGTGGGATCGAACCTGGACTTCGGGGGGATGTAGTCCTCTCCGGGACGCGTGGCGCGGTCCCTCCAGGTCTTCTGGATCAGACAATTGACGATCTTGCCCTCCTTCACCAGGAGCACGTTCCCTCCGCCGAACATCTCGAAGATCAGCAGATAGTCCCCGTCGGACTTGGTCAGCTCCATCTCCAGGACCCTGTCGAACCCGGACTGGCGGACCTTCCCGATACGGGCGTTGTCGATGTACTTCCTCAGGAAGGACGCGAAGGAGGTGGGCATCGTGGGGGTCTCCGGCTTGACGTCCGGCGAGTACAGCCACTTCTTGTCCTTGAAGAAGAGCTCCTTCTTCCCCTCGCCCTGCACGTTGAAACGGAACAGGACGTTCCCGGCGCCCCAGTGGAAGATCTTGTCCATATGGGACCCTTCCAGGACGGAAAGCTCCGTGACTATGGCACGGACATCGAAGGAGCTCATCTCTTTCTTCATGCGGGGCCCATCGCTGGTTTCTGATAAAAACCCCGTGATTGGATGCCGGGAATCGGTCGAGGGCCGCCAGCTCGGACAGGGAGTGCCCGCACACGGAGATGTTGCTGTTCTCCAACGCCTCGGATATCTTCCCGACCTCACCGCGGATGTCGAACATCGGGATCTCCATCATGACCGCTGCGAACTTGAGCATCCCCTCGACGATTTCGCGGTAATCCTTGGAGAATCCGTGGGCGTACATGCCGCAGATGTTGCCGAGCACCCCCAGCAGTGAGACCATCCCTATGTGGAGCTTCTCGTCGTCCAGCTGCTCATGCACGTGGGGGGCGAGGATGGAGAGCATCCAGTCACGGTAGATGGACTCGTACGCCTCCAGCGCGGCCCAGGAATGGTGGGCCTCGAAGGCGAGCTCGGCGATCTTCGGGGACTTGGATGCCACGTAGACCTCCAGAGAGAACGGGAGGCAGAGGGCCAGAACGGGGTCCCTGCTGTCGGCGAACAGCTTCTTGGACTCCTCCAGGCAGTCGCTGACCATCTCGGTGACGATGCTGAGCAGGATATCCTCCTTGCTCTTGAACCGGTTGTACAGGCTCCCGTTGAGGATCCCGGCCTTGGCCACGATATCCCTGGTGGTCGTGGCCTCGTAGCCCTTGGTGTAGAACAGCTCCAGAGCTGCCGACAGGATGATGCGGCGGGATTCCTCGCGCTTCTCCTCCGCCGTGGGCTTGGACCTTCCGGATGCCATGAGGATACCAACGGAGCATTGGTATTTAATTTTGAGCGTGTTCAAAACAATTTTGATTATGCTCCATTATCATGCATCCATTATACACTTTTTAGTGGTTATAGTGTAGTAAAATAGTCATACCGTTCTAACAAATTTTGAGCATAATCAAAAACTGATAAATACAACCCTTGCATAGAGCGGCCCAAAGGTGAACATAATGTTCGCAGGATTGGCAAACGCGATAGACAAGCACTCGAAGGCGATCATCCTCGTCTGGATCGTAGTGCTCATCGCCTCTCTCGGATTCGCCATAAAGAGCGGGGACAACCTCATCTACGACATAACGCAGATGGGCGGCCTCGAGGCGGAATCCGCGACAGGTTCGGAGATAATGTCCGAGTACTTCGACAACACGCTCGACCTCTCGGACATCGTAGTGGTCGAATACTCTGATGAATCGGAGCTCATGAGCGCCCAGGCGCTTTACGTGAGCTTCAGCGCCATGATGGCCGAGAAATACGGCGATAAGCTCTCCGTGAGCTCCTACGGCACGTACTCGAAGAGCGGGGACGGCTCCGGGATCTATCTGATGGCGATCTCCGTCAACGAGGAGGGATTCGACGTCTCCTACGAGACCGGGAACATAAGGGACATACTGGACGATGCGAAGGAGGCCAGCGGGGCGGACAACCAGACCTACGTCACCGGCAGCGAAGCGATCTCCTACGACACCCGCGAGTCCTCGCTCGAGGACGTGTCCAAGGTCGACCCCCTCAGCGTCGCCCTGATCTTCGTGCTCCTGGGGCTGTTCTTCTACGCCCTGGTCACAGCGCTGGTCCCTCCGGCGGTCGTCGGTATGGCATACAGCATCGTCCTGATGGGGCTGTACTTCATCGCATGCGTCCTCGATGTGTTCTACATCACGCAGATCCTGATCCTGGTCTCCATGCTGGGAGCGGGATGCGACTACGCCATCTTCATCATAACAAGGTACAGGGACGAATGCAAGAAGGGCAGGACCCACCAGGAGGCCCTCCATGAGGCCGTCGTATGGGGCGGCGAGGCCGTCTTCACGTCCGGCATCTCCGTCATCATCGGATTCGCGGCGCTGTCCCTGTGCACGTTCTCCCTGGTCCAGACCATGGGTATCGTCCTCGCACTGGGAATCGCGGTCGCCCTCGTCGCGGCCCTGACGCTCATCCCCGCACTGATCAACCTCGCCAAGGACAGGATCTTCTGGCCCTCCAACATCGAGAAGTACAGGAGGGAGGAGGACGCCGTTGTCAACGGTAACGGCAAGAAGGGATTCCACGGCCACCTGTCCAGCTTCTCGAGGAAGTACTTCGGATGGCTCTCCAGGGTCACCGAGAAGCGCGCAGCGGCCATCGCGGTCGTGCTGGTGCTCGTCGCCGTGCCCACCGTTTATGCATACACCCTTTCCGACGACTCCGCCGACATGATCTCCGTCATGCCGCCTTCAGAGTCCGTGGACGGATTGAACGCCATCATGGACCAGGCCGACGGCGGCATGATCATGCCCACCTACGTCGTACTCGACCTCGGATACTCCATCGGTACCGTCGGCACCGTTCCGCTGGGGGAACAGAACATACCGTTCGTGATCTGGAACGACAAGGGCCTCAGCATATCGTCCGCAGGCGTCAGCGGTGCGGTTCCCGCGATCATGCAGGTCTCCAGCTCCATCAGCGAGAAGCACCCCGATATGGTCGGAACGATCAGCGGAGTGAACTCCTGGAAGGTCCTGTACATGACAGCCGCGCAGAAGCTGGGGACCGATGAT
>Ga0310696_10004707_pt1 | contig 16661 bp, 22 predicted proteins | sample AusTroGonzalo_MG_4_FD_203885 | JGI IMG/M metagenome (GOLD analysis project Ga0310696, IMG submission 203885) | Bovine rumen microbial communities from tropical cattle in Woodstock, Queensland, Australia - Gonzalo_02 (v2) (version 2) | ecosystem: Host-associated > Mammals > Digestive system >...
CAGACTCATATTCCTCCATGAGCTTGTCCCACAGCATAGACCCCACGGAAACTTCTGGATCTGATACATCAAGCCTCTTCACGAGATCGAGGATCGACTCGCACAAGGCATTATCGTCACCGCAAATATCGGCAATAGTCTTTTCCATCAACATCTTGCGTTCCAGTTCACTCATGCCATCAGTTTATACGAAAAGGGCGGTCGACGACCGCCCTTCCCATGGCTGATTCAAGAAAATCACAGTTCAATGACATGCGAGTCGATTAGCTTCTTAAAGATCCGCTCGACGACGTTGATGTCCCATCCGTTGCCGGCTCGCTTGGCGAGCTGCGAGTACGACAGGCCAGCGAAATCTATTTCCGACTCAGACTTATCGCGAGATATCCGGAACCCCATCAGTCTGAACAACTCGTGCTCGGAAAACTTCCTTACCAGCTCCTTGCCGTCCCTCGGCGGTTCGACAAGTCGAATGTCATTGTGTTCGGGCTGTTTCAGCGTAATGCAGAACCCGTCTCGCTTGATCTTGTGGTTATACAAGTCTACGCAGTACGGCTGGTCCACATCCAGCGAATCGAACCCGTTCTTTTCCTTCAAATGAGCTACCTGTTGTTCTGATCGGTACAATTTCTTGTCCGGTTCAATGTCCAGCATGTCCTTCACTCGGAGGTCGTTACGAGCCTCTTCCGGACGTATGGAAAATCCATCGGGAATTCCGCCCAGCTTGGCGAACATCCAGACGCGTTCCCTGTTCTGCGGAACGCCGTAGTCCTTGGAGTTCAGCAACACGGCAGACATGACATCCTTATCGCTGGTGCCGTACCCTATTTCAATCAAATCGGAAACCATCTGGTTACGGATATAGTCGAACTTAGATGACAGGAACCCCTTCACGTTCTCCAACAGCACATACTTGGGCTTCTTCACGCGTAGAATGCGGATAATATGGCCCAACATCTTCCCTCGGCCATAGGGATCTTCAGTACCGAGTTGCATTCCGTTGCTAGAGAAAGGCTGACAAGGGAACCCGCCGGTGAACAAGTCGAAATCCGGCAAGTCATTCGGATCTATCTTGGAGAAGTCACCATAGTTAACTCCGCCGTGATTGGCCTGGTAAATGATGTCAGCGAACTTGTCGAACTCAGAATAACCGACAACCTCGTAATCAAACCCGGCCACTGATTCCTTCACTCGATCCAGTGCGAACGAGGCGCCGCCGTATCCAGCAAATCCTTCGAATACCCTAAGCTTCTTCATGCGAGTTCCCTATAACAAATCAATTATGATCGGTGCATTTTCCTTCAAGTAAGGCAACGAGCGCATCGTATTGTACTCGAAGTATTCCGTAGCGAGCTCGTACGGGTCATCTTCCTCGGATTCTGTGTCGCCCATGGATTCCATGACGCACTGGATGCACAGCTCGCGGTCATACACGGCTACCAGCTTCCCACGCTCGTTAATGCAAGTGCCTATGATGGCCTTGTCCATCCCGTCTATGATAGTGACGTCCTCGCCCCTCTCGTCGCCGCGAAGCTTAACCTCTTCGACCTTGGCATCGGCCATTTCGTCTGTGACGTTCGAAATATCACGTTCCATGCTACTAACCTATCGAAATCGATTTACCTTCCATCGGAGTACGGAAACCAAGTATGACGTGTACCTGTCCGTACTCGAACTTGCACGTGATATTGTTCTCGTCAACCGGGCGGAGTATCTTGTAAACCACGGTATGCTTTCCGAGAAGGAAGTCCGGTATATTGACCTGGGACACCCACTTGGTCTTCTCCTTCCCCTTCTTCTTGCCTGCCCCCTTCTTCGGCGCCGCCGACATCTGGGACACGAAAGTACTGCGGGTGAACGTTACCGCAACCTCGTTGTCCTGGGTCAGCTTGACGTCGATATCCTCCTTCTTCAATCCGGGGAGATCGACTATGACGTGGCACTCCTCGTCGGTCATGAGTAGCTCGGAATACGGCTCCTCGAGAAATCCCAACGGCTGTTGCTGTGGCGCTGCACCCTGTACCGGTATGGACATACCTTGCGGTGGCAACGGCTGGGGTTGCATCGGTTGCTGTACCGGTGGCTGATATCCCGGCGCAAGCTGGCCATACGGTGGCTGTGGCTGAGGATACTGCGGAGCCGTTGGGGGCATCTGCTGGGACATGGAGTTGACGCCAACACCACGACCCCTCGGAGGAGGAGTAGCCGACTGCGGAAGTCCAACCCTCTGGTTGAACTGGTTGCTCTGCCGGGCATCGTCGGCCGCCATCTGGTTAATCATCTTCGGACTAATCGGGATACCACCGCCCTGGTTGTCGGTCGCAATCACCGAGTTGTAGTCCGGCATGCCGGTGAATATGAGTGTGCTGTTCTGTTCGTCCATCTTACTAGACCTTCTTTCAATAGTTTCTACTTCCACCTTGTCGCTATGGAACAAATCCTTTATTTTGCCGAAGATGCCCATCTATGACCCGTAGGAAGCGCGCAGCTCGTCCGTCTCGGGAAGTTTCCGAAGCTTGGCAAGCGCACGGCTCTTGGCCCTGCGCACGCACTCCTTGCTCACCCTCAACTCTGATGCGAGCTCGCCGACGGAATCTTCCCAGCCGTCCAAACCGTATATTCTACGTAGTAAACTATTCTCTTCTGCGCTCAAGTTGTCTTCCATGAGGTCGACAAGGCGATCTCGTACCGATTCTTCGGCATGACGGCTATCCGCTCGGTCTTCCGACTGGAGCAAATCGCCAACCGTAAGGCTTCCCTCGTCCGACCCGGACACCGGTGTCGACAGCGGAGTACCCTCTCCCATGGCATTGTCCGCCAGCACTCCGTAGGTAATCTTGTCGACTGACTCTCCCTTCTTCCTGGCGGCCAATATCCGCTTGCGGAGCCTTACGGGGACGTGCAACAGGTCACTGCTCTGGACTATCATATCCATGTGCCGGCGTATCTCGAACACTGCGAACGACCCAAACTTGATTCCCTGCCGGTAGTCGAACTTGTTGAACGCCTCGAGCATGCCCAGTTTCCCCTCGCAATAGAAGTCGTTGAGCGGAAGTCCGGTCATCTTCTTGTACGCCCTTGCCAGTTTCAGGCAGAATTTCAGGTTAGACTGGATAATTGCGGCCTTTATCTCCTGTTTCCGGTGATAATCGGCCTTCACATATTCCATAAAAAGCTTCGTTTCCTTCTGTCTGCCCAGGATCTTGCAAGACATCGCCTCTTCGATGACTTGCTTCGTGCTCCGGTCTTCCTCATAGGTTCTCATGGCGACCCGATGAAAAGCTGTACAGAAATATACTATATGTAAATTTCAATTTCAAACGCGGCGATAAACTGGAAAACGATGGCTTCCAATACCGACATACAGGGAAAACTGATCCTCAACATGGACCAAGACGAGTTCAGGAAACTCGCCGAGGAGGCCGTCCGCAAACTGACTTCCATAAAGAAGGTGGATGGCCGTAACCGGCGCGTCTACAGCGACTTCGTACTCACCATAGACGCCAGCGTAGACCGGCGCACGTTCAACATATACCGCAACCGAACCAGCATGCTGGTTATATCGGAAAGGAACAGCAACGTCGTGAGCGTCAGCTTCGAGTACATATACGTGGAAGACCACCTAAAATATCTACTGAAGGAACTTGATGGCAAAGGAAAAGGGAATTGACGTCGAGGGAACCGTCACTGAGGAACGCGGAAGCGGATTCTTCACGGTGAAGCTCGACAATGGCCACGAGCTGATAGCTCGTCTTAGCGGCAAGATGGAAAATGTCGCAAGAATAAAGGTGAAGACGGACGACCGCGTCATAGTGGAAATGTGCCCGTACGACCTCAACCGAGGAAGGATCACATACAGATACAAATAATGCCGCGCATCACTGCACGGCACTGGAAAGTCGGGAATGCATTCCGGCTTATTTCTTTTTCGTCGTCTTCTTGGCAGGCTTTTTCGCCGGCTTTTTGGCCTTCTTGGCGTCCTTTTCCGCCTTCACTGCCTCGGCCTTGGACTTCTTGAGGTTGGCGAGCTTTTCCTTCCAGCCCTTCAGCGTCTCGTCCTTGGTGACGGGCTTCTTGATGGACTTGAGAAGGGCAGTGCGCTTCACGATCTTCGTGCTAAGGTCGGCAATAGCCTTGTCGAGTGTCTTGACGGACTGCTTGCGTGGCTTCTTGGCCTTCGGTTCGGCATCATCGTCAACGACGATCACCTTGCAAGTGAACGATTCCGGGACTTCTTCCACGGCATCTTCCTTCTTGCAACGGCAGTCTTCCTTGCAACAGCACTTGTCTTCCGGTTCCTCGAAGGCTTCCTTGGCGAGTTCCTCGATGCCCGGAAGGCTCTTGAGGCCATTGCGCTTGATCTTCAAGTAGCTGGCTACGATTGCCGCGATCACCACGAGCACGAAAGCCGCTACCAACAGGGGTACGATTACTGTAGATGTCATTGTGACTCCTTTTGATTAGTACTAATGTGCTATTTAAACTAGTACACTTCGCACAAAAATCACCCGGAAACAAAAACATATAAACTGAATGTACTATGGCGAAAAGAAAGAACAACCAATCCGTCAAGGAAGCCCCGGTTTCCGTCAAGGAAGAACAGAAGACACCGGTGAAGCCGGTAGAAACCAAGCCGGAACCCGCTAGCGAAGCGGAACCGAAAGCGCCCAAGCGCCGTATCCGCATACGCAAAAAGGCGACGAAGAAGCTCTCCGCCGCCATAATCTGCATGGATCCGTCTATCCAGCGCTTTATTTAATCACGGTCTTCTGACTTGTCCAGGTCGAACAGGTTGAACCGTTCGCACTGTTCAAATTCCATATCCAGCGGAACAATCACGTCCTTGCCCGTCTCCGGATCAGTCTCGGCATACTTCAAGAAAGACGAGTCAAACTTGTTGTCGGTATCCATCTGCTTCTTGTCGAACGTGAGCACGGCCTCGCGGATCTTCTTGTAGAACACCTGTCCGTCCTCGTCCTTGGACTTTTTCTTCTTCATGTTGACCGAGAAAGACTTGAACTGCACGGGAACAGTCTCGCCGGAAATTGTCATGTTCATGCACATGCCATATTCGTCCATCGGGACTGTGTACTTGCCGTACGGGTCGTCGTCCGTATTGGCGATGATGGCCAGGTTGCTTACCGGGTCGGCTTGCTGGCCCCAATGCGCGATATCCTTCACGATGTTGAACGATTCGCCCGAGTCCGGGCACTTGATCGTGAGACGCTTGTACACGAGGCCGTTCTTGACCTCGGTGGAATGCTTGGTTATCACACCCTGAAAAGACAATTTTAGGTTTGCCATAAGTATTTTCCTTGTTTATTTTCGTTGAAATATAGTACAAAAGGAATAAACTTGCAAATGCGAGGAATTCTTCATGATTGATGCCCTTAAACCAGTACTAGAACCGACAGCGGAGCCGTTCCGCGAAGCCGTCAACTCCCTGTTCTACACGCTCTTCGAGAACGTGAACTCCGCTGACGCGGTAGACATGCTCACCCAGAAGGTCGGAGAAAACTTGAACAAGGTCGACGACGGCACCAAGATTGTCGGACTGGCCGCCAAGTCCGGAATGGACGGAGAACCGCTAGACAACTCACTGGACAGCATAGTCAACGACATGAACAAGATGGTTGCCGACAGCACTCCGATGCCCGGCCTCCCGACCGAAGTTGGCATGGAAGGACTCCCCGAAGGCGGCGGCATGCCGGCTGAAACCGACGAAATGGGCGGATCGTTCGAGGATTTCGAACAAGGCGTTCCGTTCGACACACCTCCAGAACCCATGGACGTACCGGAAGACCTGGCGGCGCCAGATGACCTTGGCGACGAAGAAGTCACCGACGAGGAAATATAGGAAAGGCGGTCGAATGACCGCCCTTTTCGTTAACCACTAACGTGATACTTGGCGTGTTTCGCCTTCTCCTTACGTTTCTCGGCCTTGACGATGGCGCGTACCTCGTCTTGGGCCTCCTTCTCCCTGTCGTGGATGCGCTTCATGATGGACTTGCGTACTTCCTTGTTGTATTCCAGCCGTTTCGGCGATACGTTACCTTCCTTGATGAACTTCTCCACGTTGCCGATCACCTTGCCGACCTTTATCTCTTCGTCGTTCATCACGTTCAACGCGTTGATGCGAGCAGTGGTATTCTCACGCGCCGTCTTGACGGACTGGTCTATCTGGTCCCATATGCCGTACATGCTGTCGAAGTGTTGGTTGATATAGTTGTTCAGCCCGTTCGGGGACATCGGTGTCTGGACAACCTGACCTTCCGGAACCCAGCGGTCAGCCTTCCACGATTTCCCTTCCACGTGTACCGGAACAATCTTTAGGCGTCCGTCGGCGTTCACTTGCACCAGCGTCATGTGCTCCGCGTTGGCGGCCCAGTTGATACACTTGCGCTTCTTCACGCCGTGGTCGGAGAACCCGAGGCTCACCGTCTCGTTGCACTGGAACACCACTCCCCAGTAATAGTTCTTGGTATCCTTAGGTTGCAGCTCGGCCAGCTTGGTCGTGTATATGTAGCCGTTGCGTCGTCCACCGACTTCTTCCGTCTTGGAGTTGGTGTCCACCTTCCAGAACGTGTTGATGTTAGGAAGCCCATGGTACACTTGCGTCTCGCATATGGTTCGCGCATCGACTTCCGACTGCATGAGCTCTATATACCATAGGCCGTCCTCTTCCTCTACAGGGTCGAACGTATGGTAAAAAAGGTTGAGGGTTCCGTTCACGAAGTTGATCCAGTCCTCGTCCTCGCACTGGAAGTCAAACCTACCGAACCACTCGGCATACTTCTTCTGGGCGGCTGTGGGGAGTTCTATTACTCGGTAGATCTTGTCGAAGTCGTGCGGGTTGAAACCATCGGCACGGCACTTGTTCATGATCCAGAAGTCAAGGATGATGTCCTTGTGGGTATCCCAAGTGATTCCCGCATTGATGTAGTTGATTAGACGGATTCCCGCGATCTTCTTGGCTTTCATCTTGACCTCGTACGCATTCAGTTTATCTATTAAAAGATATTGAAAACCGATAAACTATGCACAGATTGCAATCAAAACAACAGGTACCACATGTTTGAAATGTTTGATCTACCCAACGAGAAAGAACTCGCGCAGATCATGCTCGAAGGAGCAAAGAAGGCGAAGAGTGACTCCAGCGTCGTCGACACCAAGACGATCTTCCCGTTCTCCAACGTCCCCGGCACGCCGAACAAGCCCGCCATGACACCGGACAAGACCGGCGCCGTCAAGGTGAAAACCGCCGATTTCAAGTCTATCGACGTGGCGACCGCATGGGACGAATTCAAGAAGAAGATCAAGACCGACGGCAAGAAGCCCGTCACCGAAATCGACGGCTTCGGTACCGTCGTGGTGAGCTCCAACGCGGCTTCTCCGAAGGCTGACGACCTCGTCGGCGCAGTGAAGGCGCTGAAGACGACTTCCGTGACCGACCTCAAGGGCAAGACCACGGTGACCACCGAGGAACTCGGCGTGTTCAAGGAACTCGCCAAGTCAAACGCGGCAAAGCCGAACCCGAACAAGCTCGTCGGCATCGTCAAGCCGAAGACTGACCTCGGCAAGATTGACAAGAAGCCCAAGTTCGATATCGACGCGAGCGCCGAGGTCGTGGTGAAGGACAAGATTCCCGGTATCAAGGATTCTGCCGTCAAGATGTCACCGGACAAGACCGGCGTCGTAAAGCCGAAGACCGAACTCGGCAAGATCGACAAGAAGCCCAAGTTCGACATCGACGCGAGCGCCGAGGTAGTCGTCAAGGACGCCATCCCTTCAATCAAGAAGGGTTCCACCGAAGCCAGCCCCGACAAGACCGGCGCCGTAAAGCCCAAGAAGCTCGTCACCGCCAAGTAAGGGGGTAAGCCGTGGCCGGCTCGACCTACTACGACGAATATGCTCGCAGACTGACGAGGAACCCTGTGCCAGTGCACCAGGGATTCCTCAGACTGCGCATATCGGAACTCCCGGTCAACTACGAGGAGCGTCGCAAGTCTGTCACCGAGCCGTACACGACGGACGCACAAGAGACGGTAAACGCGAACATCAAGAACTGGATCTGCCCAGGTCTGTCATGCGCTCTGGAGAAGGAAGGCCACTACAAGTTCGTTACGCGCATTCCCAAACAGGAAGACAACCAGTACGACGATACCATATCGGTAACAATGCTGGCCGACAACCACTGGGAAAACTGGTGGGCGATCAACCGCTACATGGAAGTCGTGCAGAGCGGACAGACGGACGCCGATCCCGTCAGGGACTGGCGCCACCGCGTATACGGCATAGACCACCGGTACAGAAACCGACTCACGTACATCCAGTGGATCGACATGCACTTCGCCGACGACGTCGCCCAGGAGCACATGGTCGTTAGGCTGGAGCGTTGCCGATTCGCCGCGCTGAGCCCTATGAACTTCAATCCCGGTAGCATCGAGCCGGCGTCGTTCAACCTCACCATCAACTACGAGATCCGTCGCATCATCAGGATGCCGGACCCGAACGAACTGATGAACGCGATCTGCATAGCGCAGGGAGCGGATTCGTACTACTAGGGAGGTGACCAATGGCAGTAAGGGTGAACAAGAACTACCAGACGGGAACCTACGCGGGCATTGACAATGTCCGTACCGACGACATGCGCAACGAGAACGTCTCCGCGATGCACGGCGACGGCATGCTGTCGTACTACATGGACAAGTTCTACCATGCGGCCAGAGGCCATCTGGTCAACAAGTACCACGTCGGGTTCTGGGGACCCTACGTGCAAGAAGCGCTCCGTATCATGGACCGGAACGCGTTCGCTGACAAGTACAACATCAACGCAGTGAAGACGTTCCACGGAGACCCGCACCTGAAGGCCGCGTTCAACCAGTGGGCAGACTTGTTCTACTCGCGAGATTCAAAGGTACTGAACATGTTCTGGGCTGCCGAATCCATAAAAGTTGGCGAGGGTACAACCAAGCACAAGGACGTATCCACCATAGATACAACCAAAGGCATGAAGTACCCGCTAGCAATGGGTGACAACGGGCCCAAGGAATTGACAATCACTGTAGTCGATGACCCTTACATGATGTGGTTCCAGTTCTTCAACGCGCTATACAACGCTCAATACAGCCCTCTCGTGCTGAAGGCTAGGAATACTTGGCAGAAGATCAACATTGCTATCGACCTGTATTCCGAGGCCACCACTGTACAGCGTAGCAGTACTGGCCAGCTCGCCACCGACAAGAATCCGTACATTACCGACATCCACTTGAACCAGATGTACGAGTTCAACTCCTGTCTACTGATGGGTGCCCCTTCAATGGATATGTCGTTCAAAAAGGACTCGCCATACACGTTCCAAGCAAAGTTCCGCTATCCGAACGCGTTCCAGGGGACGTTCAAGAACCAGCTCCGCTATCTACGTGACAACACGTGCGATGGTACCGACGTGACTGCCACTGATACGGTGAACAAGAGACTGCGTCGCAGATTCTTCGAGGACAGCTACAGCGACCTCCAGAAAAGGCAAAAGCAGTATATCTACGAGACGTTCAATCCGGACGACTACTACAAGAAATACGGGCAGAGGTACTTCCGTACAGCGGAAGACTAAAGGCCGAATTCGGCCACGATATAGAAACCAACGACGATAGCACCAATAATCGACCAGATTACAATAGGCACTACTCGATTGAAAAAAGTTTTGCTAGTCATGGGCATCCCTACTTGATCATTGTGACGACGCGCTGGTTAATGTCCAGCGTCTTGTTGGCGCCATAGAACTTTATCATGTTGGCGTAAGTGTTATACATCTTCGCATTGGTGCGTGTCAACGGCAATTCCGAAACAAAATCGTTGTACAGCGTCGACACCGGTGACGCAGATAGCTTGTAGGCGCTCTTGCCGATGACATTCACGCCCCAGAACTCCTCGGTCAGCGGGGTATAGAATATGCCGTCCCCTGCCGTGGATATGGCAGTAGGTATCTTCACCGGCTCTACTTCCATGCGTATGCGGTCAAACATACCACATATGTAATCCATATAGGAATCTATGCGGTTATCCATCACCACGAGCGTATCAGTGAACTTCTTGTCCATGATTATCTTTCCGCAAGCCTTCCTCGGCAAACGGGTCACTTCTACACCGGCTGCATCGAGCATCGACTCGCATATCCGCTCGTAACTCTTGGTCGGCTTATAGAAAGTCTCGCGGTAATCCACGTCCAGCAAATCAAAAGAATACTCGTAGCTGTAACCGATCATGGTCAGTTTCGAGACGTTCACGCCTCTCCACCGAGTGGTACTGAGTGCCTTTCCGAACGTGTCTACGAACTTCTTCGGCATGCCGTTCTTCATTGCGGTTATCAACTTGGAAGGCGTATTGCCCTTGTCGGCATGCAGCTTGGATATGCTATCGCTCTTGAATACGTCGCATACCGCCTTCCACTCGCCGGCGTCCTCGAACGAATTCTTGTTCAATGGAAACGCTATCACGCCATTCTTGGTATTCTTGATCTTAACCTTATCGTATGGAATAAACAGATGTCTCGGGTTGTGATACTCCGTGAACTTGAAGGAAATGGGGGAAATCATATCGAGCATCGCCACCGTGGAACCGCTGACCATGTCCCTGAACGTATCGAGAGGCTCTCCGAGTCTGGCCGTCGCCAGAAAATGCACGTCCTCCCCGTTAATCTTGCGTCTAACAGCCTCTATAACAGAATCGAGGCTATACCCCATTATGTAAGTCTTCTCGCTCATGCCAGCTTACCGTCTTCCTGGATATAAGGCAATACGTACTCGTTCAGCCACTTCTCGCCGGGGAACTCGAATAGAATATCGAGTATGCGACACTTCTCGTCGGCAAATACCACGGCGGGCAACTTCGCCATACCGAGATCGGTATAGATGAGGTTCTTCTTGGGGTCTGGCTCCAAGACCGTCCTCACGCACCGAATCGGGTCATTGAACAGATTGTTCTTGTTGAACCACGCAAACATGTCGCTGAAGCTCTGCTTACACTGGGGGCACATGTCGGTCTCGTCATAGAACACGAACACCCACATGATGACCCTCTGCCGCTTGGTGACGTCGCTGTACGCTTCCTTCCCATAGGCCAGCAAACGCTGGCTCAGCGGTATGTATTCGCCACTGATGAAGACTCCGTCACTGCAACATATTGACATCGCGCGTTTTGCCTTTGAATTTAACCATTAAATTACAACATTCTTGCTCAGATGGTTACCGACGCGTCGAACAAGCGGCCCATGTTCTTCTCGTTGGCAACGAACCAATGCACCCCGTACCGCTGGCACCACTGTACCGCGGCCTCCCACTTGGCCGTATTGACCATCACATCCATAACCTTCTGTTCATAGGTGGCCTTGCGTTTCATGTAGCGCTCGGCGGCTTTCGGGTCATCCGACTTGGGAGGCTGGGGAACCTTCGGTAGACTGGAATACGAGCTCGGCTTGATCTCAATCAGCCAACGCTGGGCCTTATCGGCGCCTTCCGGCATGCACTCGAGATAGATATCAGGTTTGTATATGGAAACCCGGTTATACCTCGGCGACATGTACGGAATGGAAATCGGCGGTGGCTCATATCCCCAGAACGTAATATTCGGATTCAGGTCGCATATACAGAACATCTTCTGCTCCCACTTCGACTTGTAGTACGGCTGCGGAGCATTCTGCATGTACTTCTCCGGATGAACCAGAGTATATCTGCCCTTATGACAATCTGTATAATAATTCTTGCGACCCATGACAGCCTCCAATTAGGCTTGTGCCATGTTGAACATGCGCCTATAATATGACTCGAGACTCTCGTCCTTTCCCCGTTCGGTGAAACGGAATCCAGAAATCTTATCGGATCGTTCCTTGTCAAAGTCCGAAGGTATGTAGTAGTTCACCTCAACGTGAGGAACGTCGGTGTCCGAATCAGTGGCACCATCCGGGCCGATTACACCTACCGTCGGCAAACCGGTCGGATTGTCAGAAAAGTCCGGTACGCGGTTTGACGTGCTATCGCCCATGAAACAGTCGATATTGCTATCATACTGGGAACCCGGACGCTCTATGTCGCCAAGATTCCGTTCCATGTGTTCCACGTAGGCCCTGCTGGTCGCATAGCCGTTACCGAAACGGATCAGCTGGTAGAACCTCTCCACGTACATCGAATCGTACTTACTTCCGGCGACCATGCTATCGCCTATCGTCTTCAGTATCTCCTCGTCGTCGGTCGATATCTTGCGAGTGCCAACATTCACCGAGTTCTCCGTCTCGGGAGCATAGGTGAAATTGATGGCGTCGGAAATAGCGCTCGGCTTGCTGTTGCTATCGGTTGGCATCATGTCAGCGGCTGTAACCGGCCTGGAAGTCTCGTACTCGTCGAATTCCTCCTCGTCGGCGGATACGTCGTCACCCTTGTTCTTGTTCTTTCGGAACAGCGACATGAGGACATCCCACGGCGACTCGCTGTAAAGCTCACGAAGCACGCTCTCTCGCGTAGAAAGGCCGTCCAGGTCTACCGCCAAGCAACACGTGTAGACGTCCATCTCCATGGCACGGCGCCAGTACTTATCGTCAAGGCGAAGATCCTTGTAAAGTTCCTTCACGCGGTTCTTGATCTTCTCGGAAAGACCTGGGCACACCAGCTGTAGGCACCCGTACCACCCACGATATGTATTTATCATGTCGATTGCCGACATGCCAAGGAATTCCTTTCCGTTCTCGTACTCTGTAGTGTACACGAAGAAGCACTCGAACGGGCCCAATCCCTTGATGAAAGCGGTCACGTCAATCTTCTTGCGGAGCATCTCCACGTACTTCTTCAGAAGCCAACGGAAAGGCTTGATAACGAGATTGAAAATGTAGACAATCCATGACTCGAGGTAGTTGAACACCATGTCGATGTACTGGCGGACATACTTGGTAAGGAGATTGTCGAGGGCAACGCTGAGTCCGACCGGCGTGAGGAGCTTGTACTTTTCCTCTATGCAAGCCTTTACAGCGGCTGGGTTCCTCGTAATGTCATTACCGGCGTCGTCCTCGGTACAGCCGAGCAGATTGGCAATCACTACACAAAGACATGGGCAGTCATTCATATGGTTCAACAGGGAATCCCAGTTGATAGAGAGCGACAAGTTGATGGTCTTGAAAAGCTTTTCGCGGATAGCGTTGAATACGTCGAGAATACAGTTCCTTACGGCCTCGGTAAAGTCTAGAGTGGCATTCTCCAGCCTCTCACGAGCCGCATCGATCTTGTTGAAAAGTGCAAAAGAAGCCTTTACTATGATGTCAAGCCATCCGTCTATCATGCCGCCCCAGTTCTCTATGAAGCCGCATATGCTCTTCATGAACTCAGGCTCCTGGATGAGCTTGCTGATTGTAGTACCAGTGGAAATGCCCTTCATGAAATTTGTGCCGGCGTTCAAGAAGGAATTCGCCTTACCGAACATCGGCACGTTCTCCTTGATGAACTCAAAAAGCATGTCCGAGCAATCGATGGCGTCGATTTGCCTTGTACCGGCGTCTATCGCCCTGGCAACTTCCTCCACGGCACCAGTAAACGCGTTGACGGCGCTATCCAATGCCGGCATGAGCGACTTTTCCGACTGCGCGGAAGAGTTCGCCGGAGTCTTGTCAGAGACAACAGCACCACTGCCCGAGGCAGAAACCTCAGCAATGTTCTCGCTCTTATCACATCCGTTCGTCTTCGCCATACTAGTACATATCCACTGGGAATCCGGACATATCCATAGCCTTGTTCGGTAAATCGAAATCGTTCGGAGTAATTACCGGCAGATCAGGATTCTTGAACTTGGTACGTATATGTTCTACAAGTTTATCCACCGTCTCGCGCTGGAAGGACGTAAATCCAGTGCTAGACCCGTTCACAAGCATTATAATGACAGCATCCACGTTGGCCTTGGAGCCATCCACAGTAGCCTCGCTGAACAGGCCGGCGTCGTCTTCTATGTCGACAAACTGGTAGAAACCGCTGTTCTTCAGGTACTGCTTGGAGCCGTCGGTAGAAAGACCCAATGCGCTAGCCAGTTCACCACCGGCGTAACCTACGTCCACCGGCGTGACGCTCGGCGTAACCGGCGCATCGTCCGGCTTCACGTCGCTGAGTATCTCGGGTTCGCCCGCGACCATCCCTACCAGGTAATGGGCGTTGGACATGGTTGTCATGAACTTATTGGCCATGACCGGGAAGCATTCTCCCTCGCTGTGGCATACAATGATGTACTTGGCAATCTTTCCGTTGCGCTTTATCATGTGCTCGGTGCGATCCATAGGAACGCTGTCCACCACCTCGCCGTCGCTGTTGACAATATCCATCTTCGGTATATCGGCTTCAGTCTGCGGCTCATTCGGCTTGTCGGTAGACGGCTCCACCTGGAGAGACCCGTGGAACGCGTCGATAGTCGCCTGGGAGATATGAGACACGGTAAGGTACTCGCTACCCTGGCCTATACCGCTAGATCGCCTGTTGTGCCCAACCGGCATGCACGTAAATATGTCTATCGTCCCCTCGGTGAGGACGTGTTGCAAGTTCTCTCCGGTGTTAGACTTGGCCCCCATACCAGCATTTCTATGAGCCACGTTGGACTCGTATGTAACGAAACCGGCGGCGTCCCATGTGAGCTGGGAATTATTCCCCGGATTCACTATCTCCGAAATATGCGTATGGCGGTTATGCGTATAGAAGAAACCGTCCTCGCCGAGATTACCCACAGCGACATCTGGGTAATTCTCGGTAAATACCGACGGCGCCACGTTTGCCGTCTGAGACATTCCGTAGTAGTAACCACAGTTGATGTCTCCGTTCAAGAAGCGTACCCGAACATAGTATCCAATCTGGGGCACTTGCTGTATACCGGTCGTGATCGCCGGATACACGTACGGCTGTTCGTCGTTATCGAACTCGTTGGTTATACCGAGGACTTTCACCCTGACCGCGCCACGATGCATTATGTCGTTGCTTCCGCCCACGACAATCGCTATGTAGTCCTGTTCCGGCAGCTTGTTAAACATATCATGCCCTCTTGTCCATCTCAACCTTGCATGCCTCGGCGATATTGTTTAGCTCGGTCATGGCCGGCTTGTATCCGTCCACGTCGTCCGAGCACGAGCCCAATATAAGAACGCATGCATACTCGTCGTTCTGCGACGCAACGGCGTTACCGAGAGCACCGGCTGAAATAGTGTTGTCCTTGATAATCTTCTTGGTCAGTACGATATACGAGTCGGTATAGTACATATCCGAACCGCCATTGGCGCCGTTCTTGGTCACCTTCAGCGCACGGACATACACTCGGCTCCCCACAGCTGGCCCTATAGAGTTCATAATCGTTATGTTCATGACCTTACTATACTCGGACAGAATGCGCTTGCGGATTTCCGGCGCAATCGCGTAGGACTTGTGCGTATTCAGCGGAAAATTATCGACTACGCGAAGCTCGCCGTACGAGGTATTCTTTCCAGAAATCCCATAACGCTTCCTCGCCTTGTCGCTTGACATCGCGCCGTGACTTGTTACGACATTGTCAAAGCACTCGCCGTTACACCGGCTTACATCGGCCTTTCCCTTGCTAGTCACACTGGAGAACACTATGCTCGGAAAGGTATCTCCTATATTCTCTCCCTTCTGGCTGGAACGTTCCTCTATAGCATACAGCCATATACGGCTCTTGGTATTGGGATCGGTGAACTCTACGCTCTGGGTAGAACTCAGTGCGTCCTGAGAATATACGCATGCATAAGGCGGGCTTACCTTCTTGGAAGTGCTCAAGGTAGAAAACCTGATTTTCTGAGCCACCTCGTCGTATGCCCAGAACAGATAGTCGCCATTGATAGCCGAATGGTTCACGGTATCGACCAGCATATCCTCCAGATTGGCGTTGACGAACCTCCACGTCATCGTGTCGGTAAATCCGCTGGTGTTTGAAACCTCGTTGATATATGGTACCGGCTGTTCATACGACTTCATTACATCGATCATGGCGTCGATGCTGGTGCCAGTGACCGACATGGTCTTGACAGCAAGCGTCTCCTCAGTCGCACAGCGCCACTTCACCTTCAGCTTGATAGTGGCCTCGTTAGCAAGAGTCTCGACAGCGTTGATGACGTAATAGGAAAAACCCTTTCCGTCCAGTTCCGGGTGCCCGGTATTGAGGAACATGAAGGAGCCGTAGCAACCGCTATCCACCTTGAAGTCGGGAAGGTTGGTCACCATTAGCGTGTAGTTTCCGTATGGAAGTCCGTTCATGGGGATAATCATCTCCATGTCGCTGACACTGGACGCGTCGAAAGCGCGGTCCTTCAACGTCATCGTAACACTAAAGCTTGATCCTACACGAGAAGCCATTAATCGTCGGTTCCTTTAAGGTCGTTGTACTCGTTATACCACTCGACCACGCTATCCGGCGTAGGCAAGAGGTAGTCCCTGTCCCCGGCGGCCTCCGTTATGACACCACTGAAAGGCTCGCTGTAGCCCATCCAGTCGTTGTCGCCGAGAGCCACGGCCTCCTTGGCCGCCTTGAACTCCCGTTCCAGCTCCGCACCGGAATACCCCTTCAAAACTAGTTCATTGCGGATGGCCTCGTCCACCGGTCGTATAGTTCCACGGAGAGCCATGGGATTCCTGATGGCG
>Ga0310696_10004708_pt1 | contig 16660 bp, 14 predicted proteins | sample AusTroGonzalo_MG_4_FD_203885 | JGI IMG/M metagenome (GOLD analysis project Ga0310696, IMG submission 203885) | Bovine rumen microbial communities from tropical cattle in Woodstock, Queensland, Australia - Gonzalo_02 (v2) (version 2) | ecosystem: Host-associated > Mammals > Digestive system >...
GCTCTTAACCGTGCGCAGTTGGAATATAACGGAAAGAAAACGCTTCGTCAGAAGGGGGTGATTTCCGACCTCGAACTGTCGTTCGCGGAGAGCGACCTCAACGTGGCGAAGGCCAATCTCGCGGCAGAAAAAGCGGCACTCACCTCCGCCCGCAACGACCTCAGCTATACTGAGATACGCAGTCCTTCCAATGGTGTGGTGGGTCGAATCTTTTACCGTAAGGGTGACCTTGTGGGGCCTTCCATGGAGGACGGTCTCACGGTGGTGGCCGACAACCAACAGATGCGCGTCTATTTCTCGATGACGGAGAGCAGGGTGATGCAATACCTTTCCGAACACAAAAGTCTGGAGGAGGCAGTGAAGCAGATGCCCGAACTGCGGTTGCAACTGCCCAACGGCTCTTTCTACGAGCAAACCGGCCGTGTGGAGAGCATCAGCGGCGTGGTGGACGAGCGCACGGGAGCCGTATCTGTCTGCGCCCGCTTCGACAATCCCAACGGAATGCTGCTTAGCGGTGGAACAGGCAAAGTCATCATTCCGGCTGAACTTCATAACGCCATCGTCATCCCGCAGGAGGCCACCTACGACATCCAGGACAAGGTCTATGTGGTGAAAGTGGTGGACGGCAAAGCGGTTACCAGCATGATACAAGTGGAATCCGCTACTGATGGCAAATCATACGTAGTGATTGATGGGCTGAAAGCTGGCGAGGTCATCATCGCCAAAGGCGCGGGTTTTGTGAAAGAAGGAACAATTATAGTTGAGAGTTGAGAGTTTAGAGTTTAGAGTTACTTTGACGCATCCTTCTTCTATTCACAATTCACTAATCACTAATCACAAAAATATGAATGTTAAAACTTTTATAGACAGGCCGTTGCTTTCCATCGTCATCAGCGTGTTCATCGTGGCGTTGGGGGTGATTGCACTCACATCGCTGCCGGTGGAGAAATATCCCGATATTGCACCTCCCACCATCAATGTGTGGGCTTCCTATCCGGGTGCGAGTGCGGAAACCGTTCAGAAGAGTGTGGTTACGCCCTTGGAGGAGGCCATCAACGGTGTGGAGGGCATGACCTACATGAAATCGTCGGCGAGCAACGGTTCAGCAAGTGTTACGGTATATTTCGAACAGGGTGCCAATGCCGATATGGCGGCGGTGAACGTACAGAACCGCGTCATCCAAGCGCAGGGACAATTGCCTGCCGAGGTGTTGCAAATCGGGGTTTCTACTGAAAAACAGCAACCCGGACAACTCCGCATCATCGCTTTGGAGAGCCCCAATGGTACTTACGACGAGAACTTCCTGAGCAACTACTTCTACAACAACTTGCGGCCTGCCATCCTGCGCATTAACGGTGTGGGCAAGGTGGAAGTATGGGGCGCACAATACGCCCTTCGCATTTGGCTTAAACCTGACGTGATGGCGCGTCACAGCCTGATGCCGAGCGACATCAGCGCGGTGCTGGCGGAGCAAAACATCGAGGTGTCGGTGGGTGCGTTGGGCGAGAACTCCGACAATGTGTTCCAGTATTCGCTGCGCTACACGGGTCGCAAGACGGAGCTCTCCGAGTTTGAAAATCTGGTCATCGCCTCCTTGCCTACGGGCGAGGAACTACGGTTGAAAGATGTGGCCGACATTGAGTTAGGACAATCTGACTATGCTTTCACCAACCGCATTAACGGGCATCCCGGTGTGATGGGCGCAGTGCATCAGGTGGCCGGCTCCAACGCCACCAAAATCAACCTCGAAATCGACAAACTTATCCGCGAGGTGGAGCAGTCTTTACCCAAGGACATCAAAATTGTCACCTTCGACAACACCAACGACTTCCTTTTCGCCTCCATCCGCGAGGTGGTGGTGACGCTCATCATCGCCATTTTGTTGGTGTTAGTGGTGGTCTTTTTCTTCCTGCAGGACTTCCGCGCCACACTGATTCCAGCCATCAGTATCATCGTGTCGCTCATCGGCACCTTCGCCTTTATGAAGGTGGCAGGATTCTCGGTCAACCTGCTGACACTCTTCGCGTTGGTGCTGGTTATTGGCACTGTGGTAGATGATTCCATCGTGGTGGTGGAGGCGGTGAAAGCGAAGTTTGATTCGGGTTACCAATCGGCCTACAACGCCTCTGTTGATGCGATGAAAGGCTTGGCCGTCACGTTGTTCACTACCACCTTGGTATTTATGGTCATCTTCATCCCCGTGTCGTTTATGGGCGGCACCACGGGCATCTTCTTCAAGCAATTCGGTCTGACGATGGCGGTGGCTGTGGGCATCTCGTTCCTGAATGCCTTGACATTGGCACCGGCGTTGTGCGCGTTGATTTTGAAACCAACACCCGTAGAGACGGGGCGCGCCCCGTCTCTACAATCGCGAATCCTTACCGTTTATACCTCCACCTTCTCCACCCTTCTGAAACACTACACCGACATGGTCCATTGGTTGCTCAACCGCAAATGGGTGGTAGCTGGCAGCGTTACCGTCGCTATTGCGCTGATGTTGGTGCTGTTCAAGATCGTTCCCACAGGCTTTGTCCCCAATGAAGATATGGGCACTATTTTCGTAGAGATCAACACGCCGGCGGGCTACACGATGGAGAAAACCCGCGAGGTGATGAACCGCGTCAGTGACCAAATTCAGCAGCTGCCGGCTGTAGAGTCGGTTGGTGGCGTGGTGGGTGTCGGTGCGGGAAGCAACGGCGCGGAGGTCTTTGTGCAGCTGAAACCCTGGAAGCAACGCAGGGGCTATGAGAACTCCTCCACGGGAGTGATGGAACAGATTAACGAACTGTTGTCCATGGAGCGTGAGGCACAATCCTTTGCCATGGAACCGGGTATGATTGAGGGTTACGGCGGTGGAGGCGGTTTCGAGTTCTCGGTGCAGGATAGAAACGGTATGGATGTCCGCACCTTGAAGGAGATTACCGACCGTTTTACGGAGAAGCTTAGCCAACGTCCCGAAATTGGCGACATCTATTCCAACTACGATGTCAACTACCCGCAATATCGTGTGGATGTGGACGTTTCGCGCTGCAAGAAGGCGGGCGTGTCGCCCGCCACGGTGCTCAACGAATTGGGTGCCTACCTTGGTGGGGACTATATCTCCAACTTCAACAAATACGGCAAAGTCTATCAGGTTACCACACAGTTGCGTCCATCTGATCGCATCCGGCCTGAGTCGCTCAACCAGCTTTTCGTTCGCTCGGAAGATGGGGACATGCTGCCTATCAGCCAGTTCATCACATTAACGAAAGAGTACATGCCACAAACCCTGAACAGACTCAATATGTTCCGCTGCATCGATGTGAGCGGTAATGTGGCGCAGGGCGGCAGTACGGGCAGTGCCATCAAGGCCATCCAAGAAGTGGCAGCAAAAGAGCTGCCGGTGGGTTACAGTGTGGAATTCAGCGGCATCACCCGCGAGGAGAACCTCACCTCAGGCCGCGTGGTCACCATCTTCATTATCAGCGCATTGTTCGTCTATTTAGTGATGGTGGCCTTGTACGAAAGCCTCTTCATCCCGTTAGCGGTGATGTTGTCAGTGCCCTTCGGGTTGGCAGGCAGTCTGCTCTTTGCCAAGCTCTTTGGTGTGGAGAACAACATCTACATGCAGATCGGGCTCATCATGCTGGTAGGTCTGCTGGCGAAAACTGCCATTCTGATTACAGAGTATGCCTCGCAGAGCCGGTCGAAAGGGCTTTCCATTCGCGATGCCGCCCTGCAGAGCGCAAAGGAGCGTCTGCGTCCCATCCTGATGACCTCGCTGACGATGATCTTCGGCATGTTGCCCCTGATGTTCGCCACGGGTGCCGGTGCCAATGGCAGTAGAACTATTGGCGTCTGCGTGGTGGGCGGAATGTTCTTCGGCACCTTCGGTTTATTGGTTACCGTCCCAGCGTTGTTCACCGTCTTCCAGAAGATACAGGAATATTTCAAACCCATTGAAAGAAAGGAGGATGAAGAATGAAAAACAATCAGCCCAATATCACCCTTGCGCCCTTGCAGCCCGACGATCGCGAGCATTTCATCCGCGACAACCAATGGGCGTTCAAGTACGGTGCCACTCAAGAATTTGGAATGCGCGATGATCATTACGACGAGGACGGAGAAATCATCTCTCGTGCCACCATTGAGAACTCCATCGATAATGAGAACGCTGAAACATACCGCATTCTTTTGGATGGCGAAAAAGTCGGCGGTGTGGTACTGAGAATTGATAAGGAGAAAGCCGAAGGCGAACTGGAACTGTTGTTCGTCTGCCCCGAAGTTCACAGCAAAGGGATCGGGCAGGCAGCATGGAAAGCCGTGGAGACGATGCATCCCGAAATCAAGGTCTGGGAGACCATCACCCCTTATTTCGAGAAACGCAACATCCACTTCTATGTGAACCGCTGCGGCTTCCACATCGTGGAGTTCTGGAACAAGCACCACCACGGTCCCGCCATCCCCGATGAAGAAGCCGGCAACTGGAGCGAGGACGACGAGATGTTTGTGTTCAGGAAGGTGATGCGATAAAATGACACTGATATTGACCGCTGTAAGGGCATTCGCGCCTTTGTGGCAGTTTTGTTATGTACAGCATGGCGAAAAAAAGTGTACTTTTGCAGCCTTTTTAGATAAAGCGGCATGACAATAGTATTAAATACCATAGGACTTGAAGCGGCATCCGAACAGATTCGCACGCTAATCAAAGACCAAGAGGCGGAAATCATCGACACCTCGGAGATGAAAATCGCGCATTGCATGGGCTGCAACCAGTGCTGGCTCAAAACGCCGGGCATCTGCGCCATCAAGGACGATTACGAGAGCATTCTGAAGAAACTGGTCAAGGTCGACAATCTTTGGCTGGTTTCCGACACGCATTTCGGCTTCTTGGACTACAAAGGCAAACGGGTGATGGACCGCATCATGCCCTTGCTGAACATGTATATCGGCTTTCGCGACGGCTGGATGCGGCATGAGTTGCGCTACCACCCGCTGAACATCGGACTTCTGTACAAAGGCGAAGTCTCTCAAGAGATGATGGAGGATTGGTGCAAGCGAACGGCCGCTAACATTGCCGGGTGTTCTTTGGGCGCGATTGCCCTTGATGGAACACAGGGTTCTGCCTGCGCCTATAAAGAAGCTCTTCCCGTTATGTCCGGTCCAATCGAACATTTGGTGATCATTAACGGCAGTCCACGCACGGCGAAATTCAGCAACACGGACAAAATCATCCACTCTTTTGCCAAAGGCATGGAAGAGGCTGGCGCTACGTGGGAACTTCACAACATCTCCAGCCGTAACGAATGGGATGCAGCACGCGAGGCTTTTCTCGCCCACCCGCGCACCCTCATCGCCCTTCCACTCTATGTGGAATGTGTTCCTGGCCTGCTGTTGGAATTCATAGAGACGCTGCCCAAAGAGCGTCAGACCCCGGGCGAACTCTCCTTCTTGCTTCATGGAGGCATGGACGAGGGGAATGAATTCCGCTTGGGCGAGCGTTTTCTGCAAGGATTGCCTGCGCAGTTAGGATGTAGTTATGGCGGAACGATGGTTCGCGGCGGCAGTTTTCGCATCCGCACCGTCGAAGGTGATGAGCAGGCCAAGATGGTGACCCCTTTCCTGAAGATGGGCCGTGTGTATGCGCAGAAAGGCACTTTCAACACCCCCGAAGCCAAACGGTTCACCGGCCCGGAACAATATCCCTGGCTGCTGCGCAAGATGGTGAGCCTGCTATTCATGAAGAAAGTGAACAAGAGTTTTGAAGACTTCGCCCAGAATTGGGGCTGTGCTCGGCCGCTGGACGACAAACCTTATTGAAAAGAATGAACATCCATTTAGAACAACCCAAAGATTATCGTGAGGTGGAGAACCTTACACGCGAAGCATTCTGGAATGTTTATCGGCCAGGATGTACGGAGCATTACGTGCTCAACCGATATAGAACAAATCCCGATTTTATTCCAGAGTTGGACTTGGTGATGGAAGAAAGGGGCAAAATCATCGGCCATGTGATGTTTTCCAAGGCAGAACTTACTTTGGAAGACGGTAGCAAGAAAGCATCTTGGACTTTCGGTCCCATCAGCATCCATCCCGATTACAAGCGCAAGGGATACGGTCTGAAGCTGTTGCAGTATGCTTTGGAAAAGGCTCGCGAGATGGGCATCGGCTTCCTCTGCATGGAGGGCAACATCGAGTTCTACAAGCACGCAGGTTTCGACCTCGCCAGCAAACTGAACATCCACTATCACGCTGAACCGAAGGATGCCGAAGTTCCCTACTTTCTCGCACAGGAACTTGTTCCCGGTTGGCTGAAATCGAATGGCATTATCGAGGCAACTTATTGCCCTCCCAAAGGCTATTTCATGGCCGACGAGAATCCGGAAGCATTCGAGGCTTACGAAGCGACCTTCCCAAAGAAGGAGAAACTGCATCTGCCCGGACAATTGGTGTAATTGATAGAAAAAATTTTAGAATACAAATGAATATCCTAATCATAAATACCAAGCAATTATATGTGCTATAGAGAAGAAGCCATCGAATGCGTAAAAGATCATGTTCTCCAGATACATAAGCAAATATATGCCAAGTATGAAGGGGATTTTGATAGGATCTATACGGAAGGGTACAACAGCAAGTCCTATACGGGTAGGGTGATTGAGCCAGGAAAGATTTATGAACTGAGTTATCTGGAATGTACGTGCCCTAAAGTTAAATGTGGACTTAGGAACAATCCTGAACAATGCGAGTGTTCGCGACAGAGCATTCTATATATCTTGTCGCAACTTGAACCGGACAGCCAATTCGATGTTCAGATTGAGAATACGATTCTTAGGGGAAGTGACCGCTGTACCTTCAGGATAACGAGAATCTGGAGATGAAACGGGTAATGACACCGTAACCATTTGATTTAATTCAAATTGTCGGTGATTTAGACACCGTTATATTGACAATTGCTGCCGCAAGGGTTTCGTGCCTTTGCGGCGGTTTTCATTTTATCTGCATTCTGAAATAATCGTATCTTTGCAGCGAAAAATCTATATTAAAACAGAAAGCATTTTATGGAAAATAAAACGATCAAGGCCCTATTCGTTAACGGCGGGCCGCGCAAGAAGAACAACACGGCGCTGATGCTGGAAAGTGCCATGCAAGGTGCATTGGATGCCGGTGCCGAAGTGGAAATGGTGCATCTTTATGACCTCGATTTCAAGGGGTGCAAGAGCTGTTTCGCCTGCCAGCTGAAAAATGCCAAAACGGATGGCGTGTGTGCCATCAAAGACGACTTGCGTCCTGTATTGGAGAAAGCCCGCGTGGCGGATGTCATCATCATCGGCTCGCCTGTCTATTTCAGCTATCCTACGGGCGAGGTCCGCTCTTTTCTGGAGCGTTTGAATTTCCCCAACTACACTTACGATTACGACGAACAGGGCAAACGCAAACGTCCCATCATCCCGAAGCGTACAGCCATGATTTTCACCATGAATGTTCCAGAGAACGCGTTGGAGACATGGAAATATCCGACATTGTTGGGAACGTGTGCCGACACTTTGCGTTTCAATTTCGGACATAGCGAGGTGCTCTATGTATGCGACACCTATCAGTTCAACGACTACAGTCGCTACGCCATGAGCATGTTCAAGGAGGAGGACAAGCGCAAGCACCGCGACGAGCATTTCCCCATCGACTTGAAGAATGCATACGAGTTGGGGAAGCGATTGGCAGGAGAATAGAGGTAGTGGAGAAGTCGGCAAAAGAAAACCAAACAGATTGGACAGGTAATAATGAAAAGAGTCGCAACATTACTAATAACAATAATGACAATGTTGACACTACGGGCACAGACGCTGACGGATTATCACAGCCACCTCATCACGCCGGAATACCGGGCGGCGTTGGCTGAACATGACATGTTGCTCGATGAGGGTTTCCCGTTGCCGCAATGGTCGGCAGAGGTGCACTTGCAGCTGATGGACGAGGCGGGAATCGCGCAAAGCATCCTCACACATCCCGCACCACATCCCTATTTTGGCGACCAGGAGGAGTGCAACCGCCTCTGCCGGCAGTTCAATGAACAAGCAGCCGCCATCTGCCGCGAGAGCAAAGGCCGTTTTGCCTTTTGTGCCGTTTTGCCGCTGCCTGATGTGCAGGCGGCTATCAGAGAAGCACAGTATGCTTTGGACACATTGGGAGCCGCGGGTGTGAAACTGGCTACCAACGTCTATGGGCAGTACCTCGGCGACGAGGCTCTCGACCCGCTGATGGAGTACCTCTCCGGTTGTCAGGCACTCGTCATCCTGCATCCGCACAAGCCCTCGCCGGTTAACAACGATCTCATGCAGCAAACGCCCTTGGCCATGCAGGGCTACCTCTCGGAAACCACCAATGCCGTGTGCAACATAATCAGCCGCAACGTGCTGGCGCGCTACCCCGGGATGCGTGTCGTGGTGCCGCATTGCGGGGCCTACCTGCCCATCGCCATCCCGCGCATGAAAGCCCTCTATCCCGTGATGCGACAGAACGGGCTGGTGGGCGAAATCGACTTCGACAAGAACATTTCCTGCCTCTGGTTCGACCTTGCCGGCTCGCCCAACGAGGGCACCGTCGATGCCCTGCTGACAATCACCTCGCGCGACCACTTGCTCTATGGCTCCGACTATCCCTACGTGGCTCCTGTGGCGGTGAAGAACATCCTTGCCGACCTGCTAAAACGCGGCATAGTAGGAGGTGACGCCTCCGAGCGTCGCAACAATGACGATATGATAATCCGCATTGCCGAAATCGAGGTCTATCCGCAGTACCTCGCCGATTACCTTGCTGTAGCAGCCGAAATCCAGAAGGCCAGCCTCGCCGAGGAGCCTGGTGTCATCTGTCTCTTCCCTACTCAAACTAAAGAGGATTCCACGCAAATCCGTATCCTCGAAATCTACGCCTCGCAGCAGGTCTACGACCATCACATCCAGACCGCTCACTTCCAGAAATACAAGCAGGGCACCCTCCACATGGTGAAGCACTTGAAGCTGAACGACCTCCAGCCGCTGACACCAGAAACGATGAATACACTATTTAAACGCTTCAATATGCAACAACCAACATCTGAATCATTGAACAGCCCGTGGCCGAAGGGCGAACCCAACACGGGCTATGCCCAATACTTCATCGGCAACAGCTATTTAGCTCCGATGGATGGCGGTTTGGTTAATGTCACCTTCGAGCCTCGTTGCCGTAACAACTGGCACATCCACCACAAGCAGGTGCAGGTGCTGATTTGCGTCGCAGGTCGTGGTTGGTATCAAGAATGGGGCAAGGAGCCGGTGGAACTGAAACCTGGCGTGGTAATCGAAATTCCCGAAGGTGTGAAGCATTGGCACGGAGCCGCCAAGGATTCATGGTTCCAGCATCTGACCTACCACAAGGATGTGCAGGAAGGAGCAAGCAATGAGTGGCTGGAGCCGGTGACGGATGAAGTATATGAAAAATAGTGCATACTTTTGCAGTGCAAATTAAAACGAAGAGAAATGAAACAGCTTTTTATGCTATTTGCAGCGATATTGATGTCGGCGATGCTGCTGACGAGCTGCTCGAAAGAAAACGAAGAGATGGTCGAACCTGTGGATAATACGGGTAAAACGCTGGTGGTGTACTACAGCTACACAGGCCACTGCCGAGAGATCGTACAGACCCTGACCTCGAAACTCGATGCCGACGTGGTGGAGATACTGACCGTGGCTGAAAACCAGGACTACAACGCCAACGGCTATGCCTTGGGCAACGAACTGCTGCAGCGCATCAACGCCGACCCCGAAAACGCCGACAGCTATCCCGCCATCAAGCCTGTCGACAAGGATTGTGCCAACTATGACAATATTATCTTTGTCACCCCCTTGTGGCATTCGCAGATGGCGGCTCCTGCACAGAGCTACCTCTTCCAGAACCGATCCGCCCTTGCTGGCAAGCACTTCGGTATGATTGTGTCGAGCCACAGCAGCGGCATCAGTACCGTAGTAAGCAACGCTCACAGGCTGGTTCCCGATGTGATATGGATGGGCGAATCGCTTTGGATTAACAACAGCAATCACAGCAACCGTGCCTCGCTGATAGAGGATTGGCTGAAAACGCTGGAGTTTGCAAAACCTTAAGCCTTAAACTTTAAACTTTACAAAAATATGTTAGGAAATTTTTCATTTCACAATCCCACGAAACTGCATTTCGGGGAGGAAGCATTGAGCAAACTGAATGACGAACTGAAGAACTACGGCCCGAAGGTCATGATGGTCTATGGCGGTGGCAGCATCAAGCGCAACGGCATCTACGACACGGTAATGGCCGAGCTGAAGGCAGCCGGCAAGGAAGTGGTGGAACTCTCCGGTGTGATGCCCAACCCCACCATCGAAAAGGTGCTGGAAGGTGCTCGTTTGGCCCGTCAGGAGAATGTCGATTTCATCCTTGCCGTTGGTGGCGGTTCTACCTGCGACTATTGCAAGGCGGTGGCCGGAAGCGCATGGTTCGACGGCGATCCTTGGAAGTACTACTTCAAGGAGATGAAGCCGATGACGTGCCGCTGGATTCCCGTGGGTAGCGTGCTCACGCTTGCCGGCACAGGTTCAGAGATGGACAGCTGCGCGGTCATCTCCAGCCATTCGGAGAACCTCAAGCTGTTCTACTACTTCCGCAACCCCGATTTCGCCATCCTCAACCCGCGATTCACCTTCAGCGTGCCCAAATACCAGATGGTGGCCGGCATCTACGACATTATGAGCCACATTCTGGAGCAGTACCTATCCGGCACCGATGACAACACCAGCGACTACTTGGCCGAGGGGCTGATGCGCTCGCTCGTCACTAGCAGCCGCAAGGCACTGGTCAACCCCGAAGACTACGAGGCCCGCTCGAACATCATTTGGACGGCCACATGGGCGCTGAATACCCTCATCGGAATGGGTAAAGCACAGGACTGGATGGTTCACATGCTGGGTCAGGCCGTTGCCGCCTTTACCGATGCCACCCACGGTCACACGCTCTCGGCCGTCAGCGGAGCCTACTACCGCCTGCTCATCAGCAAGTCGATAGATGCCGTCGCCAAGTTCAAGCGGTTGGCTGTCAACGTATGGAATGTCTCTGTCGATGGTAAGAGCGACGAACAGATTGCTCTCGAAGGTTTGGAGACCATGGAACAGTGGATGCGCGAGCTGGGTTTGGCTATGAACATCACCGACTGCGGCGCCAAAGCCGAACTCATAGAAGGCATGGCCGGTGCTTGCCCCATCAATCAAGGCGGCTACTACATTCTGACCCGCGACGACGTGGTGAATGTGTTGAAGCAGAGCTTGTAAATGGGCGCAAATTATCAGTATTAAGAAACTTAAATAAACAATGAAAAAATTAGCATTTATTATCGCCGCATGCAGCCTGCTGATGGGTGCCTGCGCACAGAACAATCAAAACGAAAATCAAAACGAAAATCAAAGTAAGGAGAACAACAAAATGAGAAAGACCTTAGTAGTTTACTTCTCTGCCACCGGCACCACCAAGGCTGCTGCCCAAAAGTTGGCCAAACAGTACAATGCCGACCTTTACGAAATCACTCCTGAGCAGCCCTATACCGCCGCCGACCTCGACTGGCGCGATAAATCCTCGCGCTCAACCATCGAAATGAAGGACAAGAGTTCGCGTCCCGCCATCAAGGGCCGCTGCGAGAACATCGCCCAGTACGACACCGTGTGGATCGGTTTCCCCGTGTGGTGGTACACCGCCCCCACCATCGTCAACACCTTCATCGAAGCCCATGACCTCAGCGGCAAGGTGCTCAACGTCTTCGCCACCAGTGGCGGCAGCACCGTCGATGGCTCTTACAACGACTTGAAGAAGGCGTATCCGCAGTACAAATGGGGAGAGAAGCGATTGATGAACTGATTGATTTAGTATGCTCTATAATTTAACCGCCGCAAAGGTCACGAAAGCCCTTTGCGGCGTTTTTTTTCAAAAAAAACACATCTGGTAACAAATGTTACGCTCCACCTCGTTCGGCGACTGTATTTTTGCCGCCAGAATTCAATATCAACTAAAACCTTATAAGTCATGAACGAAAAAATGTTTTGTTTTCAGTGTCAGGAAACTGCCGGATGCGCCGGCTGCAAAATTTCAGGTGTGTGTGGAAAGACCCCTCAAGTGGCTCATGCACAAGACTTACTGATTTATGTCCTTAAAGGACTTGGTGTTATCGCCAACCACCACCAGCACGGTTGCGGACACGACTATTGCGACTTCCGCAAGAGCATCCACGCTTTTGTGAACGACGCTCTGTTCTGCACCATCACCAATGCCAACTTCGATGTAGAGAGCATCTACGCCCGCATCGACAAGGGCTTGGAAATCCGCAACACATTCAAAGACCGCGTGACCAACAAGCAAGGCATTGAACTGCCGAAACTCGATGTTTTGGAATGGAACGGCACCCGCGAGCAATACGACGAGAAAGCGCAAACCGTGGGCGTGCTGGCCGAAAGCAACGAGGACATCCGCTCCCTGAAAGAGCTCACCATGTACGGTCTCAAAGGTATGGCCGCCTATTTGGAGCACGCTGGTCGCCTCGGTCAAGTCGATAGTGACATCAACGAGTTTATCCTGCAAACCCTCGGACAACTCGTCACCTGCAGCAATGCCAACGAACTCACTGCCCTTGCGCTGAAGACCGGCGAATGGGGCGTGAAAGCAATGGCCTTGTTGGACAAAGCCAACACCACCGCTTTTGGTAACCCCGAAATCACTGAAGTGAACATCGGTGTGGGCAGCCGTCCGGGTATTCTGATCAGCGGACACGATCTGAACGACATTGAGCAACTGCTGGAACAGAGCAAGGACGCGGGCATCGACATCTACACCCACAGCGAGATGCTGCCTGCCCATTATTATCCCAAACTTAAGCAATACAGCCACTTGAAGGGCAACTACGGCAACGCTTGGTGGAAGCAACGCGAGGAGTTCGAAGCTTTCAACGGTCCCATCTTGTTCACCACCAACTGTATCGTGCCGCCAACCGGCAGTGCCACCTACAAAGACCGCGTGTTCACCACCAACAGCACCGGTTTCCCGGGTTGGAAGCACATTCCTGCCGATGCCAACGGTAAGAAGGACTTCAGCGAAATCATTGCATTGGCCAAGAATTGTCAGGCCCCAAAGGAGATTGAGACGGGCAAGATTGTGGGCGGTTTCGCTCACGAGCAGGTGTTTGCCCTCGCCGACAAGGTGGTGGAGGCCGTGAAGAGCGGTGCCATCCGCAAGTTCGTGGTGATGGCGGGCTGCGACGGTCGCATGAAGAGCCGCGAATACTACACCGAATTTGCGAAAGCGCTGCCCAAAGATTGCGTCATCCTCACGGCAGGTTGCGCCAAATACAAGTACAACAAACTCAACTTGGGTGATATCGGTGGCATCCCGCGCGTGTTGGACGCCGGCCAGTGCAACGACAGCTACTCGCTGGCCCTCATCGCCCTGAAGCTGAAAGAGGTGTTCGGTTTGGATGATGTGAACCAACTGCCCATTGCCTATAACATCGCGTGGTACGAGCAGAAGGCCGTCATCGTGCTGCTGGCCCTCCTCAGTCTCGGTGTGAAGAACATCCACCTCGGCCCGACATTGCCCGCCTTCCTCTCGCCCAATGTGGCCAAGGTGCTGGTCGAGAATTTCGGCATCGGCGGCATTAGCACAGTTGAGGAAGATATGAAGATGTTTGGAATTTAAGACTTCCTGTAGCCTTTATCATCTTTAATGACAAGGCCTTCGTCCAGCATGTCCGAGAGGACTCTGCTGAGCGAGGGTCTTGTTGCACCTAATTGTTGGGCAACATCGGCCACCGAGGTGATGCTGCCGTTCGTCTCCAAATATTCGACAACACGGTTTTTCAGTCCTTTCACCGCAAAAGAGCGCATCTTGCCGCTCAGGAAATGACCTTTTGCGGAAAGCTCTTCCAGGAAGGCACGGAGAACGGTCGGTTCTTGCTGCATGAACTCGAAGAAAGCCTCGCGATTGATGTGCCACACGGCGCAGTCGGTCACTGCGGTAACTTCAACGGGAATGATGTTGGGTGTGGCGAAAAGAAACGCGGGAGCCAGCAGCATCGGAGCTTTCAAGCGGTCAACGAGCAGCTCTCGCCCCTCCTCGCCCATCATCCGCGATTCGGCCTGCCCTTCCACAAGCAACATCAATGCCCGACAAGGGTCGCCCGGATTGAACATTCGCCTTCCGGCTGGGTAATCCTGTCGGCGGCAAGGCTGGCTCAGCAGTCTCTCCAAAGCCTCGTCGCTACATTTTTCAAAGAGTTTGATTCGTTTCAGTTCCTCCATACCCATAATTTTCGGCAAAAATAACAAAAAAATGCGTGCTGTAACAAATGTTACGCTTTACGTTGTGCGGCGGTTATATTTTTGCACCGTCAAATTAAAAGAACAATCAAGAAGAAAATAAACCAATAATACGTAATGATATGAAGACACTGGATTTGAGCAAGTCGGTTTATGAACTGACGCAAGAGTTTCCCGAGGTAATTGACATTATGGCCGCGCTCGGTTTCACCGACATCACCAAGAAAGCCATTCTGCTTTCTGTGGGACGCGTGATGACCATCCCCAAGGGTGCCAAGATGAAAGGCATTCCGATGGAGAAAATCGTGGCAGCTTTCCGCGAGAAGGGCTTCGAAATAACCGAAAATGCCTCCGACGACCCAAAGCTGACAGTCCAAAACCAACAACCAACAGCCTCCCGCACCGAACAGCTGAAATCCTATCTGCGCCGTCTGGGTGAGGGTGAAGATCTGGAGAGTGTGCGCAAGGATTTTGCGGAGCAGTTCAACGAAGTGGATGCACACGAGATTATGGATGCTGAGCAGCAGCTGATGGTTGAGGGTACTCCGCTGGAGGAGGTGCAGCGTTTGTGCGATGTGCACTCGGCGCTCTTCCACGGAGCCACCAGTTGCGGGGCCCACGCTGGCCACGAGGGCGGAAACAAGTTTACAGCCATGATACTCGCGGGTACAGAAGGTCACCCGCTCTACACCTTCACCAAGGAGAATGAAGCCATCCAGAGAGAACTCGACAACTGGAAGAAAGACCATTCGCGCGAGACTTTCGTCCGCCTGCGCGATGTCAGCATCCATTACGCCAAAAAGGGCGACCTGCTCTATCCACTGCTCAAGACCAAATATAACATCACCGGTCCTCACAATGTAATGTGGACCGTGGACGACGAGATACGCGACGAGATGGGAAGGCTGGTTCGCGAGTGGGATGAGACACGCGCCGAAGCCGTCCTCGCCCGCGCCGAGGAGATGATCTACAAGGAGACCTACATTCTCTTCCCCATCTGTGCGGAGCACTTCACCGATGAGGAATGGCACGGTATCTATCGCGACAGCAAAGACTACGCACCCTGCCTCGGTGTGGGGAACAAAGTGTGGCAAGACGTTGTTCCCGTCCCCAGCAAAAGCCCTTCGTATTCCGGCGAAATCGTGATGCCTGGCGGCCACCTCACCCTCCCGCAGCTCACCGCCATGCTCAACACCATCCCGATGGAGATATCCTTTGTCGATGCCGACAACATCAACCGCTTTTTCAACGAAGGCCCCAAGGTGTTCAAGCGTCCCGGTATGGCTATCGACCGCGAAGTCTTCTCCTGCCATCCGCCCAAGGTGGAACCCATGGTGCGCAGCATCATCGACAGCTTCCGGAGCGGCAAAGCCGACAGTGTGCCCGTATGGATGGAGAAGGGAGGTCGCACGATGCTCGTCACCTACATGGCCGTCCGCGACGCCGAAAAGAACTACCTCGGTACCGTCGAACTGGTACAAGACATGGAATTCGCCCGCGAACACTTTGCAAAACAACAACTTTAAACCGCTGGACAGCAGTAGGATCGCTACAGCTCCGATGGGTTCCTCCTCGTTGCTTAGGGCGCTTTGGGTATAGCCAAAAATAAGTACTCCCTCATCAAAACTCACACAAATAGGGGAGATTGAACGGGTTTACAAATAGTATTTTTGCCATACCCTAGGGAAGAGCGCTTCAAAGGTTCGGTGCCGATGGTGGCTACAGTTTCATCAATGTATTGGCTGTGGACAACAATTTGGCAAAACGTTCCCTCGCAACCTTGGAAGAAAAACTCCGCAGCAAGGGACTCCAACCACTTGTCATTACCGGTCATACGGGCTGGACTGATGACCTGAACTGGGCTTTTGCCCACCGCGACGAGGTATGCAATTCCCTGCGCCGGAAGCCTAAAGTCCACGATCCGGAGGCTCCATACGACGGCTACGACGAGCGCGAGGATACCGAGGAGAAAGCCCGCACGGTTAGATTGGAAAAGCAACTGACACATTGATTTCATCCGCACACAGACCCTCTGTCAAGGAGGCGACATCTGTTTTGTCCGCCACCGAAAAGGCGAGGACTGGGAACGGACGAAAAGCATATAGGCTAATTTATAGCCAAATACGCTAAAGATACGGCTAACCTGATTGATGAGTTAGACAATTTTTGAGGCTTATCCAACAAACTGCAAAACACATATAATTCGTCACGCCCTCACATTATTCGACGTGAACCCCGGCGCCTTCTCCCGAATCAGCTCCTTGAGGTGCGGGTCGGCATGGTTGGAATAGATGGTGGTCATTGAGAGGGAGTAGTGGTCGGCA
>Ga0310696_10004709_pt1 | contig 16660 bp, 11 predicted proteins | sample AusTroGonzalo_MG_4_FD_203885 | JGI IMG/M metagenome (GOLD analysis project Ga0310696, IMG submission 203885) | Bovine rumen microbial communities from tropical cattle in Woodstock, Queensland, Australia - Gonzalo_02 (v2) (version 2) | ecosystem: Host-associated > Mammals > Digestive system >...
CGACACGCTCGACCTTGAGGCTGCACTGCCGCTGTTATCTGATCAGCGGCGGGAGCAAGCCTTGAAATATAAGCATGATCAAGGCCGCCGCACTTGTGTGGCGGCCTATCTGCTGCTATGCGAAGGGCTGAAACGCGAATATGGTATCACGGAACCGCCTGTGTTCGGCTATAGTGAGCACGGCAAACCCTATATCATAGGACAAGAGCACATTCATTTCAATATGAGTCATTGCCGGGAAGCAGCCATCTGTGCCATTGCTCCCTACCCCATTGGTATCGACATAGAAAGTATTCGCTCCTACAATGAAAGCCTCATCGATTATACCATGAACGAACAAGAGGTGCGCTCCATCAAAGAGGCCAAGCACCCCGAACTGGCTTTCACAAGATTGTGGACCCGGAAAGAGGCGATTCTGAAAATGAGTGGTGTAGGAATCGGCCACGACCTGAAGAACGCGCTCAACGGCACCGAACGTTTCATAACAGAAGAGCACAACGACTTAGGCTATGTGTATAGCGTCATTGGTAGCAATGACGAATTCCTGTCAATGCCTGTTATAAAACTATAAGAAGGAACGGATTACATACGATCGTGACGGAAATCGCTAGGCGATGCTCCCAGATGCTTGCGCACATACGAACCGAAATGCGACATATTGGCAAATCCCAATTTTGCAGAGATTTCCTTGATGCTCAGATTAGAGTTCTTCAGATAAAAACGAATATCCTCAGTCGTATACTGAATAATCCATTCTGATGCCGTCTTGTCGCTATACTTCAAGCACAACATCGTAAGATACTTGGGGGTGATAGCAAGCTTTTCGGCATAATAATTGATGGGGCGGCGCTTCACATCGTTGCTGGAAAGCATACCAAGGAAACGGTTGAAGAACACCTTGCCTTGTGACAGCTTTACATTCTCATGAAGCTTATCCTTCGTATTTTCAAGCATGAAACACAGTTCAAGCAACAACGAACGCACTAAAGCCTGCAGAATCTCATAAGGCTTGCGTTGCTCACGATTCTTGATCTTCATGCCAATCAACGAAAGATAGAACGAAAGCTCCTGTGTGCAAGACTCGCTCAATGTAACCTGAAACACCTGGTTCACATAAACAGCATTGCGCCACACCTCGATACGGTCGTGCAACATGCCACGTACAATATGATCCGACAGGCAGATAATCATACAGTCGAAATCGGACGAGGGCTGGAAGTCGCTAAATGAAGCATTAGGCGAACAGAAGAACACATCGTTGGTACGAATCGTGATAGGCTGAGCGTCATTGATCCTCAGCGTTCCAGCAGTACAAACTGCTATCAGATTGGTCACATTCTTTAGTGGAAACAACGAGGCTATGTTTCTTGCATGTTCATATACCTGAACATCATCATCGGTATAATCGACGATGAGGTTACTGAAATCAATGAAACGTCTCTGTTCGTTTGGGGTCAAATTGGCCATATCGCTTATTATTTCGGTTACAAATTTCTACATTTTTTTTCATAAAATGGTGTATAAATAGGAATAAATGTTGTTCAAAATTGAAGTTTTTCTGTTATTCGTTAGTTATTTATCCATTTTGAACACTACTTGTACAAAAAAACATGTATACATAACACACTTTTCAACCCCATTCATTTCACAAAATAGCTATTTTTCTGCTCTATTCGGGAACGAAGGTGACCATTCATTCACTTTTTCAGATATAAATACATATAAGAAGTACTTTATCAGGCATAAATAAATAGGGGAATTATTTTGGCATTTCACACGTTTATTCGTATCTTTGCAACCAATATGAAACAACTGATGACGATATGCATGCTTGTGGTACTCCTGTTGCCAATACAAGCCCAAAACTTGCAGCAACGACTGGACTCGCTGACTGCTGATCCAATGTTTGAAACATCGCAATTGGGACTGATGGTTTGGGACATGACCACCGACTCGCTGCTATATGCCCGCAACGCGCAACAAACGATGCGGCCTGCCTCGACCATGAAACTGCTCACAGCCATTTCGGCACTCGACTATCTTGGCGGCAATTATCAGTTTACCACATCACTCTATTATCAAGGCACAATCCATCAGCACACGCTGGAAGGCGATTTGATAGTAGTAGGAGGAATGGATCCGGAATTCAACATAGTAGGCCTACGCGAATTCATAGACAGCCTGCAACATCTGGGCATTGACACCCTACGAGGAAGTATTGTAGCCGACCGTTCATTCAAAGACACGCTGATGTGGGGTGAAGGTTGGTGTTGGGACGATGAGAACCCACCACTGACTCCCCTACTCATGAACCGGAAAGACAATATGGTGGAACGGTTTATTGACGAGCTACAGAAAGCAGGCATCGTTCTTGACAATATTACCGTCAAAACAGAAAAATGTCCTAACACAGCCCTTCTCATATGCCAATGCAAACATAGCATTGACCAAATATTGATGCGGATGCTGAAAGACAGCGACAACTTGTATGCAGAATGCCTGTTCTACCAGCTGGCAGCCTATTACGGAATGCCACCCGCACGAGCCATCCATGCCCGCTCGCTTGAGAAACAATTAATTAATCATTTGGGATTGGAATACGACAACTACCGGTTTGCAGATGGCAGCGGACTCTCGCTATACAACTACGTATCGGCCGAGATGCTTACTCAACTGCTGCGCTATGCCTGGAAAACGGAATCTATACGCATCCATCTACTGCCTGCATTACCCATTGCCGGCGAAGATGGCACACTTGCTAAACGCATGAAGCGAACAGCTGCTGCAGGAAACGTACGTGCCAAAACTGGGACGCTCTCTGGCATTTCATCACTGGCTGGTTATCTCACCACAGACGCAGGCCACCAACTTTGTTTCTGCATCATTAACCAAGGTGTCATGCGCAACCGTGACGGAAGAGATTTTCAAGACCGTCTCTGCCAAGCGCTGTGCGAGCCGATTACTCAACAGGAAGTTTCAGAATAAAGCGGCTGCCAGTACGATAAGCAGAATCGAGCACCACGTCGCCACCTAACTGACGGGCAATACGACGCGACAGGGGAAGACCGAGGCCTACTCCCTCTTTATAGGCGTCTACCTTATAGAAATGCTCGAAGATCTTTTCTTCTTCGCCTTCTTTCACACCCTTACCGGTATCGGTAACGCTGAAACAGATTGTATTCTCAAGCGTGTCCTCATAACAACGAACAGCAACGCTACCAGCCGATGTAAACTTAACAGCATTATTCAATAAATGCCCTAAGATTTTCTTCACCTCCTTGGCATTCGTCATCATTTTATGAGAATCTTTCAGAGTGGTTTCAAAAGTGAGTTCCAAGCTTCCTTTTTGGCCATCGTAGAACTGCATCACATCACGCACCAATTCATTGCAGCTCACAAAGTCATTCTTGTCCACGAAATGAATACTCTCTTTTGCAGACACATCAAGAATCTCATCGACGATATGAACGATGTTAGTGGTACTACGAGTGATCCGACTTGCCATCTCAGTACGATCCTCATCACTCAACTGCGTCATCGGATCGCCAAGCACCTGGGCATAGCCACTAATCACGTTTAGAGGAGTGCGTATTTCGTGACTGATATTCTGCAAGAAACTAATCTTCATACGGTCAGCTTCCATCGCCTTGTCGCGAGCTATTGATAAGTCATGGTTCTGCTTGGACAATGTCTTCATATACTTGCGCTTATGGAAACGACAAGCTAAGAAGCCGACAAGAGCAACCACCAATACCACAACCACCATCACAAGTTGAGTGTTCTCGTTGCGCTTGGAGCAAGCTTCATTACGCATCAAAGCGTCTTCCAAGTCGCTGGCTGAGCCAATCATCTCCTCGCTCATGATCAGATTGTTCACTGAGTCTTTTACTGCCATCCAATTCTTCTGCATAGCAAAAGCCTTTTCAATGTTGCCAGACAGTTCATATATTTCCGTCTGGAACTTATAGATATCAGTACTATTGGTCAGTTGCAGAGTTTGCTGAATAGCATCATCGTAATTTCCATTTGCGACGTCATTACAGATAACGACATAATTATAGTATGTGTAACTGAAATCACTGCCAATCTTATCCTTCAGTTGCATATACTCCCTGAAGGTTTTCTTTACAAGTGGCCAATCCCTCATGGCATAGGCGATAATCACTTTGAAGCCAATCGCATCGCTATATTCATAACCGCCACGGCTTGCTCTGATAATCTCCAATGCACAATCCAGATGTTTCAATGCTTCACGAGGCTCCGTGTCCATCTCGATATTAGCCAAATCCATATACAGACCTACCAGATTAGTGGGCTGCGAATGGTCGACCTGCTCCAAGGCCTTCTCAAAATACTGGCGGGCTAAAGGTATATTGCCACGAAGAGAATAAATGATTCCACGAAGATGAGTGGCCTTGTAATATTCCTTTTCAGCTTTGCGGTGACGCATGTCATTCTGAATAAACATGGTCTTACGCATTGCGCGATAGAAATGGTTATGATTGACATCATATAATATTTCGTGCTCCCAGCCTAAATAATAGTTCGGCAAATTGCTCTTCTGAAGAAAATACTCCCTATAATTGCCTGCAGCGACATAGAAGGCTTTCTCGTCATCAGAATTGAAATAGCGTTTTACCTGCTCCATCAAATAGGTAGACATTGTGTCTGCATCAGCAACAGAGGCTGCCTTCGACAGATGAGGTAACATGCTAGCGACAAGCACTAAAATGAAAAGATGCTTTTTCAAAGCGGAAATATGTAGTTGCATATAGTATTTGTTAATTTTTATGGCGCTACAAAGGTAGGTATTTTTTCGTCAAGTCAACACACTTTTCAAGCTAAATAATGTAAAAAGAACACTTTGTACAATAAAGAGCAACACAAAGTCTCCTGTGAACCCTTTCGGAATTCACAGGAGACTTTATATAAGCGTTTTTATAACGTTTTTACCAGAGATGTTTACTCATCAAGGACTGATTCCTGAACGAAATCAAGCACATTCTTTCGATTGGCCTGCATACGTTCATACTCTTCCTTAGAGCCTACGATAATCTTCTCAAACTCACGAAGACCAGTACCGGCAGGAATCAAATGACCACAGATCACATTCTCCTTCATACCTTCGAGGAAGTCCTGCTTACCACGAATAGCAGCTTCGTTGAGCACCTTGGTCGTTTCCTGGAACGATGCGGCCGACATAAAGCTCTTCGTTTGCAGAGCGGCACGAGTGATACCCTGCAGAATCTGAGTTGATGTAGCAGGAACAGCATCACGAACCTGAACGAGACGGAGGTCGCGGCGCTTCAAAGAAGAGTTCTCATCGCGCAAGCGACGGGCTGTTACAATCTGACCTGCTTTCAGCTGATCGCTGTCACCGGCATCGGTCACAACCTTCTTGCCCCAAATGCGATCGTTCTCTTCAGCGAAGTCAAGCTTGTCAACAATCTCCTGCTCCAAGAACGAAGTATCGCCTGGATCGTTGATCTGTACCTTACGCATCATCTGACGAACGATAATCTCGAAGTGCTTATCGTTAATCTTAATACCCTGCAAACGGTACACATCCTGCACCTCGTTTACGATATACTCCTGAACGGCAGTGGGGCCCTTGATGGCCAGGATGTCATTAGGAGTAATGGCACCATCAGAAAGCGGAGTACCGGCACGTACAGCATCGTGCTCCTGTACCAGGATCTGCTTAGACAACGATACGAGATACTTACGCTGGTCACCAGTTTTCGAAGTAACCACGATCTCACGGTTACCACGCTTCACCTTGCCCATCGTTACCTCACCGTCAATCTCAGATACAACAGCGGGATTCGACGGGTTACGAGCCTCGAACAGCTCAGTAACACGAGGCAGACCAGCGGTAATATCACCACCCTTGGCTGCAGCGCGAGGAATCTTCACCAGTGTTTCACCAGTCTTAACGCTCTGGCCATCTTCTACCACAACGTGACCACCCACAGGGAAGTTATAAGTACCGATCTTCTCACCATTGGCATCGAGCACATCGCAGGTAGGCACCTTAGACTTATCTTTCGACTCGGTGATAATCTTCTCAGTAAGACCTGTGGTTTCATCAGTCTCGGCACGGAAGGTAACGCCTTCGATGACGTCGTTGAACTTCAGTACACCAGCATATTCTGTTACGATAACTGCATTGAAAGGATCCCACTGTGCAATCTTGTCACCCTTGGCAACTACATCACCTGTCTTATAATAGAGTGATGAACCATAAGGAACACTAACGGTAGACAACACAATCTTGGTGTTGGGATCAACGAAGCGCAACTCGCCCAGACGGCTCACAACCATCTCGCACTGACGGCCATCTTCATCGAATGGAACGGTACGTACCTCCTCAAATTCAAGACGAGCTGACTCGTACTTAGACACGATAGAAGCATTGGCAGCAGCGTTGGCAGCCACACCACCAGCGTGGAACGTACGAAGTGTAAGCTGAGTACCCGGCTCACCAATAGCCTGAGCAGCAATCACACCTACGGCCTCGCCCTTCTGTACCATGCGACGTGTAGCCAGGTTGCGACCGTAGCACTTACGGCAAACGCCCTTCTTCGACTCACAGGTCAGCACTGAACGAATCTCAACGCTCTCGATCTCGGCCTTCTCAATCTCATCGGCAATAGCCTCAGTGATTTCCTCACCTGCAGGAACAATGACATCGCCAGTCTTAGGATTGATAACATCATGAACCGATACACGGCCCAAGATACGCTCAGCCAGACTCGAGATAACCTCATCGCCACTCTTCAGAGCTGTGCAAACAAGGCCACGAAGTGTGCCGCAATCCTCTTCATTGATAATCACGTCATGGCTTACGTCAACAAGACGACGAGTCAGATAACCTGCGTCGGCCGTCTTCATAGCGGTATCAGCCAGACCCTTACGAGCACCGTGAGTAGAGATAAAGTACTCCAACACAGACATACCCTCCTTGAAGTTCGACAGAATCGGGTTCTCAATAATCTGATGTCCTTCGGCACCGGCCTTCTGAGGCTTAGCCATCAGACCACGGATACCAGACAGCTGCTTAATCTGATCCTTAGAACCACGGGCACCAGAATCAAGCATCATGAACACAGCATTGAATCCCTGATCGGCTTCCGTCATCTGCTTCATCAAGATATTACCAATATCATTGTTTACATGGGTCCATGTATCAATTACCTGATTATAACGTTCATTATCGGTAATGAAGCCCATGTTATAGTTATCGGTAATCTGCTGCACTTCATCATTACCCTTGGCAATGAGATCAGCCTTCTCCTTCGGAATGATGATATCATCCAGGTTGAATGACAGACCTGCCAAGTAAGCCATACGATAACCGAGATTCTTAATACCATCCAGGAACTCGCAAGCTTCAGCAAAGCCGACGTTCTTAATTACATCAGCAATAATATCGCGAAGTGACTTCTTAGAAATAACCTTATTTACATAGCCCACTTCCTTCGGCACGATACCATTGACGATAACACGACCTACAGAAGTTTCTACCGTATGACGTACATGTTTGCCCTCTACCACATCATCAACGACTACCTTCACTTGAGCGTGGAGGTCGCACTTGCCCTCGTTATGGGCAATGATTGCCTCTTCAGGACCGTAGAACGAGAGACCCTCGCCCTTAGCACCTGGACGGATTTTGGTGATATAGTACAAGCCAAGCACCATATCCTGTGAAGGAACGGTGATAGGTGCGCCATTTGCAGGATTCAGAATGTTATGGCTCTGGAGCATCAGCAACTGAGCCTCGAGGATAGCCTCGTTTGACAGCGGAAGGTGAACAGCCATCTGGTCACCGTCAAAGTCAGCGTTGAATGCAGTACATGCCAACGGATGCAGCTGGATAGCCTTACCCTCGATAAGTTTCGGCTGGAAAGCCTGAATACCCAGACGGTGCAGTGTAGGAGCACGGTTCAGCAGTACGGGATGACCCTTCATCACATTCTCGAGGATATCCCAAATAACGGGCTCACGACGATCCACAATCTTCTTGGCCGACTTCACGGTCTTCACAATACCGCGCTCAATGAGCTTACGGATGATAAATGGCTTATAGAGCTCAGCGGCCATCAGCTTAGGCAGACCACACTCACCCATCTTCAGCTCAGGACCTACCACGATTACCGAACGAGCTGAATAGTCAACACGCTTACCGAGCAAGTTCTGACGGAAACGACCCTGCTTACCTTTCAGTGAGTCAGAGAGTGACTTCAGAGGACGGTTAGAATCGCTCTTCACTGCGCTCGACTTACGAGAGTTGTCAAAGAGTGAGTCAACAGCCTCCTGCAGCATACGCTTCTCGTTTCGGAGAATCACCTCAGGAGCCTTAATCTCCATCAGTCTCTTCAGACGGTTGTTACGGATAATAACGCGACGATAGAGGTCGTTCAAATCCGATGTAGCGAAACGTCCACCATCCAGGGGTACCAAGGGGCGAAGCTCAGGAGGAGTAACGGGGATAATCTTCATGATCATCCACTCAGGACGGTTGATACCCTTTTCTACTGATGAGCGGAAAGCCTCTACCACCTGCAGGCGCTTCAGAGCCTCATTCTTACGCTGCTGAGATGAGTCGGTGTTAGCACGATCACGCAACTCATATGACAAAGAGTCGAGATCCAGCTGCTGCAGCAATTCGTAGATTGCCTCAGCACCCATCTTAGCAACAAACTTGTTGGGGTCGCTATCATCGAGCATATAGTTATCCTCTGACAACTGATTGTCAAGGATGTCGTTATACTCGTCTTCTGACAATAGATCATATTTCTGTGAGCCCAGCAGAGGATTGCCCTCAGCATCCTTGCGGCCTTCCAGTGCACCCGGCTGAATAACAACGTAACGCTCGTAGTAAATGACAGCATCAAGCTTCTTGGTTGGCATACCCAGCAGATAGCCAATCTTATTAGGCAGGCTGCGGAAATACCAGATATGAGCTACTGGCACCACCAGCTCAATATGACCACTACGCTCACGACGTACCTTCTTCTCGGTTACCTCAACACCGCAACGGTCACACACTATGCCCTTGTAACGAATACGCTTATATTTACCACAGGCACACTCGTAGTCTTTGGTAGGACCAAAGATACGCTCGCAGAACAAACCATCGCGCTCTGGCTTATAGGTACGATAGTTGATGGTTTCCGGTTTGGTAACCTCACCGAAGGAATTCTCGAGGATTTCTTCAGGCGATGCAAGTCCGATGGTAATTTTGGTGAAATTACTCTTAACTTTTGAATCTTTCTTGAAAGCCATATTTCAAATTATCAATTTTCAATTTTCAATTTTCCATTCACTTAGTCGAGTGTTACACTCAGACCCAAACCACGAAGTTCGTGCAACAGCACATTCAGTGATTCAGGAATACCAGGAGTTGGCATAGGTTCACCCTTAACAATTGCTTCGTAGGCCTTTGAACGTCCTACTGTATCATCAGACTTGATAGTAAGGATCTCTTGCAGCACATGACTTGCGCCGAAGGCTTCAAGAGCCCAAACCTCCATCTCACCAAAACGCTGACCACCAAACTGGGCCTTACCGCCAAGAGGCTGCTGAGTAATCAAACTGTACGGACCGATAGAACGGGCGTGCATCTTGTCCTCAACCATGTGACCCAGTTTCAAGAAGTAAGTGATACCTACTGTAGCAGGCTGGTCGAAACGTTCACCTGTCTCACCATCATACAAATGAGTAGAGCAGAGACGGGGCAGACCTGCCTTGTCGGTCCATTCGGCCAAATCGTCAAGCTTAGCACCATCGAAAATCGGGGTAGCGAACTTAACGCCCATACGCTTACCGGCAGCACCCAGAATAGCCTCGAAGATCTGACCCAGGTTCATACGAGAAGGCACACCCAGCGGGTTCAGTACCAAGTCGACGGGACGTCCGTCTTCCAAGAAAGGCATATCTTCCTGACGTACTACCTTTGAAACGATACCCTTGTTACCGTGACGACCGGCGAGCTTATCACCCACACCAATCTTACGTTTCTTGGCAACATATACCTTAGCCATCTGCAGGATACCTGAAGGCAGCTCGTCACCGATGGTGATTGCAAACTTCTTACGCTTCATCTCAGCATCAAGCAACTTGTATTTCTTCATGTAGTTGATGATGAGCTGGGCAATCAGTTCGTTCTTATGGTCATCATTTGTCCACTTGTTGGTCTGAATGTCACCATACTCGAGATTCTTCAAATTGGTTACCGTAAATTTGGCACCCTTCGAGATAATCTCCGCACCAGTATAGTCCTTCACACCCTGAGAAGTCTTACCTTTCGTCAGCGTGAACAGCTTGTCAACCAGAATATCTTTCAAATCGTCAACCTTTGCCTCGTATTCCTCATCGATCTTAGCCAGGATCTGCTTGTCCTGCATCTTGGTCTGACGAGTCTTGATAGCACGTGCAAAGAGTTTCTTATCAATCACGACACCTGTCAGTGAAGGATTGGCCTTCAGTGAACTGTCTTTCACATCACCAGCCTTGTCACCAAAGATGGCACGCAGCAGTTTCTCTTCAGGTGAAGGATCGCTTTCTCCCTTAGGAGAGATCTTACCAATCAGAATATCGCCGGGCTCCACACGAGCACCCACACGAATAATACCATTTTCATCAAGGTCCTTGGTAGCCTCTTCACTCACATTGGGGATATCAGCTGTGAATTCCTCAACGCCACGCTTGGTCTCACGTACATCAAGTGAATACTCATCCACGTGTACAGAAGTCAGGACATCCTCACGTACGATACGCTCGTTCAACACGATAGCGTCCTCATAGTTGTAACCCTTCCAAGGCATGTAAGCTACCAACAGGTTGCGACCCAAAGCCAACTCACCGTTCTCCGTAGCATAACCCTCAGTCAGGATATCACCCTTCTTCACGCGCTGGCCCTTGTTACAGATAGGACGCAGGTCGATGGTCATGTTCTGGTTGGTACGGCGGAACTTCGCAATACGATATTCCTTCAAGGCAGGCTCGAAGCTGACGAACTCCTCATCCTCAGTGCGATCATAGAGGATACGGATGGTTGTAGCATCCACATATTCAATCACACCATCGCCCTCAGCGGTAACCATTGTACGTGAATCCTCACATACCTGCTTCTCAATACCAGTACCCACGATAGGAGCCTCGTTGTGGAGCAGAGGCACAGCCTGGCGCATCATGTTCGATCCCATCAGTGCACGGTGAGCATCGTCGTGCTCCAAGAAAGGAATCAGTGATGCAGCAATTGAGGCAATCTGCTGAGGCGACACATCCATGAGGTTCACGTCAGTAGGCGGAACGACAGGGAAGTCAGCATCCTGACGACATTTAACGACAGGACGAATAAATGTACCGTCATCATTCAGAGGTGCGTTACCCTGACCAATGATAAAGTTCTCCTCTTCCTCAGCGGTCAGATATACGATATCATCGTTATTCAGGTTTGCAATACCATTCTCTACCTTACGGTAAGGAGTCTGGATGAAGCCGAGCTCATTGATCTTTGCATATACGCAGAGAGAAGAGATCAGACCGATGTTAGGTCCTTCAGGGCTCTCAATAGGACAAAGACGACCATAGTGAGTATAGTGTACGTCACGAACCTCGAAACCAGCACGCTCACGCGACAAGCCGCCAGGACCCAGAGCAGAGAGACGACGCTTGTGTGTCACCTCGGCCAGAGGGTTGGTCTGATCCATGAACTGTGACAGAGGGTTCGTACCGAAGAAAGAGTTGATTACGCTTGAGATGGTCTTTGCGTTGATCAGATCGGTAGGAGTGAACACCTCGTTATCACGTACGTTCATGCGCTCGCGAATCGTACGGTTCATTCTTGCCAAACCGATTGAGAACTGGTTGCTCAGCTGTTCGCCAACAGTACGAACACGACGGTTAGACAAGTGGTCAATATCGTCAACAGCAGCCTTAGAGTTGATCAGCTGTATCAGATACTTGATAATCTCGATAATATCCTCTTTCGTCAGAACGCGAACATCCATGTCGGTATCGAGTCCCAACTTCTTGTTAATTCTATAGCGACCCACATCGCCCAGATCATAACGCTTGTCAGAGAAGAACAGGTTCTGGATCACCTCACGTGCACTAGCATCATCAGCAGGATCTGCATTACGCAGCTGACGATAGATATAGAGCACGGCCTCCTTTTCAGAGTTACTGGGATCTTTGGCCAGCGTATTGAAAATGATGCTGTAGTCCTGAGCCACAGCCTCGTCCTTATGAACGAGAATCGTCTGAGCACCACTCTCGAGGATGTCCATCATATTCTCTTCCGTGATTTCAGTCTCACGGTCCATAATCATTTCATTACGCTCGATAGAAACCACCTCACCGGTATCCTCATCCACGAAGTCCTCGTTCCAGCTCTTCAGTACACGGGCAGCCAGTTTGCAGCCCAGCACCTTCTTCAGGGCTGACTTGTTGACCTTCACCTCTTCGGCCAAATCGAAAATCTGCAGGATGTCCTTATCGTTCTCGAAGCCGATGGCACGGAGCAATGTAGTAACAGGCAACTTCTTCTTACGGTCGATGTAAGCATACATCACGTTGTTGATATCCGTAGCGAATTCAATCCAAGAGCCCTTGAACGGAATGATGCGTGCAGAATAAAGCAGTGTACCATTAGCATGCACGCTCTGGCCAAAGAACACGCCAGGAGAACGATGCAACTGAGATACAACAACACGCTCGGCACCATTAATCACAAAAGTGCCGTTAGCCGTCATATAAGGAATCGGGCCAAGGAACACATCCTGAATCACCGTTGGGAAATCCACATGGTCAGGATCTGTGCAATACAATTTAAGCTTAGCCTTTAAAGGTACGCTATAAGTCAGACCACGCTCCAAACACTCATCAATGGTGTAGCGGGGCGGATCAATATAGTAATCCAAGAACTCAAGAACAAAGCTATTACGGGTATCGGTGATAGGGAAGTTTTCAGCAAACACCTTATACAAACCGTCGTTCTTGCGTTCCTCAGGCGGAGTGTCCAACTGCAGAAAGTCTTTGAATGACTTTAATTGCACATCAAGGAAATCCGGTAACGGCATCGGATTCTTAACGCTGCCAAAGTTTACTCTGTTGTCTATTACTTTTGAAGCCATATATTTAATTTGTTGTATATTCTAGATTTTCTAGAGTTCCTAGACATTCTAGTTCATCTAGAAAAAATCTAGACTACCTAGAACAAGAGACAAGAAAAGGTTAGGAACCCTCGACTGGAGAGTTCCTAACCAGAGTTATTGTTGTGCTAATATTACTTCAGCTCAACCTCGGCACCAGCAGCCTCGATGGTCTTCTTCAGGTTCTCAGCCTCTTCCTTAGACAGGCCTTCCTTCACAGTTGCGGGAGCACCGTCAACCAGATCCTTAGCTTCCTTCAGACCAAGACCGCAAGCTTCCTTCACAGCCTTTACAACCTGCAGCTTAGCAGCACCGGCCGACTTCAGGATAACGTCGAAAGACGACTTCTCCTCAGCAGCGGCGTCACCACCAGCAGCGGGAGCAGCAGCTACAGCAACGGCTGCAGCAGCAGGCTCAATTCCATACTCGTCCTTCAGGACTGTTGCCAACTCGTTAACTTCTTTTACACTAAGGTTTACCAACTCTTCTGCAATAGCTTTAATATCTGCCATTTTATTTAAAATTTTAATTGTTTTTAATGTTAATGTTTAAAGATTCGCCTGTTATTTGTTACGCTCAGCGATGGCGTCAAGCAGACCGTGAACCTTGCCACCAGCATTCAAGCCAGAAACAACATTCTTGATTGGCGACTGCAGCAAAGCCACAACGTCAGCAATAAGTTCGTTCTTGCTCTTGATGGCAACGAGCTCTTCGAGCTTGTCAGCTCCTACGAAGAAGCTCTCCTCAGCATATGCACCCTTCAGTGCAGGGATGCCTTCTTTCACATATTCTTTCAGCAACTTAGCAGGAACATTTGCAGTCTGAGCAAACATTACTGCGGTGTTACCCTTCAAGCAGTCATACAAGGGAGAGAAATCAATCTCAGAAGCTTCGAATGCCTTGTGAAGAAGAGTGTTCTTCACTGCGAGGAGCTTAATCTCGCTCTTAAAGCACTTACGACGCAGGTCGCTTGTTTTCTCAGCATTCAGTCCCGTCAGATCAACGAGATAGAAGTGAGGATAAGCCTTGAGTTTCTCGCCAAGTTCTACGATGATAGTATCTTTTAATTCCTTTTTCATTTGTCTAATCTTTTAACGAGTTATTCAACTGATTTAGGATCTATCTTGATACCCTTACTCATAGTGCTTGAAATAAAGATACTCTTCAGATATGTACCTTTAGCAGCAGCAGGCTTCAGCTTGATAATGGTAGAGATGAACTCTTTTGCATTCTCAAAGATCTGATCAGCGGTAAAGGTAATCTTACCAATTGAGGTATGTACGATACCAGCCTTATCAACCTTGAAGTCGATCTTACCCTGTTTAACTTCCTTTACTGCCTTTGCTACATCCATAGTAACAGTGCCACTCTTGGGGTTAGGCATCAAACCGCGAGGACCGAGTACACGACCCAAGGGGCCCAGCTTACCCATGCATGAGGGCATTGTAATAATTACATCAACATCGGTCCAACCCTGCTTAATCTTCTCGATATACTCGTCAAGACCAACATAGTCAGCACCTGCTTCCTTGGCAGCAGCCTCCTGATCAGGAGTACAGAGAGCGAGCACACGTGTAACCTTACCAGTACCATTAGGCAGTGACACAACGCCACGAACCATCTGGTTAGCCTTACGTGGATCAACGCCCAAGCGCACATCGATATCAACAGAAGCCTCAAACTTGGTGGTGGTAATTTCCTTCACCAATTCAGCAGCTTCTTTCAAAGAGTATGCCTTCCCTGCTTCAACCTTATCAGCTACCAACTTTTGATTTTTTGTCAGTTTACTCATTTTTTAAATGCTGTTTACAAAATTGAAGTTATTGTTATTTACCAGGGAACTCCCCTTGTACAGTGATACCCATGCTACGAGCTGTGCCAGCAATCACTTTCATTGCAGACTCAATCGTGAAGCAGTTCAAATCGGGCAACTTATCTTCGGCGATGGCACGAACCTGATCCCAGGTTACGCTAGCCACCTTTTTACGGTTAGGCTCAGCTGAACCACCCTTTACCTTAGCTGCCTCCATCAACTGAACAGCTGCGGGAGGAGTCTTGATAACGAAACTGAATGACTTGTCAGTGTAGTAAGTGATAACAACAGGAAGTACTTTACCTGCCTTATCCTGGGTTCTGGCGTTGAACTCTTTGCAGAATCCCATGATGTTGATACCCTTTGAACCCAGTGCAGGTCCTACGGGAGGCGAGGGATTTGCAGCGCCACCTTTAATCTGTAATTTGATTAATCCAGCAACTTCTTTAGCCATTTCTGTTTATTATTAAAAAATTTATTTGTATATAAGTCATGGAGTGGAAGCCACCAAGACTCTATATAAGAAAAGACACACCGTAACAATATTGCGTCTTGTTCTTTCTCTATTACTATTCTTTCTCTACCTGATTAAAACCAAGCTCCAGAGGCGTCTTTCTGCCGAAGATCTTTACCATTACCTTCAGCTTGCGTTTCTCTGCGTTCACTTCCTCAATCACACCACTGAAACCACTGAAAGGACCATCTGTTACCTTTACTGATTCGTCGACTGTGAAAGGAACCGATACTTCCTCACTGCGGATAGCAGTCTCTTCAACAGTTCCCAAGATTCGGTTAATGTCTTCCTGACGAACGGGGCTGGGGTTATCCATACCACCAAGGAAGCCTAACACATTGGGAATATATCTGAGCGTGTGAGCGATTTCACCATCAAGTTGGGCTTCAACTAGCACATAGCCAGGCAGGAACAGCTTCTCCTTCACAACGCGCTTACCGTTGCGAAGCTGAGCATATTTTTCCGTAGGCAACAAAACCTGACCAACATGGTTAGCCAGAGTCTCATTGTTTCTCATTAATGCTTCAAGATATTCCTTTACCTTAGCTTCCTTACCGCTGACAGCCTTCAGGACATACCATTTCTTATTTGCTTCTGCCATTTTATCTATATAGCAATTATCCTGGGTAGACCATCGTCATCACCCACTTGAAAAATACGTCCATTACCCAAACCACTACAGCAATAATCAAAGAAGCAGAAAGAACAACAACTGCACTTTGAGTAAGCTCCTTATAGGTGGGCCAAGTTACTTCATGTGCCAACTCATTGTAGCACATTTTGCAATAGTTCCAGAATTTATTCATCTTCTTTACTTTTTTGCACGGGAAGGAGGACTCGAACCCACGACCCTCGGTTTTGGAGACCGATGCTCTACCAACTGAGCTATTCCCGTATGAAAGCCCCCACCCATGAGCGGGGGCTTTACTTTTTTATCTTTAAGTGTCTAGTTATCCTAGACCCTCCTAGGTATTCCTAGATTAATCCTCGAACACCTCAGTGATCTGACCTGAACCTACGGTACGACCACCCTCACGGATAGCGAAACGCAGACCCTTATTCAGAGCAACGGCGTAGATCAGCTCAACAGTGATCTCAACGTTGTCACCAGGCATTACCATCTCAACACCCTCGGGCAAGTGAATCTCACCAGTGCAGTCCATGGTGCGG
>Ga0310696_10004710_pt1 | contig 16658 bp, 15 predicted proteins | sample AusTroGonzalo_MG_4_FD_203885 | JGI IMG/M metagenome (GOLD analysis project Ga0310696, IMG submission 203885) | Bovine rumen microbial communities from tropical cattle in Woodstock, Queensland, Australia - Gonzalo_02 (v2) (version 2) | ecosystem: Host-associated > Mammals > Digestive system >...
AGTTCTACCACTGCGCCAACTTCCTCCAGAGCCTTCTTCAGAGCCTCTGCGGTAGCTTTGTCTGCGCCTTCCTTAATAGCTGCAGGAGCTGCGTCTACGAGGTCCTTAGCCTCTTTCAGGCCGAGACCGGTTTGCTCTTTAACGGTCTTAATAACCTTGAGCTTATCACCACCGATTTCCTTGAGAACTACGTCGAACGAGGTCTTCTCCTCTGCTGCCTCAGCAGCTGCACCAGCAGCAGGAGCAGCAGCAACTGCTACAGCTGCAGCAGCCGGCTCAATACCGTACTCCTCTTTGAGGATAGTAGCGAGTTCATTTACTTCCTTAACAGTAAGGTTAACTAATGTTTCAGCAATAACTTTAAGATCTGCCATTGTCTTATAAATTTAAAATGTTATTAATTCAATTGTTAAATTATCCACGTTTCTCCAATGTTTCGAGAACGCCATGGATGGTGTTTTGTCCGCTCTGAAGTGCAGAAACGACGTTCTTCGCAGGCGATTGCAGCAATGCAACCAATTCAGCGATGAGTTCGTTCTTGGACTTGATAGCGCACAGGAACTCGAGATTCTGCTTGCCTACGTAAACCGTTTCCTCTACGTATGCAGCTTTGAGTTGCGGCTTAGCCTCACCCGTCTTGTCACCTTTGGTAAACTCCTTGATGAGTTTAGCCGGTACATTACCGGTGTTGCTGAGCATGAGAGCGGTGTTACCCTTGAGAGCCTCGAAGATCTCTGCCTCTACACCCTTTTTCTCGAGTGCTTTCTGGAGGAGAGAGTTCTTAGCCACCAAGAGCTTGATGTCTTGCTTGAAGCACGCACGACGCAATGCACTTGTTTTCTCCGCATTCAGACCCTCGATATTAACGAGATAGAAATGCGAGTACTCAGCGAGTTGTGCGCCAAGGGCTTCAATGACCAGGTTTTTATCTTCCTTTTTCATACTTGTCTGTTGTTTTTAGAGATTAAAGCGATTTGGTATCGATCTTAATACCCTGACTCATAGTGCTGGAAAGATAAACGCTCTTGATGTACTCACCTTTGGATACAGCCGGTTTCAGGTGCTTGATAGTATCGATGAACGCGAGTGCGTTCTCTGCGATTTTGTCAGCACTGAAGCTTACTTTACCGATAGAGGTGTGTACAATACCGAACTTGTCAACCTTGAAGTCAATCTTACCACCTTTGACCTCTTTAACAGCTTTCGCTACATCCATGGTAACGGTACCGCTTTTGGGGTTCGGCATCAAGCCACGAGGACCTAACACGCGACCGAGCGCACCGATTTTACCCATGATTTGAGGTTGGGTAATGATGACGTCAATGTCCGTCCATCCACCTTTGATCTTTTCAATATATTCATCCAGACCTACATAATCGGCACCTGCCTCTTTGGCAGCTGCTTCCTGATCCGGCATACAGAGCGCGAGAACGCGAACAACCTTACCCGTTCCGTTAGGAAGAGCAACGACGCCACGAACCATTTGGTTAGCCTTACGCGGGTCAACACCCAGACGTACGTCGATATCGACACTTGCATCGAACTTGGTGGTCGTGATCTCTTTTACGAGTTCAGCCGCCTCGTTGATAGTGTAGAGCTTACCTGCTTCAATCTTCTCAGCAGCAAGCTTCTGTTTTTTTGTCAGTTTTGCCATAATTGTTGATGTTGATTGAAGAGTTTTACTTTACGACGATACCCATACTACGTGCGGTACCTTTGACCATTTTAAGAGCTGACTCAACGGTGAAGCAGTTGAGGTCCACCATTTTGTCTGCAGCGATCTGCTTAGCCTGCTCCTCAGTGATTGTTGCCACCTTGTTACGGTTCGGCTGGTCGCTACCGCTCTTCACCTTGGCTGCCTCGAGGAGCTGGATAGCTACAGGAGGAGTCTTAACGATGAAATCGAAGGACTTGTCCGCGTAAACGGTAATGATTACAGGCAGTACTTTACCTGCCTTTTCTTGCGTTCTGGCATTGAACTGTTTGCAGAACTCCATGATGTTCACACCCTTGGAACCCAGAGCCGGGCCAACGGGAGGAGCAGGATTGGCAGCGCCACCCTTGATTTGGAGTTTGATAAAACCAGCAATTTCTTTAGCCATAGTTTTACGTTTGTTAATAGTTTTTGGCCTAATAGCGGGCTTCGCACCCTCGGCCGGTTAATAATTTGAAACTATCGAGTAGTAACTAACGACCTGTAACGGAGTCTCCTACTCTTTCTCTACCTGATTGAAGCCGAGCTCCAGCGGAGTTTGGCGATCAAAGATAGTTACAACCACTTTGAGTTTGTGTTTGTCCTGACTAACTTCTTGTACGGTACCTTTGAAGCCGTTGAACGGACCGTCCACCACTTTGACACTCTCACCGACAAGGAAAGTTATTTCGCTTGCGGCGCGGGTCTCTGATTCGCTTGCGATGCCAACCAGTTTGTTGACCTCAGCCTGCGAAACAGGTTCGGGTTTAACGGTCGTTTTACCGCCGCTCAGGAAGCCCAGTACATTCGGGATATTACGCAACAGAGGGAAGCTCTCGTCGCAGAGGTAGCACTCAACCAACAGATAACCCGGAAGAAGATTACGCTCTTTCTCCGTACGTTTGCCGTTTTTGAGGGTTACCACTTTTTCCCGCGGAATCAGCACTTGCGACACATACTCACGGAAAAGGGAACTGGATACGAGCGCATTATTAATGTACTCCTCCACCTTGTTCTCCTTGCCGGAGATGGCACGCAACACATACCATTGTTTTTTATTCTCAGCCATAATTCTAAACGATTATCGATTAGTGATTAGCGATTAAGGATTAGAACAGACCGTAAATAAACGACATGATGTTCTCAAAGCACCAGTCCATAAGCCAAACGATCAGCGCCAGTATTATGGAAGCGATCAATACTATCACTGAGCTCTGCGCCAACTCTTTACGACTTGGCCAACTCGTCTTGTGAACCAGTTCGTTGTACGATTCTTTTACATTTTCTACAAATTTCATATCAGTAGATTTATTTATTATTTGCTATACTTATTCCCGCGCAACAATCCGGCTCCAGCATACGCTAAAGTCGAATCGGAAGCTATGTTGTAACATTTTGGGCAGCCTACGCTGCTTTGCACGGAAGGCAGGAATCGAACCCACATTGACGGTTTTGGAGACCGCTCTCCTACCATTGGAGGACTTCCGTAAAATGCTCGGGCTCGACGCCCGAGCGTTTTACTCATAAGCCGACTTATTAGTCGATGAGTTTGGTAATCTGACCAGAACCTACGGTACGGCCACCCTCACGGATAGCGAAACGCAGACCCTCAGAGCAAGCTACCGGATAGATCAACTTAACAGTGATCTCCAAGTTGTCGCCCGGCATTACCATCTCAGTTCCTTCCGGCAGAGTAATCTCACCGGTAACATCCATGGTACGGATGTAGAACTGCGGACGATAGTGGTTGTGGAACGGAGTGTGACGGCCACCTTCCTCTTTCTTGAGGATATAAACGGAAGCCTTGAACTCGCTGTACGGTTTAACGCAACCCGGGTGGGTCAATACCATACCACGCTTAACCTCGTCCTTGTCGATACCACGGAGGAGCAGACCTACGTTATCACCTGCCTCACCCTGATCGAGCAGTTTGCGGAACATCTCAACGCCGGTAACAACGCTCTTCTTACCCTCAGCACCAAGACCGATGAGCTGAACCTCGTCACCTACTTTGATGATACCAGTCTCGATACGACCGGTAGCTACAGTACCACGACCGGTAATAGAGAATACGTCCTCAACCGGCATCAGGAACGGTTTGTCTTTGTCACGAGTTGGCAGCGGAATCCAGTTGTCGCAAGCGTCCATCAATTCCATTACCTTCTCTTCCCACTCAGGAACACCATTCAGTGCACCGAGAGCAGAACCACGGATAACCGGGGTGTTGTCGCCGTCGAACTCATAGAAGCTCAACAACTCACGCATTTCCATCTCAACGAGGTCGAGCATCTCAGGATCGTCCACCATATCGCACTTGTTCATGAATACAACAAGACGCGGAACGTTCACTTGGCGAGCCAAAAGGATGTGCTCGCGGGTCTGAGGCATAGGACCATCAGTAGCTGCAACAACGATGATAGCACCGTCCATCTGGGCAGCACCGGTAACCATGTTCTTTACATAGTCGGCGTGACCCGGGCAGTCAACGTGAGCGTAGTGACGGTTAGCCGTCTGGTACTCAACGTGAGCGGTGTTAATAGTAATACCACGCTCCTTCTCTTCCGGAGCATTGTCGATAGAGTCGAACGAACGGATCTCAGACAGACCTTTCTTAGCCAATACCTGGGTAATAGCAGCGGTCAGAGTGGTTTTTCCGTGGTCAACGTGACCGATGGTACCGATGTTAACGTGCGGTTTCGAACGGTCAAATTTTTCTTTTGCCATAGTAATTCTTTAATTTTTAATAACGTTATTAAACAATAAATTGTTTGTTGTTTACATTTTTCCCTTAAAAAAGGCCGGTCAGTTTTGACCCTAACCAGCCTTGTGTTTTTCGCCTTATAGCGCGAATACTCTGAAAACCAGAGTTCGCGTTAGCACGCGATCCGAGCTGCTTCCGAGAGTTGAACTCGGGACCTCATCCTTACCAAGGATGCGCTCTACCACTGAGCTAAAGCAGCATGTCCTTTTATTAAGGAGAGGTAGGTCTCTCTTGAGCGGGAAACGGGACTCAAACCCGCGACCCCCAGCTTGGAAGGCTAGTGCTCTATCGACTGAGCTATTCCCGCAGCGGGGTTCCGCTTTTCAGCGAAGTGGGTGCGGATGGATTCGAACCACCGAAGTCGAAGACAGCAGATTTACAGTCTGCCCCATTTGGCCACTCTGGAACACACCCTCATTTTCAAAGAACTTGGAGCCTCTAGTCGGACTCGAACCAACGACCGCTGGATTACAAATCTAGTGCTCTACCAACTGAGCTATAGAGGCGGCGTCGCGCGAGCGACGGCTCAATACGATTCGCGACCATGTCGCTCATATGAATTTTTGCCGTGCTCTCGCTCTTCGGTCCGAGTGCACTTCGTTAGCGCTCGTCCCGATTTTTTCTATCGAGCAAAGAGCCTCATCGAGACACTTCCGACGAAAAAGCGTGCAAAATTACAACAAAAATTTGAATTGAGCAAATATTTTTCAAAAAAAAATCATTTTTTAGTCTTTTTTCTCATTTTTGCCAACTCCAGTTGTCTTTGCCCGAGGGTGAGTAGCCATGTACACGCGTTTAATCTGCTCAAAAGTAGTATGCGCATAAACCTGGGTAGTAGAAAGCGAGGCGTGGCCCAAAAGCGTCTGTATCGTACGGATATCAGCGCCGTTGTCAAGCATAGCCGTGGCAAAAGTATGCCGAAGCACATGGGGAGAATGCTTTTTGAGAGTTGAGACTTCGCCCATGCGCGTACGCACGATAGTATATAAGGAGTATTTGGTCAGACCGGGGAAGAATTTGCCATTGGACATTGGTAATTGGTCATTGGTCATTTCAGCATCGCGAATCTCCATATAGGCTTTGATCTGCTCGATGAGTTTTTCTCCTATCGGCACGATACGCTCTTTGCGGCGTTTTCCGAAAATGCGCACCTGGCCCTGGTTCAAGTCGAAGTCGGCGTCCGTCAGTCCCAACAATTCGGCCTGTCTCATTCCCGTCTGGTATAATAGCGAGATGATGAGATCATCTCTTAAGGCCGTTGCACTGTTAGACCGCTTCGCCGTTAGACCGTCCTGCGGACTATTAGATAACGCACGGTTCATCTCCTCCTCGCGAAAAAAGACAGGAAGCGGTTTGTCTGCTTTGGGAGTAATAACGCGGGCGGTGATATCTTTCGGCACGATTTTCTGCCTGAGCAGAAAACGATAGAAACTGCGCAGGGCGGACAGTCTGCGTTTGACGGAGCGCGGCGACTGATGCTGTTCCTCCAGCATATCCAACATCCACATCTTAACATCGTCTTCGCCCACTTTCGCAGGATTGAACTCCTCGGGTTCCCATCCAAGGAAACGGCAGAAATCCCGCAAGTCATCGCGGTAGGCCTCTACCGTGCGTTGCGAGTATTTCCGCTCAATCGCTATATAATCGAGGAAATGCCGAATCAAATCTCCTTGCCTGTCTTTTCTTCGTTTTCGAACGGGAAGAGGCCGAAGAGCTGGGCATCGATATGGTCCGTCACCCAACGGAAGTCTTCGGGGTTGTCTCCGAACTTAATCTTATTGCCGTCAATAATGAGCAGATTGCCTTTGTAATCCTTAATCCAGTTCTCATACTTATCGTTCAATCCCTGGAGATAGTCAATCTTGATTGATTGCTCATACCCGCGTCCACGTTTCTGAATCTGCGCCACGAGTGTAGGAATAGAAGCACGCACATAAATAAGCAGATCCGGCATCTTAACGAGCGACATCATCAAGTCAAAGAGATCCTGATAGTTATCAAAATCACGGTCTGACATGAACCCCTGTTCATGGAGGTTAGGGGCAAAGATACGTGCATCCTCGTAGATAGTACGGTCCTGGATGATGTATTTGTTTTCCTTGGCTATCTCCACGACGTCCTTGAAACGCTTATTAAGGAAATATATCTGCAGGTTGAATGACCACCGCCCCATGTCGGCATAGAAATCCGACAGATAGGGGTTATACTCGACGCTCTCGAAGCGCGGTTCCCAGCCGTAATGTTTGGCTAACATGTTGGTTAACGTCGTTTTTCCGCAACCAATATTTCCTGCTACAGCAATATGCATATCTTAATTAAAAATTAAAAATTAAGAATTAAAAATTATTCTTTGGACCAGTTATTTTTGCTAAACAATCCGAACAATTCGGCATCTACTTTGTTGACTACTGCACGGAAGTCGGATGGGTTGTTCTCAAAATCCATACCGTCGGATTCGATAACAAGCACACGTCCTTCATACTTATTAAAGATGAAGTCTTCATACTTGTCGTTGAGGTCCTTGAGGTAGTCAATCTGCATGGTCTGCTCGTAATCCCGTCCGCGTTTCTGAATCTGTGCGATGAGTGCAGGCACGGATTTGCGAAGATAAATCATCATGTCCGGCATTTTCATCTGCGACTTCATGAGGTCAAACAGTTCCATGAACGTCTCGTAGTCGCGTGCGCTGAGGTCTCCACGCTCATAGTTATTACGGACGAAGACATATACACCCTCGAAAATCGAACGGTCCTGAACGATGGTATGTGAGGCTTTCTGAACGACAAGCATGTCTTTGAAGCGCTCCTTGAGAAAATAGGTCTCCAAGCAGAACGCCCAACGATTGATATCGCCGTAATAGTCCTCGAGGTACGGATTAAAGCTGACGCTCTCAAAGCGCGGTTCCCACCCGTAGTAACGCGCCAACATTTTGGTCAGCGTCGTCTTTCCTGCTCCAATATTTCCTGCTATCGCGATATACATCTAAGCCTTTACCCTTGGGTCATTTGCCATTTACCATTTGTCCGGTGATGGTATATACCTTGTCGCCACGAATGATGAGAACCTGTCCGTCGCGTACAATCTTCTGTGCCTTGGGAGCATTATCTACAGATATGTTCTCGATGGGCAGCATATTCTGAAGGTCCTTGTTGATAGTGGGCAGTTCCACTTTCTTGCCGGTATAGATCTTCAGTTCGCCTGCGTTGAGTGTTATGGAACCTGAAGCGCTCTTGCCGCCTTCGAAATAATCGAACCAGTCTCCCGAGGGCAATGTCGCCGATTGCTCGTTCATGTCGAAGTTAGCCACCGCGAACACATTTGCGCCCCACTGTATAGTACGCACCTTGGCTCCGCTGCCTATGCTAGCCGCAGTCGGGTCGCCTTCAAACACTTCAGGCATGATGCGCGTACGCAGTTGGATCGTTTGTGCGCACTGCTCATATGCCGCAATACGAAGCGGATCTTTGAAAAAGCCCTTGGGCTCCGGACGCGGTTTAATGCTGCAGCGGTACTCATCGCTGTAAGCCGTCTCATGGCGCTCGTCACAATTAATGGAGAAGTCATAACCGATCTCCTCGAATTGCCAGAGCATATGCGAGCCGTTGAGCAAAACATTGAAGGCCACGTTCTCAGCCACGCGTCCGAGTCGGGTAGCCACATTCGTCTGCATATCGCCGTTACCCCATTTGCGGGCCTTGTTCTGCATACGTTCCTCGTCATGCGACTCGCAGTAGGATACATACCCGTCTTTATTCGCTTCCGAGAAACTGTCTCCGTCTTTGAGCCATCCCATGGCAGTCTGGCAGTACGCATTATTGGTGTTATTCCAACATAGCATGCCTGCCTCAATCAGTTTCGGCCGTTCGCTACTCATCTTGTCGCCCCAGTGCTCGAGAATCATATAGGCATCGGACGAAACCGCTTTTACGCCTTTTGCATAATAATCCTTGAGGTTGTCCACCGACGTGCCGGCCTTGTCAGAACAGAGGCCATGGCTCAGGTCGAGACGATAGCCGTCCACTTTGTATTCCGTCAACCAATAGGAAAGCGCGCGTATGAACATCGTGTGCGCAGGCGCAAAGCCATGATTCCAGTCCTCATAGACATTATCGCTGTGCGGCGCGTTCACGTTGAACCATGGGTTCTCTTTCAAGTCATCGCCGTACGGATAGAGTTTGTTCATCGGGTTGAGTCCGGTCGCGTGATTGAAGACCATATCGAGGATAACCGCCATGCCGCGTTGGTGACACTCATCGATAAAACGCTTGAGGTCTGTCTCGGAACCATATGCACGGTCCGGCGCAAAATAATGGTTTGGCGAATAGCCCCAGTTATAGTTTCCGTCGAACTCGCAGATCGGCATCAGTTCGATGGCATTGACTCCGAGTTGCTGCAGATAGTCCAGACGCTGACGTACAGCCTCGATGTGACGCGCCGCCGTATAGTCATAGACCCACAGTTCGTAAATAACCAGGTTATTCTTATTCGGGCGCTTGAAATTAAGCGTCGCGTCCGACCATTTGAACTCCGGTTTCTGCGTTTGGATCACCGTCACGTACCCGCCGTCTGCTCCTTTCTTCGGATAATCAATCAGCGTCGGGTCCGCCACTTTGGGTTCCCATTTGTCGTCGGGGTGAATGACTTTTTCCGAATAAAGATCGGAAATCTGTTTCTTAACCCCGTCGGCACGCTCCACTGCATACTGGAAGCGGTACTCTTTCCCGGGTTCAAGTCCCGTTACTTTTATCCAGAAATAACTTCCGTCTTTGTATAGCTGATAGTCTTTGCTCAGTTTCCAATCAGTCATATCGCCGATAAGGAAGACTCGCTTGGCCGGCGCACTCTTGCTGCCCGCGTAAGTACAGAGTGTGACAGATGTGCCATCCTCGCCATAGTAGATACCGTTGTCGATACCTTCCGGACGGGTTTTAGCCGTCGCCGTAACCCCTTCAACCGCATCCCATGGGTCAGCTACCGAGTTATCCTCGCCGAGGAAGATGAAGATATCACCTCCGGAAGCCGTCTTGCCTTCTTTCGTGCCGCCGGGGCCGTCATGGAAGACGAAAGCCAACGCTGTCACCTCCGTTCCGGACGGAACGCTATAATAGGTGTACAGGTTGTTGATCTCCAACTGCCATTTGTCACCCACTTTGGTCAACTGGGGCGCAGAGGCAGCACGCCAATCGGCCTTCACTCCCAGCCAGTCCTTATCGGCTGTGCAGTATCCAGTGTGCGCGTAGCACTTGGTGGCACCCGCCATGCCGCCGCTTCCCTTCGTTGGGTCAAAAGTGATAATAATCTTACCGGTGTAGCCCGGGTCAATGATTGCCGGCGATGTGGTCACCTGCGCACTCGCGCAGATGGCGAACAACGTCAATAGGCAAAGACTAATTTTTCGCATAAAAAACAAGTTTTCAGTAATCAGTAATCAGATTATTGCTGACGACCGGTTGCATCATATATCTTATCGCCGCAGCGGATATAGAGCTGACCGTCGATGAGCACTTTCTGTGCTTTGTCGGAAACGACTGTTTGCTCAATACCTTGTGCACAATCTACCAACTGCTTGCCGCTCATTGCCTGGTAAGCCAACTCGACTGTACCGTCGCCATTATCGTAGAGGTAGAGTGTATAGTGACCGGCCGGAATATGCAGTTTCTCACTACCGTTCTTGGACAAAGTAGCATGAGTCGGACCGTCCACATAGGAAGTTGCCATGTATTGTACTCCGGGCACGCCTTGAACCTGATACATCACAAACAGATACGCATCTTTGTTCACCGTGATTTCAGAAACACCGCAGTCAAAAATACCTCCGTCTGTTTCATTATTGATATCCGTGCCGTCCAGGTTTCCTTTCCAATACCAGTAAGCATCCTCGCTGCCACCGCCGCCTTGGCCGCCGCCACCACCTTGGCCTCCGCCACCGCCTTGGCCACCGCCACCACAGTTTTCACCCGGGCCAATGTAAACAAGATCGTCATTCTCTTTCAGCTTGATATAGAAATCATAGGAACCCGCTACTTTGCAGGTTAATTTGTTAGCAGCTTTGCCGCCTTCGAAATTCTGATAAGAGCCATATGGATCCAAATCTACCATCCAAGTAGCATCGCAACTCTGATTCACCAACATAATCTCATCTCCCACTGCCAATTCGACACAAGAAGCCTTATACTGAACACGGCCTTGCGCGTCAGGGTCTCCGAATTTAGGAGCATCCACAACTTTGGTTCCGTTGATTTTAAGACCATAAGGGCCGTCCTGACAGTCTGCAGCCATCATACTTACTGTGCAGAGCATAGCTGCACACAACATGAAAAGTTTTTTCATAATAGTAAAATATTTAATCACTCAATTATTTTTTTATTGAATACGGTTTCCCATCATATCATATACTTTCTCGCCGCAGCGGATATAGAGCTTCCCGTCTTTCATGAATTTCTCCCCGGAAGCGGTCTGATTGCTCTTGACGCTCACCTCCTCTATTCCTTGCGGTTTACGCTCTTTATCCTTGTCGCCGCGCTGGCTGTTGGTTTTATAGTATACGCCGTAGTTCTCGCCCTTGACGGCCAGAGTGAAGCCGCTCGGTGCGTTGTTATAACCGGAGTTCGGGCCCACGAGCAGACGTATCTCGCCGTTGGTACCGGTGATAGTCGCTTTGTAGAAACCGTTTCCAGCTTCGTCACTTACAGCACTCTCGCTGTGCACACCTGTCTTATAACGGGCGTTGATCATCTTCTTAATCGGCTCTTTGAGCACAATCCAATGCGGATAGAAGACACAAGGTACACCCGGCATGGACAACAAGAACGCGTAGCACTGCTCTATCTTTCCTTTGTATTTCATCGAGTTACCCTTGCCGCAGAACTCATTGTCGTCGCGCTGGAACGAGTCATGGCTATCCAAGAAAGTAACGGCATAGCGTGCCTTACCTGCACCTAACAGACCCGAACCTTTCAGGCCTTCGTATTTATCGGAAGCGATACCTTGGTTAAAGCCTTGATACTTCGTACCGAAATCAAACGTCAAGGTATTCCACCCTGCATCGTTCAAGTGCGCCTGGAGCACGTCGGGGTTACCGTCCCACATCTCCATGACGGAGAAATAGGCTTTCGAGGCCGTATTATACTCATTGATATGGCTATTATGGAAACCTTTGCAGTAATCATAACGGAAACCGTCTATTTTCACCTCATTGCGTAACCATTTGAGGTAAGCCTTGCACATATCGCGCACTTTGCTGTTATTATGATCCCAGTCACGACCGGCTTCGTAGTTAGCCTCGTCCCCGTAACCGTCGTCATTAGCGCCTGTAGCTTTTCCTTTGCAGTCACCTGCTCCGCTGTCAAAGTTCATCTCATCCGTTTTGCAAATCCAGGATGCATCGGGCTGAAACTTACCGTAAGTGCCGAAATCCATCGTAGCAAACGAGCACCAACCGTTGTTACCCGCAACGTGGTTAACCACGATGTCTGCCACCACTTTTGCGCCGTTCTGATGCAAGGTAGCAATCAACTCTGTCAGGTTGGCCTTCGTCCCCCATTGTCCGTCCAGGTTGCTGTAGCAGATAGGGAGATATCCCGTACCACCTGTAGCCTTAGACATAGGCGGCAGCCAAACAAGATCAAACCACTTACCGATCTCTACGGCCTGATTACCTTTGTCACCGGTCTTTCCCAACAAATCCGACCATTTGGTACGTCCGTACCCCTGGTCCTTGTAACTATCCCAATAGAAGCATTGGAACATAACGTCCGCACATTTGGCCGGAGCCGAACCCGCATAACTCGGTTGCGGATCTTCTTTGGTGATGTCCACGCCGCTGCCGCATCCGCTACCCGGACCGATATACAACTCATCCTGCTCCCATTTCAACTTGATATAGAAATCAAAGCAACCGTCCACACTCACGTTGTACCGCTGGTTGGCCTCATCATACGCAAAGCCGGCCGTTGAAGCAGGGTTCAAGGGCTTCGCCCAAGCCGCTTTGTTATCCACATCGTACAACTGGCAGTAGTCTCCGTTCTTCACCTGAACTTTCGACAGATACTGCGTGAATCCCTCAAACTCATCGGCATACTCACCGGCAAAATACATCTTGCCGTTCACCAAAATACCATAACTCTGTGCTTGCGCCAATGTCGCGCACAGAAGCATCACCCAAAAAATTGTTTTTCTCATTATATTATTATTTTTCGATTAATTGTCCTTGTGCATTAAACACTCTTCCGTTTCTGCGGATAAAGAGCTGACCGTTCTCCATGAATTTTTCGCCGCCGGTTCCCGGCTGCTGAACTCTCACTTCGTCTATTCCCTGCACGCCTTCCATATAAACGGCATAATCCTCCCCTTCCGCATGTACGTAATAGCCGGCAGGCACCGTCTTGTCGCGACCGCTGCCCAAACGCAGAATGGCCTTGTGATGATGTCCCTCTATCGTAGCGCTGTACGATGTCTGCGTAGCCGTCTCGTCCGTCACTTTCGACTCCGAGTGAATACCCGCCAGTTTACGAATCTTAATCAACTGGTTGATTTCCCATGTATAGCTCTTCCAGTGGGGCCAGAACACGCAAGGCACACCCGGCATCATCAGGATATACGCGTTGGCTTGTAAAATCTTATTTTTCACTTTCGCAGTACTCAAGTCCACGTTATAACCGCCGAACTCAGCGCCCGTATTATCGGAGCGCTCGAACGTATCATGGTTGTCAATGAATGTCACCGCATACTTCTCTTTACCCTGCCCGCGGAACGAATTAGACGGGTTTTTCAAGAGCGTCAGTGACGGCGTATTACCACCCAGCGCATCTTTGATTTTCCATTTCAGCGGGAAGTCGAAGATCATGGTGTTGTTGTTCGTCTCCGCCAAGTGCTGCAACGGATCTTTGATATCGTCCATCCAGTATTCGGAAACGGACATATAGGGTTTTCCGACCTCATTGTACATACTCAGATACTGTCCGTGATAGCCGCGCGTCATGTCATAGCGGAAACCGTCATATTTCATGACCTCGCGCATCCAGCGCACATAGGTCTTCGCCCAGTTCTGCACATATTCGCTTGTATGGTCCAAGTCACGCGCACCGCCGTCGTTCGTACCCGTATCGGAATTGCCGCGGTACTCTTTTGACGCAGCGTAGCAAGTGGACTCCTTGGTGGTAAAGCACTCGTCGCCCTTGCATATATGGGTTTGCTCCAATTGGAACTTACCGTAGCCCTCACCGAAATCATCCGGACAGAAATCACACCAGTTGGAGCAGTTACCGCGGTGGTTGATGACGATATCCGCGAGGCACTTTGTGTTTCCTCGATGCAAAGCTGCAATGAGATTAACCAGGCTCGCTTTCTGTCCCCATGCTCCGCCCTGCTCACTCAGGCACACATGGTAATAACCCACGCCGCCCGTTGATTTGGCACTCGGCGGAAACCAAACGACATCGAAATTCTCCCGAATAGCGGTACTATCCGGTAACAAATCCGCCCATTTGGTACGACCGTATTTCTTTAATGTATGACTATCCCAGTAGAAACACTGTAGCATCACATCCTCGCACTCCGAGGGTACACCTATGTTCTCCGCACGCAACGGGCTCGCACCCGTGAGAAAGAGAACGGAAAGAACGAATAGAGTTACTCTTTTCATGGTTCAAACAATTTAGATGTTGCAAAAAGCGAGCGCAAAGATACTCATTTTTTTTCGAATATGCAAGTGCGCGCGCGATTTTTTTGAAAAAAAGAAGTTATTTGAGTTTTTTTTCGATATTTTTCACAATAACTGTTTTTTCTTTCACATGAAACGTTATAGTGTAACCGGCATAATCCATTTTGTACTCCCGATCCGGATCATCCTGATAGCCCGGACGCGGATCTTGAGACAAAATATACGTGATATCCCGTCGGATGTCCTCGGGAATATGGGGCATTGGTGATTGGTGATTGGTCATAGGTGATTGGTCATAGGTGACTGATAATTGATAATTCGCAGTCTCCTCCGCAAAGCCGTTTTGCGCGTCCGAATGGCAATCCGAGTAAGTCAGATAAGGCTTGATATCATAAATCGGCGTCCCGTCAACCAGGTCTGCCCCGCTCACAATCAGTTCCATCCGCCCGCTCTCTCCAATATACACCCCCTCTCTTGAGGAGAGGGTTGGGGTGAGGTTTCTCACGCTGCTCAGCCCTATCGGATTCGGCCGGAAAGGACTTCTCGTAGCAAACACGCCCATTCGTTTGTTTCCTCCCAACCGCGGCGGCCGCACCGTCGGAGACCAATTGATTGGTGATTGGTTTTCCGAGAATCCCCACAGCAGCCACAGATGACTGAATCCGTCAATTCCGCGCAGGGCTTCCGGTATCGCATAGCCGGGTTCAAAAACAATACGCGTAAGAATAGGACTTTCCTCCCTACTCTGACGCGGCACACCGAACTTATCCGAGTGGCCGTTTCGCGCATATGCTATCACTTTCAATGTCATAAAATGCACATATCGACGATACATGGTCGATAAAAATCGCACAAAAGTACTGCTTTTTTACCAAAAATGCAAAAAAAATGCAAAAAAATTTGGTCAATTCAAAAAAAAGCAGTACTTTTGCACCCGCTTTTGAAAAAAAGCTCCGGGTGCCATAGCTCAGTTGGTAGAGCAAAGGACTGAAAATCCTTGTGTCCCTAGTTCGATTCTCGGTGGCACCACAGGCTCCTTAAAATCAAGGAGTTGCGTGTAGGATAAAATAAAACCTGCACAAAAACTGCACAAAAGACTTTCACGCTTGTGGGAGTCTTTTCGTGCTAAAATAAGATAGTGTCACTTTTTTTCTGCCGCAATCAGGAGATTGGCGGTTAGAAAAAAAACGCCTATGTTAGTACAAAATTTTGGAGCACTGCGGCAATATGTTCCAGCAGAGCTCAAGCACAATTCAAGAGGTTGGTACATTGAGTACCACAAGTTCAACCCCCTAATCAGCCGCTTTGAGCGTGTACGTGTCATGCTCAACCGTGAACGACAACGTTGCAAGACCTTAGTGGAGTTCAAACTTCAAACGAACGCTCTTATTCTCCAAATCAACAACGAACTCGCCGCAGGTTTTGTTAACACCAGACAAAACATGTCCGGTTATGGTTTTGCCTCTCCTGATGCAGATATGAGCGAAAACATCCGTTTCCACACACCATTGGAGGAAGTCATCAAACTTTACGAAGAAGATCGTAAATGCGAACTATCAGCAGCTACTATGCGCAGTTATAGTTGTTTCTGCAAACAGTTTCGCGAATGGGTACATAAACATTATCCTGCCCTTCCTATTTCCAAGTTTACGCAAATACAGGCGAACCAGTACATGGAATTCGTCCTTACCGGTCGTAGCGAGAACGAGAAACGTCAAGAATGGCGCAAATTAACTAATGAACGCGTGAGCCCGCGCACGTACAACAATAATATAAAATTAGGTCGTGCGCTATTCTCATGGGCTATCGAAAAGAGTTATGCACGTATCAATCCATTTGAGAAACTCAAACAAAAGAAAGCGCAAGGTAAAGGCAGAACGATTATCCCTAAAGAAGATCGAGACAAGATTGCTGCATACTTCAAAGAGCACAATCCGGCATTTATCATCGTTATGCAACTCGTATATAAATCGTTCTTACGTCCTGTTGAGATTACTCGTGTCAAGGTCAATCAGATTAACTTTGAAAAACATTGCATCGAGATGAAAGGTTCGCAGAAGAAAAATGGCAAAGACCACAATTCAAGATTGGATGAAGAATTAGAGAACCTATTGCGCGAATACATTCGTTATGCCAAACCGAACGACTACCTCTTCACACGCAATTGGAGACCCGGGGACAAACCTATTTCTTCTCACACATTCTCTGTACAATGGGACAGAATGCGCGAACAACTGCACCTCACAGAAAAGTATCAACTTTACTCGCTACGTGACAGTGGTATCACCAGTCTTCTTAGAGCAGGAGCAAAAGATTTGGACGTTGTTCAAATTGTTGGTCATAGTGATTTGAGTATGACGTTCCGTTACGCAAACCACATTGACGAAGACCTTATCGAACGCGTCAACAAGATAGCTCCGGCATTCTAATAACTGCCTCTCATACTTCGTCAAAATCCGTCTGTTTTCACATTGAGAATAGACGGATTTTTCTTTTCTATGAAAATTTGTCTCTCTTCTGAAAATAGGACGAATTTTTGAAGA
>Ga0310696_10004711_pt1 | contig 16657 bp, 37 predicted proteins | sample AusTroGonzalo_MG_4_FD_203885 | JGI IMG/M metagenome (GOLD analysis project Ga0310696, IMG submission 203885) | Bovine rumen microbial communities from tropical cattle in Woodstock, Queensland, Australia - Gonzalo_02 (v2) (version 2) | ecosystem: Host-associated > Mammals > Digestive system >...
TTAAAGCAAAACAAACCCCTATGCCTTCGGATATGCAAGGCGAAATTGATGATATAAATGGCGAGATTACACAAATAAAGAGTGATTTAACAGTTAAGAGAGCGGAAGTTTCAGCAACTCAGGCAACTATAAGAACTAAAATTCAACAGTTTTATCAGGCTTTGTCTGTTGCTACTGATTTGCAATTGAGACGTGCTGTGATTATTCGATATGGTTCAAATTATAACTATATTTATAGGATAGAATCAAAGCAAAATAGTGTTTACCAATTTTGTAGTCAACAACAAAATGGCGACACACATATTATTTTAAGAACCTTAAATATAAAGCCATCTGATTCAACGGCTTGGCTTTTCGATGTCTCAGGAGCGAGTGCAAATACTCTCACGGAACAGACAACAGCAAATGACTCATCTGTTTGGGAATTATATTATTAAATTATCGATTTAATAATATAAATACATTTAAAACTAGAATGATTTATAAAGAGTTATCAATGCTGTGAACTTAATATTATTATCAACAGGATTTGCACTCCAATCTACATACGATGCCACACTTGATGTAGACACACCTATTCTTTTTAGCATTGAGCCAGTTGATTGTATTCTTGCACCGAATCCATATATTCCATCGGCTCTTGGAGCTACTGCACCTGCATCAACTAATGTATCTGTAAATGCTGAAACTATGTTTCTATCGCAAGATGTAAGTTTTTGGATTATACCTGCTCCTCCAATTGGAACGGAAAACGATTCGATTCTAAAATGGGTTGCGTCATTGGTACTAGGTCTATATGCGGTAAGTGTCGCAAAACCTTCATTCATAAGCTGAGCTACGGTTTTGGTGCCATTTCCAGTTGCAAGTGTTAGAGTTATTGTGCCAATAGGTTGTTTAGTACCGTTTAAATCACTCTTTATTTGAATATTATTATACAATATATTTATTTATATATTATATTATTATACAATATATTTATATATAATAATATTCTGTACCATTAGTTGTGAGCGTAGCGAACAAGTAATGGTACTTAAAGGGAGATTAAAAGAACCGTAGGTTCTTTTAACACTTAGTATAATATTTATATAATATATTGACATATATATTATTATATATTAACATTATAAATATATAAATGTGGTTTATCCACATATGGCGTCTAGTCTCCAAAAAGAGCCTATATAATAGTATAGGGGTACATTTTTTGTGGATAAATAGTATCAGACCTAGAAAATACTGACTTTTTTATGTTGATAACTATGTGGATAAGTGATAAATTTCTGTGGATAACTCATGTTTTAAAAAAACTTTTAAAATTTCTTTAATTGTGGATAATGTTGATAACCATATTTAACCCTAGAAAATACTATATTTTTATTGTTGATAACTATGTGGATAAATCATTATTTTTATAAAAAAAACACAAAATTAACGTATATACGTTTTTAACTTATCAACATAATATAAACATAAAATTTTAAAAAAATATTGACAATATAAAATTATTATGCTACAATACAATTGTATCAGTGGTACATAAATTTTAAGGAGGCTTTTAAATGATAATTAAAGGCAATTTTAAAGAAGTACCAATCGGATATGAATTTAAATTCGGTTCATATATGGCAATTAAAACAAGTGACACTCACGGTAATATAAAATTTGCCAATGGAACTATAAGAGAACAATATTTCTATCCTACTTTATGTGTGGAATACAACCAATTATATCCACAATTAAATCGCACTGATACAAAAATTAGAAGATAATATTCAAAATATTATCTATGTGCAAACTGAGCAGTAAAGTGCAAATATTGCACTTAACTGCAAAATTTGCACTTTTTAAAATTTAAAAGAAAGGAGTTATAAAATGAGTGGTGGATATTTAGAGTATAAAAATTATTATTTAGAAGAGATGGCGTACAATGTTGACGACTTAGAAATTAAACAACTTATGTTTGATTTATCACAATTTTTACATGATTATGATTATTACATGAGTGGAGATTATGGATATGATACATATTTAGAATCGTTAAATAATTTTAAAAATAAGTGGTTTAAAACTTCTAGGGAAGAAAGATTAAAAGAAATAATTGACAAAAGATTAAATGATATAAGAGATGAACTTTATAATATTATTTAGTTTACTTTCGTATTATAATTCAATATAATTAGGTCGCAAAAGTAAACTAAGTGAAAGGAGAAATATGAAATTAATTGATTTTATAGAATGTTTTGATTATAGTATTGAAGATATTTTAGTAGAAGTATGGTTAGACCCATATGATTTTAAAGAATCTTTTGCAAAACATAATTGGGAATACGAATTAGAGTATACTGGTGTAATGACTGGAATACCAATTACACTCGCTAATTGTTATATGACACACGATTGTTATATTGATAATGGAAAATTATGTATTTATGTAAGTGACAGAAATAGAGATTTTCAATAGAGGTTTATATGCAAGTAATTTGTGAAAAGAAAGAGTGTTTATATTGTTCTACAAGTGGTCTTTGTACAAAAGATTTCGTATTTCTAAGACCATTTGCAGGTTGTAGTGAATGGTATAACAAACAAGGCCAACCATATGTAGAACAAATAAGCAAAGCTCTTAAAAAAGAATTTGAAAAATATAATAAAACTAAAGAAACAGAGGACAATATAGTTGAATAAAATTAGTGTTAAATTAATTAAATACCCTACAGAAGAAGATTGGTTATTTTGTAAAAGATGTACATTAAATACTGTAGGGTTAAAACCAAAAGGAGCACCTGACTTAGAATGGAAAAAGAAGTTGCTCCATTGTGAACACAGCCCTATTAGAACTTTATGGTTTGCATTTGAACTGAAAATTCCATATTATTCTTCAAATCATCTAGTTAGACATAAAATTGGATGTGAGCATTTTGTGCAATCTCAAAGGGATGATAGACAAAAAGAAATCAATATACTTAGAGCTGAAAAACCTCAAGGTGAATTTGTTAGTCATATTATGTATATTAACGCACAAGAACTTATGTTTTTTATGAGAAAAAGATTATGTTCACAAGCAGACTTAATTACTCAAAAGATAGCTAGGTTAATGAGAGATGAAGTATATAAAACAAATCCTGAATTCATAGGAGAATTAATTCCTGCTTGTGAATATCAGCACGAATGTAGAGAAATGTTTTCTTGTGCAAAAGCAAACAAATTTAATAAAGAGATTTAACATGAAGATTACATCAGAAAAGGAGATAACAGATGATATTAAAGAAAGTAACAGAGGGAAAGAATCCTCTAACAATAGAGAAAACGACCTCAGAAATTTGGGTTGACACTAACCATGAAGATATTGTTGTAATCTTACAACCTAGTGATATTGGTGCGGTTCTTCCACTAGGACAAAATGTAATTATTAAGTTTAACAATACAAATGAAATACTTAGAACGAAATCTAATAATATTATTGATGATTTTATATTTGGAAAGTTTGACGAATATGAGGTTTTATCAATTGGTTCAGTAAAATACGGTTGGTTAGAAATTATTCTAGCAAAAATTGATAATTAGGGGTTGACAGCAACCTCTAATTATGATATAATACAATTACAAATTAAAGAGAGGAGCCAATAATCTTATATGAAATTAGAATGGAACTACAAAGAAGCTCAATATGGAAGATATTGGTTAGAACTTAGTGATAATGAAAAATCTATTACTAAAATATTATTAATAGATTGTAAGAACGACCCATTAAGTAATTATGGTGTGGCTAAATTTAGATACAATGGAATTATCATATCTGATGACATTTCAATAAATGAGGCTATGAAACAAGTTGAAAATTATCTACTAAATTGGTGGAGAAAAAATTTTACAAGAGCTGAAAAAGATTATTATGAAGCGCTTGAAGTTGTTAATTTTTTAGAAAGTAATATTTAAATTAAGAAGGAGATGTAAATTATGTCAGGAATGAGTAGAGGAGAAGCTTATAAAATTTTAAGAGAAATAGGTTATATTCAGCAATCAGAAAAACGCAAAAAGGCAAATCAGAGCAAGCAAACTAATACAGTTTATACACATAGAAATCCTAATGTGCCTAGATACGGAGATTGGGATGATGGTGCTTCAATATTGTTAGCCGCTATTATAGCCGCAATTGCTTTAGTATTTATGCTCTAATGATTATTTGGAGGTAAAATATAATGTATGTTTTTGATAGACTTATTGATGAGTATAAAGCTAAAGGTGGGAATATCTATGTATTTGAAGGAATTTCAGATGCAGAAGCTTGCCGAAGAATTATGGAAAATTATTTAAGAGGATATAATAATGGATATGCAAAAGGAAAAGAAAAAGTATATATCTATGAGCGATAGATATACATTTGGAGTTTGTATTTGCGGAAATATAGATAGTAATAATCCAAATATAGAAATGTTATATAATACTGTAGATTATGTAAATGCGTGTAGATATTATTTAAATTTAATTAATTTAGAGAATATTGACCAAATTGGAAAGTATGATAGTTATTATGTAGTATGGATTAGAAAAGATGGATTTATAGAACAATGGGATAAATTAATTCAATCAATAAAGGTTAAAGTGGTAAAATTATGAAGATAATTTAAAAGGATGTTATACACAAACAAACAAAAAAATTTATTTACAGATTTTGCAATACAATATTTGAAGCAGAAAATAGAGAATATTCAGTAGCAGACTAAATGTCATATTTGCATGATGGTATACAATATGAGTGTCAATGTCCTATTTGTAAAAGAACTACAACAATACCAACATAAAAGGAGAAAGTATATGATTAATAAACAATATTCAGAAGATTTAATTACAAAACGTATAAGAAAAGGTGGCGGCCTTGCACCAATCATTGCGGGATTATCCGAAAAGAAACAAGAAGAAATACAGATGGTTTTAAATGAACAATGGCTTGATGGGTACAAAACAGCTAAAGAAAAATTTAAAAGGTGGGATTAATGGAACTTAAAAAATATTCTAAATATTGTGATTATTGTAAGCGTAGATTTATATATGACAGTGATGCAATGTTTATGTGGCTTACAGATGATGAAAGACGTGGAAAACATTTTGTAAAATGCTCATATTGTTTTGAGAAAAATTATATAGAGATTGAGAGGTCTTAATGGCCTCTTTTATTTTTTTGTTCACATGTAGTTTTAAAAACTACATGATATAGATATTAAAACTTTATTATATAGATAATATTACTATAAAATGTAATGTATTATACTATGACGACTAAATTCGTATGAAAGATTACTTGCATAAATAATGCAAGATTTAATTCATTTGCAAGTTTTCTTGCATATATTTTGCAAGTTTAACGTCGTCCCCCCTCTAACCCCAAACTCCTGTGCACCACCATAAATAAGAGGTATAATAGGTGTATTATCTTTAATCCAAACAAACCCAACACCCTTCTCTCCATGTATCTTATGACCACTAAAAGTACACATAATAGTACCATACATACTATATAACTCATTAACATCTATTTTAACTTTACCTAAACCTTGTACACAGTCTTTATGTATACTATTCACATCAAACATAACCCCTGTCTCATTGTTAACTAACATACAACTATCTAAGTTATCTATATCATTACTAGTAATAACTCTAGGGTTATTTATAATACTCTTATGTTCATATTTACTTACTAATACAGGTCTTTCTAACATATCTCTTAATATATTAATACACCAAGTATTACCTTCACAACCTCCACTAGTAAAGTATATTTCATTAGGTTTAGCATTTATACACTTAGCTATTCTCTCTCTACACTTCCATAATAAAGCATCCCCATCACTATAACTACTATGTGAGTTTAACCATAAGTTGTCCGCAGGATAACAAAAATTATAATGATTAGGGAATGGTCTAGTAGTAGCTCCGTTATCTAAATATATCATACAAATCTCCTTTCAAATTAATTTATTTGGTTTGATTATATAATACTTTGGTTTAGTTGTCAAGAACTTTGTTTTAAACTTTGGTTTGATATGGTTATAGTAGTATATAGCAATAAATTATAACTTATTCATTAGTTATACTTATGTATTATATTACTTTATTATTTAGTAAAAGTATACAATAAATTATAATTTATATTATTAATATTTGGTTATATTATATAATGATTATTTTAAGTAATAATTTAATAAAAATGGGTTATTTTTTGGGAGAGGGAGAAAGGGCTGTGTGGAAAAGAGGGATTAGGGTAATAATGGGTCGGGGTAATTGGGAATAATGGGTGGGGGTATTACAAACACCACTCAACCAAAACCAAAACCCCCACATTTCCTATATTGGTATTATATAATTATTATATATAATATATATAATATATATAATATAATAGTATAGGACATTTGTGGGTTTTTACTTGACAACTTATTTTACTTATGTTACAATAACATCAGAAAGGAGTCATTATGAAACTTAAAGAACTATGTGAATTAGCAAATATACCATATAATTCAAAGAATCCATCAAGGTCTAAAGCCCTTTTGGAACAGCGTTATGAGTTGCGCCAACTATCAAAACAACAATATGAAATTGTCCGTGAGTTGACTCCACAAGAGATACGTTCTATTAATACATATGTTCGTATAAAACCTATTATTAAAGAATGTATATGTACAGCCCTAGCTAATATAGACGGCAATACTATAAAAGGTTCCATTAAAGATTATTATACTATATTATCTATAGTAAATAATAATTACAAATATTTTACATATTTAGATTTTAATGATATAAAAAAGAATTATATGATTAATAATAATATACCATTAGAAAATAATGTTTTATACTATGAGTTTTGTAAAGAAATAGATACTATGTTTAGGCGCATTATTAAAGAGTGTTTTAATGAGCTTGAAAATGAATTGTTAATTAGAGTAAATAAACAGCTTGTATTTGTGTACCGTGACGAGAATGGATATTATTATTCTAAAGAAATTACAGACGAGGAGACTATTAAGAATTTCTTATCGTTTGGTAAGAAATATATGTCTAAGATAGGGTACAATGAGTGGAGTAAAGTACCATATTTAATTAAGCCTAGTCTGAGAGATAAGATTAGTAAAGACTTAGGAATAGCCTATTTTTATGACAGATACGACTTAGTAATTAATAAAGATTTTTTGCCACAGCAGACATTAGAAAGTGTTAAAAAACAACTTAATAATTTATCTATAGAGAAAGTCGCCAAATCAAAGCAAGGCGTCCTTAAGGAGTGGGACTGTGAGACCGTTGAGGATTGTATAAATATTATTATAAAAACCCCTTGACAAACCCACCCACTCATAGTATACTATAGTTAGATTGAAAGGAGAGACATTATGTTAGAAACATCAACAAGGGTAGTAATACTACCAACAGAAAAGGAAGCCGCTCGTATAGGCATTATTAATAAGTCGGTTTGCAGGACTGTACTGTTTAATAAAAATTATGCCGAAATTGAATTATACGAAATTGACGGTATGACATATGCACGTAAGGAATTGTTGGCCGTAGGCGACACCATTGATATTTATTTTGAAACAACAACGGGCGTTTGTACCAATACATGTAATATTATTACAGACGACATTATTGAGCTTAATTCTACAGTTATTCCTGTAGGCGCTCTTAAGTTTAAAGAAAGCGGCTATTACATTGACTGGAAAGTAGTAAATAATACTAATGTAACCCCCGTTACACAAAATATTGACTCGAAGTATAAGGCAGGTTGGATTGATTGTTTTAAAGAATTTTTAGAGTATTTTAAAGACGATTCCTCGTCTTATTCTCTATTAGATAGGGTAGAAAAAGAATTAGATGGCAACATTTGGGACTTTGACCCCTTAGAGGCTTTTGATAAACGTAACGAATTAATTACTAAGGTCGCATTACCACAGCTTACTTTAGAAGAGATTAAAGAGAAGTTGGGATTTGATTTTGAATTAAAGAAGTGATAATTATAGCATATTGGCACTTTTAAAAAAATTTGCCGATATGCTATTTTTATATTGACATAAAGGTGAAACTCTGATATACTAAACTTAACTTAAGTAAAGGAGACGAGATTATGAAATTTATTCTACCAAGGCTCCATATTATATTAGAGAGATGGCGCTTCAATGAAGATTATCAAATTTATGTGTCAACATTAGGGCACTTTAAAAAAGCGGACAAAAGTCCACTTTTTGTAAATACAGGGGATGGCAACTACCTTTATGTGGAAACCGCCCAAGGGTTACGTTTGGCGCACCGTATGGTGATGATAACATGGCGGCCTATAGAAAATGCAGACAACATTACAGTAGACCACTTAGACCATAACCCTAGGAATAATGCCTTATATAATTTAGAGTGGGTAACAAAACGTGAAAATATAAAACGAGCCAAGAAAGACCATATTAAAGACAAAAAGAAAACTAGCGGAGCTAAAAACACAAGACATTATTATTGTATAGAGCTTAACAGAAGTTTTGATGATATAGACGACCTAGTTATGTTCTTAAATAAAAAGGTGCCTTATACAAAAAGTGTAAAAGAAGATATGATTATAGAGCGTATTAATTATGCAATCAGAAATAAAACCAAGGCTTTTACATATCATTGGAAAAAATTTGTATAAACCTATTGACATTTTAGTGAAACATTGATATAATATGTTTAGAAAGTGAGGTTACATATGAATTATAATTATTGTGGATATATTATATATCTTAATATGTATGACCAAAAATGGCACATAAATGACCCTAGTGGGTGGAAAAATACTGATAATTTAGTATTTAAAGATTGGATTGATGCGGAAATTTGGATAACATATTTTGGATAAAATATGGTTGTATTTAAAGAAGGAAATTATGGGAACATTAATAATTAAATTTTCAGATGGAAAAGTAAGCATAATGAAGATGGACTATTTATCATTTGTTACATTTGCAAAAGATAGAATTAAAGAATTAGTTGAAAGAAAAGAAATATCCGCATGGAATTACAGATAAATGGAGGTGACTATGATTAAAAAGATTATTATTACTGTAGTTGTATTACTTGTGCTAATGTACGTAGTACCGTTCTTTAGAGAACTGCCGTTTAATCTTGAACAACGACGTAAAGAAAAAGAAAGGAGAGCCAACGATGAAGTTTAGAGTGGTTGATTATTACAATCAAGCCTATAACCTAGGCGAAGAAATTTGGGAGTTTAATGACGAATATACTGATTATGTCGTAGATATTACTATTGATGATTGCGGCATTGACATGTTATACAAATTAATCGAGGCAGGGTATTTTTTAGAAACTGTAACAATGGAAGATATATTATTTGAGTGGCTTGAGCCTGATTTAATTGAAATTAGGGCTAGAGATGATTATGAGCCTCTTGGTAGATTGGAGTTAGAAGAATGATTTTAGTAGTTATTAATTTTACCCTAGCGGCACTATTTTTAGGTAGAATTATTTATTTAACAATTAAGAAGGAGTAATTATGGTTTTAACAAAAGATGGGCTATTTGAATTTATTAAAAATATGGACGGCGCAAATCCTATAGATGGACAAACCTATGAAATATATGACGGGTTAAGTGATGTAATCGATGGAGACAGAATCACTACTGACTATGATTATGAGAGAGTCGCCTTGGATATTATGGACGTTTATGGCACCCTTGAGGAAGATGATTATGCGCCATGTATGACAATTGCTGACATTGAAGAAGAACTAGGTCATAAATTTATACTTATTTAATGAAAGGAGCTATGATGAAAAGCAAAAAACAAGCAATGTTAGATAGTGTGCAAAGAACACTAATAGACACTTTGTATAACTTAGTAGATTTTATTAATACTTGTAAATTTGATGACCTCCGTGAAGGCGCCATTGACACGGCTATGGAAGTAGAAGATAATTTGCTTGAGTATTTTAATATTACCGTAAATGGCTATACTAGAGAAAAAGACGGCCAAATCGAGACAATATCTTTATACAAAGATGGAGAACTTTTAGAAGGAAAGGATTTTTAATGGATAGTTTAGGACTTAGAATCGAGCGTGTTCAGTTAGACAAAGGCTTGACAAACAGAGAATTTAGTCGTATACTTGGAGTAAGGGAAAATTTAATGAGTGGGTATAAGTATGATGTAAAGATGCCCCCACTTAGAACTATTATTAAGATTTGCAAAGAGTTTAATGTCGATGCAAATTGGTTATTGTTAGGAGAAACAAAATGATATATACGTTAATTATTTTTATTATCGAACTGGTTATTTTTTACGGATGTGTAGCAAACTATACAAATAAGATAGAAAAAATGGATTACAATATCATTGTTAATTTCCATTTTATTATTGGAATGTTTTTATTGGCTTGTGTACCAATTTTAAACAATTTAGTTGCGGCCTATATGATTACACTTACATTTGACGACACTTTTATGAGGGAGCATTTTTAAATGGTAAGCACCGTTTTAACTAAGTTGGGCGATAAATGGTACGACTTAGATAGCGGGATTGCATACACTGTAGAAGTGTTGAATAAAAAAGGTTACAAAACTAGATGTAGTTGTGAGGGGCATTTAAGAGAGTGGACTAGTAAGGCATGGAATTACAACTATAGCCCCGTGTGGATTAGTTTTGAACGGGGATTTGAGCCTAAGACTCCGCCAGTAATTGAGGGATATGAAAGAAAAATGGAGAACCCTTGGAAGAGTAAATATAGTGGATGGTACTTAGGCGACTATGAAACCTTGAAAGGGTGTTATGATTGTGCTTTATGGATAGGGTTTAGTTTTTACAAAAAAGAAATAAACGGTTATCGTGGAGGCATACACGCAGAGCATGATAGAGTTTTAAGGGAGTTAGAAAAATGGGCTGACGCATTACCAAATCGGGGAGAATAAAAATCCCCGATTTTTTTTATTAAAAGTGTTGACAAGTTTCACCAAATAGTATATAATTAAATTATCAAAAGGAAGGAGTGTAATTATGACAGTATATAATTATATTGGTTACAAGCATGACGAGCCTAAAGCTGAGTATAAAAGAAAGAGAAAACTTGCAGACGCAGTATATGCTAAGTGCAATAAAAATGGGTACGAATACCACCCTATATGCGACGGCTCAGGGCTTATGATACACGTGGTGCTCGACAAAAAGCAAAATATAGACTATGTTGTGTTGGCAGAAAGTAAAGATATTTTGCCAAAGGTAAAAGAAGAGTTTAAGTTTATGAGTACAGAGGAGTTTTTAAAGTAAAGGAGGAAGAGTATGAAATATAATGTAGGAGATAGAGTTGAGATTAGAAGAGGTTTAGTTATAGGTAGTATCGTAGGTGGCGATAGCTACGAGGATAATATGGAGATACTCGCAAATGACCACAATTATATTCTTACCATCAAGGGATACAATTCGGATTATGCAACATATAAAATGCTTGAAGATGAATATGAATATGATTGGACAGAAGAAATGATTGAGGGGTTGGTCGAAGCGTCCACAAAAAAGGAAAAGTTTAAAGAAGAGCTTACAGATAGAGAGAAATTCGAAGAATGGATGGGAAAATTATGTAGTCTTGAGGGTAGTCATAAAGTTCATGAAGCTCTTAACGAACTCACATATAGCACAGTAGATACAGAACATTATAATTATAACCTTAAGACCGTTGCAGATTATCTTTTCAGCTCAGAAAAGAAGAAAATGACTAAGGCTGAAATCGAGACTGAGTTAGGTTATGAGATTGAGATTGTGGAGTAGGATATGAAATAAAAGGAAAGGCTAGGTATTTAAATGAAGATTTTAAAGCATGGTAGAGAGTATTTAAAGGAGCATAATATTATACTTTGCAGATGCGGCTGTGAGTTTGAGTATGATGAGGACGATTTAATCAGATATGATAGAACTATTTTTCACAATATGGAGACCCCAAAGATTAGTGATGATGGATATTATATCACAAAGACAGTAAAGCATATTAAGGGTGTTAAGTGCCCTGAGTGCGAAGCCAAGTACGACATTAAGACTACTGAGGAGATTTATAAAGGGAATAAGGCGTAAAGATAAGAGAGTCGTTGGTGGCTCTCTTTTTAGTTAGGATTGAAAATTGATTCGGTGCGTTGGAATGGAGTAGCCACATACCCTACTCCGAAAACTCGAACACCCGTTCTGATTTTTTATACCCCCACTTAGCCATATTGTCCATTATACCCAGCCCCTCCCCTCCGTGGCATAGTTTCACAATGTTTCACGTAAATAACCAAAAATGATTTTGTATTACATTTTACACATTAAAACTAACCATGTTTTTTAACTAATGTTTCACACGTTTCACGGCTACCCACTAACTATTATAGTGTGGTATAATACAAAAAATATAGCCTTAAAAATACAATATTCTAGCAATAAAATCTATTTTATGTGGTATATTCTACTTATTTTTATTACGTTTTTTGTGGTATATATACACCAATATACAACTATTTGTTGTCTAAATATTGCTATTTTTTCACAATTATTTCACAAAATATCTGTATTAAATTAAAATTTTTTAGTGCTACAAACGCCGTAAAATCAACGTTTCTGAAATAATAAATTATTTTTTATGAAAAACGCTTGACAAAATCTAATATAGGGTTTAATATTAGAATTGTCAAAGGGCAATAGCCCACAAACAAGTTTCATCAAATAGGAGGTAGAAAGATGAAGAATTCTAATTTAGTAGTAAAGACATTAGGACGCAAAGGTTGTACATGTTGCAGTTGTGGAAAGTACGTCAACGGCGGTTCACTTGTTCTTGACTTCTCAGTTGGCGGTCGCAAAATGTATAGTTGTAATGAGTGTGCGGACATCGTTCCAGACGGTATAGCATTCAAGACTAGCCACAAGGCCGACAACAAGCAAGCTAAAGGCGTAAAGCCTCACACATTCGCTTTTGTAGCTACAAACCCAGCCACAGTACTAGACGCCAAAATCTCACACGGTTTTAAATCTCAGATTTTAGACAATGGCGATTATAAGTGCGAATATCCTAGTAAACTTAATAACTGTAACGTTGGCGGTTGGTTGTTTAACCATGACGGCAATTTAAATGATGAATATCAAATGGTATTTATCAACGGCAAGGCAGTCAAAACCGCTAGCGAATATCATCAGTTAGTAGGTGCTCAGGATTGGTATCAAAGAGTTGGGGAATAATCCCCAACTCCCTTAAAGGGTAAATCGCACATGATTTTCCCACGGTGCAATAGTAGATATATGGAGGTTTTAAGATGGAAACATTTTTACTCGACGGCTCAATGGTTTTGGCTTGTGCATTCTTAGTTAAACTAGTAATTGATAATAATAATCTTTATAAATAAATCGGAGGTGCTAATTATGAAATATCAATTTACAGTCTATTATGTTTGGCGCGACGGGCTTTTCGTTGACGAGTACCTAAAAGAAGACGAGGCAAGCAAGGCAAGGGACTTCTTACAAAGACAATTTCCTGACTCAGAATTTTACGTGACCGAAGAGTATTTCGAAGAGTACATATAATAATCAAAGGGCTAGTGTAAAAGCTAGCCCAACAAATCAAACGGAGGTGCAAGTTATGTTATATTATGGTATTTATGTAAATGGTAACTTATATGGTGTTTATGATTGCGAGGCGTTGGCCTTAAGAATAGCCGAACAACTTAAGACATCAAGACAAGGTGCAAAAATTACAGTAGTTAGTGAGTACGACGATAATTTCAAAATCTAATTGAATATAATTTCAAAGTCCTAGGTATAAAAGCCTAGGGCTTTTTTATTGTGTTTAGCTATTAAGTATTTAGCTATTAGATTTATGTTACACGTTCTATAGGCTTTATTTTCCAAAATAAGGGCTTTTATATATATAGATATATATTTCTATACCCTTTTATATAAAATCGCTTCTATGGCTATATATCGAAGCTACAGACCTATATTAATTATTTTACAATTTAAAAATCAAAAACAAAAACTAAAATCAAAATCCAGTATTAGTTTTAAACGCTCTAAAATCGATTTTAAGGGCTTTTAGTTATTTAGGGTATACTTTATACCTTTATACTATTAGAATTGATTTTAAGGCTATATATAAAAGTTTTATCGGTATGTTATAAATATAATAACTATATATCTAAATATTAAAACTAAAATCGGTTTTCGTGTTCAGTTTTATCTATTCAATAAATTATAATTTATTCAAAACATTGTGTACTAACATTGTGCACAATTTATTTTCTATTATTCTTTTTAAATTATAATTTATTCAAAACATTTTTAAAATTCAGGGGCGACTTCCAATATCGAACACACGTTTGGTAATCGCGTACGCGAATTTGCCCCACTATTGTATATATATTAATATTGTATATTAATACTGGTATTCATAGATTAATGGTATTTGGAATAAATTATATATAGTAATGGCCTCAGATGCCTAGATATACTTGTTAGAGCTTTACATAATGTAAATCTATATTTAAAATCTAAAATCGCTTTAAAGGGCATATATGGGCGCCACAAGGCTATATATTAAAAAACGGGGTTGTTACACCCCGTAAGTTTGTTTCATTAAGTTTTCTAAGAACTCGTTGCCCTCTTCTGTAGTCCTTAAGCAAGGTGGGCAAATACAATCCGTATCAATTACAGATTCAATTCCAAAATCAGAAAGTTGATTCTTAATCTCGTTTGCTACCTCAAGCCCTGCGCCTATATGCCATACATAATTTAACTTATTCATAATGCTACCTCCTAAATTAAAAACTAAAATTGAGATTGGATTTAATAAAAATCAAAATCCAAAAAGTCAAGCTCGTCACTTGAACCATCGCATGAACAGCTTATATACCATTCAGGGTGCTCTTCAAGTATCTCCTCAACTTCATCTTGAGACAAGTCAACACAACGAGCTATAGGACAGTGACACTCATCAAAAATATAACTATACATAATCTCTACCTCCTAAATAAAATCTACTACCTCTTTTCTTAAGTCAATTATAACATATCAAAAACAAGATTGCAAACACTTTTTTAAAAAAAATTTAGGACTCAAGAATACAAACATATTTTATAAATTACAATTTATAAAATATGTTTTCAATTTTGAATTTTGATTTTGGGTTTTTATTTTTAAAATTCAATTTTCATTTTCAAAATCGATTTTGATTTTTAAGTTTATGCTGCTGCAATAAATTATAATTTATAACGCAAACTAAAAACTAAAACCAAAAATAAAAAAGCGGTAGCAAATGCCACCGCCTTAATAAATTTCTTTATCCAAAATATTCCTGATACTCAATTTCTGAAAGTTTATCAAGATAGTCATATACTTTATCATCGAGATAGTAAATAACTTTAGATAATTTATTATATACCTTTCTACAGCCTACCGCTACCTTCTTTGCGTCCTTGTATTCATAACCAAGTTCACTAATTAAATAGTCGATGCTATCATCGTAAAAGTTACTTTTACCTTCTACAATGACTAAAGCGTCATCAAGTAAGTTTTGTAATACAAGTAGTAAATCTGATTCATTTTCAATTGTAGCAAGGTCGCCTCCGTAGTAATCAAATTCTTGTCTAATTGGTGTATCGTCTGTAATTGCTATAGTCCAATGTTTAGCGGCGTAATCCCATATACAATTACTAACGTCTGTATCTTCTGATATAAGCTCAATTGATAGATTCTCGAAAAATGCTGTTAAATGTTTCATAAAATACCTCCTTGTGCTTTAAGCACTGTGTTTTGTTATTTGTTAAGTTCATTATAAACCATTTCAAAACAAAATGCAATAACTTTTTTTAAAAAAATTTTATTTCCTTTTTAGTTCGAACATATGTTTGATAAAAATCAAAACAATAAATTACAATTTATTTTTGTAATCTAGTTTCAAAATCCTCGGGCGGTTTTCAAAGTCCGCAATTACCCTATAGCCCCACAATTTTATTAAATTAAATTTTATTAAAATGGATTTTAGTAAAATGAATTTCAGTAAAGAACACACGTTCGGTGTGATGGCCGCACTTGTAAACTTATTAGTTAGTTTACTTTAACACGTGTTAACCACAACTAACTGAATTTAGACCCATAACTATAAAAGGGTATAAGAAATAGACCTCTATCACTAGTGGCTAAAGCCATTATAACCTATAAACGGAGTTTTGTCAATAGATTTTGAAAATTTATTTTTTGGTTTATAAATTATAATTTATTCATCAACTACAAAAAGAGAACGGGCGTTCTGCCCGTCCCCTGCTATAGTATCTTTTCATAGTCCACAATAGCGTCGTCATAGATATTATCGTTTTCGTACTCTTTGAAAGTCAATCTGTATATATCACCACAGTTAAACTCACTTGTGTCATTCTCATCAATCAACCACGTGTTGCCGTCGTCTGTTATAAATTCAACGCCAACGCCTTCATATACAACTAACACCTCAGCGGTCTCGTATCGTCTATCTAAGCGGTCACAAATAAACAACCCTATTAGTAGTACGACGGCGGTAGCTATACCGCCTAGAATCATGCTTAAACGTTCTGAAATAACCATATTTATACCTCCTTAAATGTACTTGATTGCGCCGTGCATAATGTTATCTACCATAA
>Ga0310696_10004712_pt1 | contig 16654 bp, 6 predicted proteins | sample AusTroGonzalo_MG_4_FD_203885 | JGI IMG/M metagenome (GOLD analysis project Ga0310696, IMG submission 203885) | Bovine rumen microbial communities from tropical cattle in Woodstock, Queensland, Australia - Gonzalo_02 (v2) (version 2) | ecosystem: Host-associated > Mammals > Digestive system >...
CGACCACGATCTTGTCGGGCGTGCAGACCTTGTTCCACTTGTCAACCCACGCGAACACCTTGTCGTTCGCGAACTTCGGCGTCTTGACCATCTTTGTTTACTCCTTAAGAAATGCCCTTTGGGCGTTTTGAAAGTATTGATGGATATTATACCCTATTCCTGGCCGAAAATCAATCGACGTTGGAGGTTGGAGACAAAAGAGTCCGTTTGGCTCACCCGCAACTCAGCGGAGAGACGGTTCTGGCAGGAAGAAGCGTTCAAGGCGGCCAGCGGCATCGCCGTCGTCGAAATCGCGCGGGAGCGGATGCACAAGCGGCTTGAACGTGCGGTAGCCCTTCTCGCACGGACGGTTCCCCGCAATCTGCGCGACGCAGTCAGCCGGCATTTCGCCGAATGCTATCACAAGCGACTCGATAGTCTGTCTGCGGCATGCGCTCGGCGTCTCGTCGAAGTCAGCTGCATGGCGAAGCCAGCCGCCGGACTCGGGGTGCGCAGACAGCGCGGCCTTCACGTCGTCGGGCGAAACGCGGCGCGCGGCCCTGACGGAAAACGGATACGCCTCGTCCGCCCATTCCTTCCCGAGCAGAAGCGACGTGACGTACCGCTGGCGTCGGGTATTGTGCGGAATCTTCACCCACTTCGGGTCCTGGTACGCGAGCGCGAAGTCGAATTCCCTCTCCTTCGGCCACCACCCCTTCCGGACCGCGTACGCCACGACATCGTGGGAAAAGAGACACTCCTTCGTCGGCGATTCCGGAATCGCGTGGATCGTGTAGTGGTTCGGCATCACGGCGATCGCGTCGTCAGGGCAGCGCATCGCGACCCAGTGTCGTCCACGCACGACCTGAACCATCCACCCTTCCTCCGCGTCCGCGACGGTGTACGTGCGGCCGGCCGGACGGTATCCCCACTTCTCGACGAGCGAGCCGATTATCTCGACGGCTTCGCGGGCGCTCTTTGCGCGTTCCGCGACGGCAAGGCGCAGCGCGAACCAGATGCCGCCGTCCGTCAGCACGTCGGCGGCGGGCGAATTCTCCTTCGTCGGCCCAGCGTTGTCCGAGACTATCGCGACGCCCTTCTCGTTGACGAACGACACCGCGCTTCCCGCGCCGCACTTCGCGTCGCGTACCTCAGTCCAGAAGAAGCCGAGGGAGCGGGGCCCGCGCGGAACCTTCGCGCAGTCCGCATGGTCGACGAGCGTCGCATCCGCAGGCCATTCGCGCGGCGGGACGTATCCATGCCGCACGACAAGCGACGGGTCGTCGTCCTCGTTGTGTCCGAGAATGACACGCCCCGTCGTCGAGGCGTCCTTCCCCACCAGAACCGCCGTGCAGGCCGCAGCGTCCATGGCGAGGCAAAAGACTGCCGCTGCGGACATCACGGACGCAATGCATATCTTCATCATTCGACTCCATTGGCATAGCGAGGGGGGCTACCTAATCACAATAACCATGTCTGGCGGCTTGGCGAGGTAGCGCACGATCAGGACGCCGCAGCCGCCTTTTCCACCAACGCCGGATGTCTGTCCGCCGCCGCCGCCGCCCGAACCCGTGCCGTCACGGCCAGAATGTCCCCACGGCCGCCGGTAGACCTGGCTTTGCAGGGCGGTTTCGCCATCGCCTCCGATGCCTGAGCCGCCGATTCCATGGTTGCCACGCACATTCGAGCTGCCCGAGTATCCGGCGCCGCCGCCGGCTGCATAGAAACGCGACTCGCCCGTGATGTCGAACGCGAGGCCGTCACCGCCGTTGCCGAGGCAGTCCGTGGTCGAACCGGCCTTTCCGTCGGCACCGGCCGAACCTGCGCCTCCTCCTCCTCCAGGGTTGTAGCCGCTCGGGGCGGCGTTTCCGCCGGCGTGGCCGATCACGATGCCGTCGTTCGGAACGGCCGCTCCGCCGGCCTTCTGCACGGCCCCGCCGCCGCCGCTTCCGCCAGGGCGGCCCGCGTAGCGCGCCGAACCGCCCCCATAGCAGCCGCCGGCGCCGCCGCCGGGGGCCACGAGCGAGACGCGCCCGTTCCGCGAGACGAGCGACGAGGCGCCGCCGTCTCCGCCGTCGGCGATGCCGCCCGCGCCGATGGTGACGTCGTAGATGCCGCCGGCGAGGTGGATTCCGTTGGTGTGGATGAGGCCCCCCGCGCCGCCGCCCGCACCGGATGCCGTTCCGCCCGAGCCACCACCTCCCACGAGCAGCAGTTCGGCGTCGAAGCCGTGTTTCACGACGAGCGTTCCGCCGTTGCGGAACTCGTGGACGACCCAGTTGCGCTTGAGGGTCGGGTCGCGCCACGTGGTGACCGTGCCGCCGACGGCCCAGTCGCTTTCGCGGTCCGCCGGCTCCTCTCCAGCGGCCGGCGGCGCAACGAGAAGGATTACGACGCCGGCAGCGCCGCTGGCGCTGTGGAGCGTGTTGCCCGCGGCGTTCCAGCCGCCGCCGCCGCCGCCGCCTCCGCGGTTCGGGGCGGCGTCCGTCGCCTCGATGACCGAGCCCTCGAACAGTCCCGCGCCGCGTCCGCCGCCGCCGAGGCCGCCTGCGCCGCCGTGCTTGAAGTTGGAGCGCCGCACACCGCCCCCGCCGCCGTCGCCATAGGAGATTGCCGTACCCGTGATGTCGGAGACGACGCCCGGGCCGCCGTCGCCGGCATGCTCGTAGTTACCGTTCTCGTCCTGGTAGGCGTCGTTGTTTTTCGACGTGTGAAGCACCTGCGAATCGCCGCCAGGTCCGCCCGCGCCTCCTCCGCCGCCACCACCGCCGCATCCGGTTCCGCTGGAGCCGGAGTTCGTCGCCTTTCCACCGGGGAAGCATCCTTCCGCACCGGCCGCGTAGCCGATCAGGGTGGCGGCCTGCTGGTCACACGCGCCGCCGCCGCCGTTGCCCCAGGTCTGCGGCGATTCGACGTCCCAGCGACTGTCGTTGTTGAGACCCCAGCCCCTCGCTCCGCCGCCGCCAAGCGCGACGACCTCGAAGGCCGAGCAGGTGATGGATGACGGGAATCCGTTGTGGCCGCGCGCCTGTTGGGACCCCTGATTGCTCCGGTAGCCGCACGGTCCGACGACGACCTGGTAGGCATCGTCGGTCTTGAGGAAGGTCGGCGTTTCCGGTGTCCAGTCGACAACCTGCCCGCCGGCTCCGCCACCAAGGCCGCCGCCGCCACCGCCACCCACAACGAGCAGGCGCAACAGCCGCACGTCGGCGGGGACGGTGAGGGTCCCGTGCGACGTCATCGTCACGACGTGCGCGCCGACGATTGTCGGATGGTCTGTTTCCGTGAATGTGCCGGTGTAGGATACAAGACTCTCCGCAAACGCAGAAACCACGAGCGCAAGCGACGCAAACGCGACAAATGCATACTTGTGTTTCGTTATGTTCATTGCGCAGTTACTCCTAAGCCGCTTCTAATGGTCATAACACAAAAGACAAACGTCACACGCGGCACACCGACCGCGCGCAGCTTTGCTTTCACCCGTATGATACCACTTTCCGTGCCAGAATGTCAACGAAACTCAACGCCACGAAACGCAACGTGTGACGTTTCGCACCTGGCTGACTATCGAAGCAGAATGGTCATTCCCAGCGCGGCTTCGCGCCATTGAACGACGTAGTAAGGGCGGCCAGCGGAGCCCTCTGTCGAGAGTCCAAGGACATCGGGATCCTTTACTTTCGTCGGCGCGAGGTCAAACTTCGGTCCGCGAATCTTAACCATCACGTCCTCGAGCTTCGTCGGGTAGTCGGCCCGCTCGCGGTCCGTGTCCGTAATCGCAGTCCACGTCCCGTGGTTAGAAAGAGCGGCCCTCCACGCGACGGCGTGCTCCTCCGGGACAAAGACGACCTGGCGGACCGAACTCGGACCCCACCAAAGGTAGTCTGGATCGTTCGATGCCCAATACATGTAGGACGGTGGCTCGCCGTAGAACCAAATGCGGCGAGGGACGGAGAGCTTGTAGGATTCGCAACGTAGAGCCTGCTTGTTGAACGACGCCAGCGTCGCCGGGAGACGGAATTCGGGGACCCGCTCGGCGCCGTAAAACATCTGGGACGGCAGCGACGTAAACGTCGCCTCTGAGAAATCCACGGGCTTCGTCCACGACGAACAGCTCTGGAACTGCTGGCTCCCACCGAATGAAACGATTCCGGAGAACGGATTGTCACGAGAAAGGACGACGATATTCGTGAGCGCGTAGCAATTCTGGAACGTGAGCGTGTAGATGTGCTTGAGATCCTTGACCGTCACGGTTTCTAGCCCGTTGCATCCCGTGAAACAGGCGTCGCCGCCGAAGTCGGTTGCGCCGGGTGCGATCACGTGCTTGATCCCCGTGCCGTTGGCACCCTGGAAGCAGTTTAATGGAATGGCGGTGACGGACTCGGGGAGGAAAACGACGCCATTCGTCTCCGCCATGCCGTGTGGGGTGATGGTGGAGAGTTTCTTGTTGCTCGAAAAGCTCTGCTTGCCCGAGATTCGTGTCTCCGAGGAGATGACGAGCGACTCGAGGTCGGCCATGCTCGAAAAGGACTGCTGGTTGATTCCGTAGCACGCCTCGGGCAAGACGACGCGCGTGATGCCGGACTTGCTAGCGAACCCAGACGCCGCGACGCTTGTCGGATGCGAATACCCCTCGACGGCGTCGACGTCTTCGCTGAACGTCGACATGTCGCAGACGGTGGAGACAGACGAATCGTGCGATTCGTACTTGAGCTGCTTATTGTTCGTGTTCCACGAGATGACGAAGTTGCCGTCCGTGAACTTCGGAGCGGACGTCGTAGAGTCGGCGGTCGGGACCCAGGCGGCGGGAACCGGCAATGCCATCACAAGCACCGCAATTGCCGCAAACGCATATTTGTGCTTCATCATAGCGTTACTCCCGAGGCATGTCGAAGACCATCGTATCACGCGCTAATGGATTACAATCGTTAGACCCAGCGTGCCGTGCTTCTCGTAGATCAGGTAGGTCCGTCCATTGGTGCTCACGTCGGTCGACCGTCCGTAATTAGTGGTTCCAAACGGAGCCTTGTAGTTGGGATTGGAGGTGTAGCGGACGGCTTCTGGAATCCATTTGGCCTCCCCGGACGGAAACGCATTTTCGTCTGTATAGTAAGTCGTCGTCCAAAGCGTCGTGTCAAGATTATTCCATTCGGGATACATCTTGTTGTCCACGCAAAGCGCGCACTGCTTGTTGTCTCCACTGCGCCAGATGTTCTGGTAGCAGTTGAACTGGACGTAGGCCCCATATTCCGTGCCAGGGTTCGACGTGAGCAGCTCCAGCTGCGGCGGGCGCCCAGCAAAATGGAAAACCGCCTTTTCGCCGCAGTTGCGGAATGCAAGGCCTCCGAGGAAATCCAACGTCTTCGGGAACACCACGTTCGTGACGCCTGTCCATGTGAACGCGCACGCCTCGACGCTCTTCACGATCGACTTCGACAGGTCGACGTCCTGGACACCCGAGTTCTCGAACGCCATCTGGCCGATGTTCGTGCAGGTGTTCGGAAGGACGAGGGAAGCAACCGCCTGGTCCTGGAAGGCGTAGCGTGCAACACGCACGAGCCGGACGGGCGTGCCGGCTTCAGTCGTGTCGTCCAGCACCTGCGTGAGGTCGAGTTCGCCGGATCCCGCCACGCGAGACTTCGCCCCGTCGCCTCCGCAGCCAAGCCAGAACGCGTCCGAGCCGGGATCGGGTTGGTAGACGTAGATTGTCCAGTTCTTGTCGGAGATCGTTCCCGTGTACGGTTTGCCGTTCTTCGAGCCCTCGCCCCACGTGTAGGTCCATTTGTAGCGCTCGGCAACAAAGGAGAGCTCCTTTACGTCCTCGTCCGACCCCGCGGTTCCGCGGATTGTGAAATCGTAGGTCTTGCCAAGCGTCAGGTCGGAGTCAGTGTACGAATAGTCGCCGGTCGCCGTGATGTTCGTCGCGAATACGACGCTGTCGTCCAGCACGAACTCCAGCAGCGCGCTCGCGGAAAGGAGCGAGGTCACGGGAACCGAGACGGTCGCAATCTTCCCGTCCTTCGTAATCGTGTAGGACGGCTCGCCGAGGACGATGTCCGGCGTGAGCGTCGCCGCCGTGCCTTCCAGACGGTCCCATCCGGACGAGCCCTCGACCGAGACCGACCAGGCGAACGCCGTCGAATCTGCGAGCCCGTCAACGCCAAAGACGAGATTCGTGTCAGCCGTCACGTTCAACGTTGTCGTGACGCCGTTGAACGTGTAGGTCACTGTGGCGGACGGCGACGAGCCGACATAGAAGGGAATCGTGTTGGTGATTGCTGTGCGCTTCGCCTCGACGACGGGCTCGCCGAACATCGGCCGCGCGACAGTCGCCCCGCTCCATGTTCCCTCCTGGACGAGGTAGGACCGGCCGTTCGCGCTCGTGTCGGACGTGCGCGAGAACCACGTGTTGCCGAACGGGGCCGTGTAGCCGGCGATCGCGCGGGCCGGGGACGGAACCCAATTCGACTCGCCGGACGGGAAAGGATTCTCCGCGTCGTAGTAGGACGCCTTGGCGATCCGCGTCCAGTTGGGGTACTTTTCGGCGTTAACGCAGAAGGCCCACTGCCTGCCGGTCGAACCGTTGTAGATGTTCTGGTATTCGGTCTGGCTGACGTAGGCATTGAAGCCCGAGCCGTAGGAGTTGCCGGACGGGGGCTGGAGGAACGGCACGTCGCCCGCGAAGTGGATGGTGACTTTATCCGGCATCGTCCGGAAAGCACACTTGCCGAGCCATTCAAGCGTTTCGGGGAGCCAGACTTCCGCGAGCGACTGGTTCCACGCGAACGCGAATGGGTGAATCGTGCGAATCTGCGTGTTGCGCAGGTCAAGCGACGCGATGCGGCTCTCTTCAAACGCCACGTTGCCGACGTTCGTGACGGTGTTCGGGAGAACGAGTCCCGTGATGCTGCTTCCCTTGCGGTTGATTGCGTAGGGGGATACGTTCACGATGCGGACGCGCTGGCCGGCGGCCGTGTCGGCCTCCAAGGTCGAAAGGTCGAGCGTGCCGGAGCCGGCCACGTACCCCTGCGTGCCGGCGCCGCCGCAGCCGAGCCAGAAGTCGTCGGAGTTCGCGTCCGGCTGGTAGACGCGGATCTGCCAGTTGCCGTCGGAGATGATGCCGGAATACGGGCAGTTGTTCTGCGTGCCGGCACCAGGAGTATAAGTCCATGACGCAAAAGCAGAAAACGTTAATGCCAATGCCGCAAACGCGGCGAATGTGTACTTGTGTTTCATCATAGCGTTACTCCTGAATCATTGTGTGTCGACTAAGTTATCGCACCACCAAGGTAAGACCTGGCGAAAGCTCCTCTACGACCCAGTGCCAGTAGCTACCGGTTGCCGTTGACCACTTGCCGATTGGACGAGTCCCCTCCAGCCCCTTCGAGGTCTTGACGGCCTCCAGTCCAGGATAGTCGGAAAGCGCCTTGTCGGCGTCGGTGAGCGTCTCCACGCGAGAGTCCGCCGCCCACTCGGCCGCATGCCTCTTGCCCGCGACAAGATAGCCGCGCGCCTTGAAGTTGAGCGCATCGGAGCCAACCGTTTCCGGAGGCGGGCCGTAGAACCACACGACGCGCGGCTTGGAGTTGTAGGCGAGGCACCCGCCGCCGAGCGTCGTCAGGGATTCGGGCAGTTTCACGGTCCCGATCTTCTCGCCGTCGACGAGCGCCTGGTATCCGAGCGACACGAGCGACGACTGGGAAAGGTCGAAGTCGGCGACGAGATTTCGGTGCCCGCGGAGGCCGTAGTCCTCGAACGTCGTCAGTTTCGGCATCGTGGTCGGATAGAAGGAGACGAGGGCTCCGCTGTTGTTGAAGGCGCTGGTGCCAATGGACGCAAGGTCGTCCGAGAACGACGCCGAGGCGAGGGCCGTGCAGCGGTTGAACATGCCTTGCGGAATCGTGCAGAGCGACGGCGCGGAAAAGCCGGTCATCCCCTTGCAGTCCTCGAACTGGTAGGTGCCGGACATCGTCGTCAGGCCGGGGAAGGTCAGCGTCCCGGTGATCTTCGTGCAGCCCGTGAAGGCGTGGTCGCCCATCGACGTCACGGTCGCGGGGAACGTGAAGTCGTCGAGTTCGAGCGCCGAGCATCCGTTGAAGCCGTAGTAGCCGATGGTTTCGAGACCGGCGGGGATGGTCACGGTCTTGAGTGCGGAGCAGGAACGGAACATCTCCCCGCCGACGGTCTTGAAGCCGCTCCCGAGCACGACGTTGGTGAGATTGCCGCACGACTTGAACGTGTTTCCCGCCGTGGATTCGAGCGAATCGGGGAACAGGGCAGAGTAGATGTTGTTGTTCTTCTCCAGCGCGCCGTTGTTCGAAACCTTCAGGACGACGCCGCAGTCCGCCTCGAGCGAACGCAGGTCGAGGTCGCCCGAGCCGGCGATATACGGAGAACCATTGTATCCGATCGCCCTGCCGAGGCTCCAGTTGTCGTCGGCATACTTGTAGACGCCGATCTGCCAGTTGCCGTCGGAGATCACGTGCGTGCAGCCGGACGGCGCGCCGGCCGTGTCGACCGTCCACGTGGCGGAGGCGGGGAGTGCAAGGAGCGCAAAAGCGACAGAAAAACATATCGAGCAAACTGGAATCATGCAACTGTTCATTACTTGGCCTTTTGTAATCATTTAGGCAACTGAATTATACGCTTTTATGCGATGAAAAGTCAACCGTATTCCGCCATGCAGCGGCAATCGACGGAAGGACAGTGGCAGACCGCAGTCCTCCCGCGCATTATGGGGATGCTGCGCGCGGCCAGCACGTGGAGGGCGGCGTCAGTTCTTCGGATTAAACGGCGGCGTTCCCTGCACGGCATCGCAGGCGGCGTTCCACTTCTTCTTCAACGAGAAGAACGCCGGGCCGCCCCTGTTCTCGGTCTGGATGAAGAACAGACGGCTATGACCGGTCTTGAGGTTCGCGCGCTGGTCGGTCCGCATCGCGCCCTCGTGTCCAAGCCAGTCGTCGTAAAGCCAGCTGCCGACACAGTACGGCTCGGCAATGCAGGGCGGCGTCTGCTTGACGGCAAAGAATTTGTCGAAAGTCTCGCGCGAGATGATCTTGCGGCCCTTCCATGTCCCGTGGTGCGCAAGCATCTGAGAGAAGCGCATCATGTCCGCCGGAGTCGAGAAAAGCCCGCCCGCCGCACACGGAAAGACCTTCGCCTCCCACGGGAAGACGAGTTGCGGGGTGCACCAGTCCGAGCCGAGGCGCAACGGCCCATCGTCCGTCGTATACGCCTTGACAATGCGCGATGCCTGTTCCGCCGTCGGCGAGAAGGTGGTGTCGCTCATTTCGAGCGGATCCAGGACGCGATCCTTCAGCCATTTTTCGTAAGGCATTCCAACGGCGACCTCAAGCGCCGCGGCGGATGCGTCGACCCAGGCGTTTCCATAGCAGAATGTCTCGCCCGGCTGCGCCACAAGCGGAACGGCAGCCATCTGGCGCGCGATCTCGCGAAGCGGGACGGCGCATTTTATGATCGGCGGCGAGAAACGCGAGCCGCTTGTGTGCGTGACGAGGTCGCGGATCGTCAGCGGACGCTTCGGCGGAACGAGGAACTTCTTTCCCTCGGCGTCCGTCACGGACACCTTGATGTCGGCGAACTCGGGCAGGAACTTCGCGACTTCGTCGTCGAGAGACATTCTGCCGTCGTCGACCGCCGCCATGAGCGCCGCGCCGTTGAGGGTCTTTGTCATTGAGAAGACTGCGAAGAGCGTGTTGGTGCTCATCGGGACCTTGTTCTCCATGTCCGCCCAACCCGCGCAATCGAAGCGCACTTCGCCCGACGCGTCGGAGATCCCCGAAACGACGCCCGCGACAAGGCCCTTCTCGACATACTCGTCTAACAGCGCCTTTACCGACCCTTCATCTGCGGCGACCGCAGCCACCGCGACCGAAAACCCCGCAAGCGCGGCAGCTATGTGTTTCATGTCCAACATCCTGGAGTTTCACGATTTTTCATTTACGCCTACGCCTGTCAGAACTGCGGCGCACCCATCATAAACTTAACGCCTATCGTATCGTGATACGTGTACCGCCAACGCCAACAAGATTCGCGGCGATGCCGGTCGGGGCGTCGCCGGCGCTCGCCGGCTCGGTCAGGACCGACGGCCAGCCGTAGGTGTAGAAGATCGTGGCGCCCTTCGGCGGGTCGACAAGCGTGACGTGGTCCGTGTCGATGCCGCCCTTCCACGCGACGAGCGTGACGGTCCGCGTCTTGGGCGACTTGAGAATCGGGCTCTCCGGGTCGATGGCGATCGTGTATTTGCCCGAGCCGGAGCCGGTCAGTCCGGCGAACATCTGGTCCTCGGTCTCCGAGTAGATCACCGGATTCGCCCAGCCCGCTTCCGGCACGGAGAAGAGGAAGTCGGTGTCGGCGTTCTGCCAGTTCGCCTCCTCGTCGGTCGTGCTGTTCCGGAACCCGTCGGCAAGCTCGATGCGCGGCGCGGCGCCGGACACGAGGACCGCCTGGTTCGTCGTCTGCTCCCAACCGTAGTCGGTCAGGATCCGCGCCGCCGCGATCGTGCCGTCGTCGACGACAATGCCGCCGAACTTCACGGCCAGGGCCGGCCCGTTGGAGCGGAAGCCCAGCGTCGCGCCGCTCTCGACGACGATCCACATGTTGCTGCCGGCGGCCGTGACGGCGTTGCCGAACGAAACGACCGCGCCGTCGGTGAAGCGGAGCGTCGAGTTCCGGGACTCGTTGGGCTTGGTCGAATCGCCGAAGTAGATGCCGTCCTTCTCCGTGAGGGAGAGGTTCGAGAACGTCATCGACGAGTTGACCCACTTGCCGCCGCCCATGTTGTCGTTGTTGCCGCCGAAACCGGAGACGTCCGGGCCGTTGCCGACGAACGTAAGGTCGACATTGCTCTTGGCGACGCTCCAGTTGCCGAACCGGTATTTGCCGGGGACGGCCACCGTGGCGACGGTCCCGTCCTCGAACACGACGGTTGCGCCCGCGTAGTCCGGGTAGCCGGTGCACTCGTAGTCGACGTTTGCCGTCCAGTTGGCCGGATCGTTCCACGCGCCTTCCGTCACGGCTTTCTTCCACGTGTAGACCACGTTGTCGGAGGTGGAGAAGGAGGACGTCGAGCTCCAGCTCTCCCACGTTTCGCCGCCGGGGGCGACGTTCACGGTGTGGAACCGGAAGTAGATCGTCCGCGGCGCGCCGGTGAACAGGCCCGGATACGCGAACGCCCCAGGGCGGTCGAGGATCATGGTGTCGAAGACCGAGAGCGAGCCGGACGAGTCGCCCGTGAGGATCTCGAGCGTCGTAACGCCCGCGCCGAGCGTGTCGAGCGTGCCCCGCAGGATACCGTAGCGGGTGACGTAGACATTGGAGGAGACGGCGCTCGCGAGGACGGAGCCGGCGCGCGTCGTGAACGACGCGACGGGCGTTTCGTCTAAGCCACCGTCCGTCGTCTCGGCGACGACGCGATACCAGTAGGTCGCGCCTGGCGTGACGTCGGTCGTCACGGCGCAGTCGCCGACGGCCGGGTTCAGGACGGCGAGTTCGGTCGCGTTCGTGAAGTCGGGATCGGCTGCGAGAAGGACCTTCACGGAGAGCGTGCCGGTGCCGGCGGAGACAACGCGGATCGGGAACACGGCGGCATCACCGTCGGCACGGACGCCGGCGTCAACGATGCGCACGGCGTCCGAATCGACCGGAATCGTGTCGGACCACGCGACGACGTTTCCGCCCGCGTCCGCTTCGTAGAACCGGATGTAGAGGGCACCCGCGGCCGACGCAAACGTGCCGGAGACGGCGGCCTGGTCCACCGCGAGTGCACCAAATGAAACGGCCGCGCCGCCGTCCGCCGCCCACGCGGTCTCGTTCGTGCCGTGGTAGGCTGCGCCAGAGACGGCGTAGATCGTGCCGACCGCGTTCGTGAGCTGACGCGAGACCGTCGCGGAGAGCATGCCGCCGCTCCACGAAGCGGCGTCGACCGTCAGGACGCGGTAGCCGCCGGACGGCTCGCCGAAGAGTTCCATTTCGCGGATGAGGTGCGTGTCCGGGGAACCGCCCTCGCCCTGCGTGAAGCGGAAGGCGGTCGCGCCGACGGCCAGGTAGGGCGAGCCATCCGCGGGACGCAGGAACGCGCAGTTGTTGTCGGCCACGTCGAATTCGAGCTGCGAGCCGGGAATGAAGTGCCATTCGTCCGCTTCGTCGCGCCATTCGAGCGAGGCGATCGAGATCGTACGGCGGCCGCCGTCTTTGATATACTGGTAGATGCGGAACTCGGACAGCGAGAACGCGCCGCCCAGTTCAAACGCAACGGACGTCCCCATTGCCGGGCCCCAGTATTTCGATTCGGTGACGATGCCGTCCGTGAGGTTGGCGACCGAGCCGACGGAGGCGCGGCTGCCGGTCGTTTCGGTCCCGAGCACGCCGCGCAGCAGGTTGTCCGCGGGTTCGACGGTGGCGTTGGCCCATGCGTCGCAATACCAGCCGTTCACCTTCGAGACCGCGCCGCCGCCGGTTTCGTCGGGGGCCGTTCCGAACGTGAAGAACTCCGAAGCGCCGGTGCCGCCCGAACCGCCTTCGGCGTTCACGGCGACGAACTGTCCCCAGTAGACGCGACCCGGCATGAGACCGGACAGCACGGCCGCCGTTTCGCCTTCGTCCGCGCCGGACGCGACGAGCACGGGCGCCGCCGCCGCGACGTCGTTGGAAACCTGCGCGTAGCGGACGAACAGGTCCGCCTGATTGTTCGCGGCGCCGGAACCGGCGTCCACGAGGCTCGCCGCAAGCGTCGCAGTGGAGGGAGTCGTCTCGCGGGTCGCGACGTAGAGGACGGTCGGCGGGATCGAGGCGAGAACCTCAACGTCGGGCAGGTAGACGGTCTCGGACCATCGGACGCCGCCGTTGCCGTCGTCGGAGCGGAAACGCAGGTAGTTCATCCCGGCAAGAGCCGCCGCGTCGATCGCGACGTTCTGCGAAAGCGCGCCGGCCTGCGCGACGACGGACGTGGCGGCGTTCCACGACGCGAGGTCCGTCCCGCCGTGCGTCGGGGCGACGAGCGCCGTCACGGTCACGTCGGCCGGAAGCTCGTGCGCGAAGGCGACGAGGGCCTTGATGCCGGCCGCCGTGCGCGAGAGCGACGAGATCGAAATGTCGGCGGGCTGGTCCGCGACGAGGACGCCCTCGCCCTCGGCTTCGCGGAAGTTGTGGTAGCCCGTCGTGGCGAATCCGTCGGAAGTGAACCGGAGGCCGTAGGCGGGCTTGTCCCAGAGGTAGTCGGCGCCGTCCGCCGGAAGCAGGAAGCCGTAGTTGCTGCCCCAGGATTCGTTGTAGTGGCCGGGCGTCGGGGAAATCACGGTCCACGTGCCGTCCTCACCGAGCGCCTCGACGGACCAAACGTTCACGCCGGAACGGAGGTCTCCAGCTTTGTAGAAGACGCGGAAGGCGGTAAGGTAGACCGGATCGTCCCACGTCCACGTGACGAGACGGTCGGGGTTGAGTTCGTAGTAGTCGTCGGCGCCGTTGGAGAGGCGGGCGGCGGGATAGGTGTCGGTCGCTGTCGCGCCCGTCGAGGCGACGGTCACCGCAGGAAGTTTGTTGCGGAGGAGGCTCGTCGAGTGGAAGTCCGACGTGCCCGTCCACTTGCCGAACGTCCACGCGGACGAACCGGAAACCGTCGTCGGGACGGGATCGACCGTCCGGAAGGAGACCGGGATTTCGAGCGTGCCGTCCGCAAGGCCGTTGTCGAGGACGAGGACGCCTTCGTAGTCCGACGCCGGCGCGAGGCCGTCGGCGACAATTGTCGCCGCGCCGGTCGAGAGGATCGTCGCCATCGGGAAGAGATTCGACGTCGCGCCGACGTCGCGCGAAACGCGAAGCGTGGCGTCGACGTGGTCCGCGCCTTGTCCGAGCGAATAGACGAAGAGCGAGGCGGTCCAGTCGGCTTCGCCGGCCTCCGTTGCCTTGATCGCGGACTGCGGGGCCGGATCGGCCGCGGTTGCCGTTCGCATGCGGACGATCACCGCACCACTGCCGCCGGCACCGCCGTAAAGGGTGCCGGCGGATGTGTCGGTGCCGTCGTTGGACGCGCACCCGCCGCCGCCGCCGCCGCCGAAGCCGGCCGTTCCCTTCTGGGTCGCGACATTCGCGGGGAGGCGTCCGTCGTAGGACATTTCGCCGCCGTGTCCGGCCGTGGGGTCGCCGCCAGCGCCGGCGGACTTGTAGACGGAGTAGCTGCCACTGGAGCCGCCGCCGCCGCCAGCGCCGTAGACGGCTGGGTATCCGGAGATGGCATTCGTGACGCCCGCGCCGCCCGCGCCGCCGAACGTGTTCGCCCCAGCCGCGCCAACGCCGCCCGCGCCTCCTCCGCCGCCGCCCGCGAGGTTCGCGGGGGCGCTACCGCCGGCAAAGCCCGCCGATCCGGTGCCACCGGCCTTGTTGTTTGAGCCGCCGCCGCCGCTCGCGCCGTCATTGCCGACTGAGTTGTAGCCGCCGCCGCCACCGCCGATGGCGACGATGCCGGCGAACGACGAGGGCGCGCCGTTGTTGCCGATGGCGCGAGAGGTCACCTTTGCGCCGCCTTTGCCGACCTGGATCGAGTAGGTGCCAGGGACGAGGACGACGTTCGTGATGACCACCTGACCGCCACCGCCACCGCCGCCACCGTAGGTCGTGCCGTTCGCACCAGCGCCGCCGGAGCCGCCGCCGCCCACGACCAGGATCTCGGCGAGGCCGCCGCGCGTAACGGTGAACGTGGAGGCGTGCGGCGCCGTGTCGGTGAAGGTCCACACGGTGAAGGGGCCGTCCTCTACGATCGAGCCGGCCGTGTCGGACGTGCCTTCGCCCCAGTCGGAGAGCGTGTAGAACGCGAAGTCCTCCGTGACGGCGGGGTTGATTCCGTCATCGAGTGCCACGCGCAGCGTGTAGGCCGCGTCGGGGTCGAGGCCTGCGACGGTCACAAGGTTCGTGGCATAAACCGCGGTCGAGACAAGGGACGGGGTCGCTGTCGCGCCGGCGACGGGGTCGCCGCTGGCGTCGAGGACCGAGACGTCGACCGCCGTCGCGCCGCTGCCGGGGATGACGACAAACGAGAGGTCCGTGCCGGTCTGCGAGAGCGAGCGGATGCGGAAGTCGGACGCCTGCGGCGCCGCCGTGTCGGCCTGGCCGACGAGGTGCGCCCAGATCGTCGTCTGCCCGGTCACCGCGTCGACGGTCGTGTAGAACGAATCCGTGGCGGGATGCGGTAGGTTCGCAGAGATCGTCTCGATGAAGGTCGTGTTGATGCCGACCGGCCAGCGCACGAGCGGAACGTCGAGCGACTGCCCGGCGACGACGGCGGGCGAATCCGCCGGGATGCGGAAGACGATCTTGTAGTTCGCCGTGCTGTTCTGCCCGAGCGCGTAGGTGTTCGCAGGATCGGAGCGGATCGGGGCCTCGCTCCAGCCGCCCTCGGGCACTACGAAATCGACATACTGCGTCTTGTCGGAGTTGTCGCCGGAGGTGACGGCGAACCGGCGGCCGAACTGCAGGACGGGATGCGCGCCCTTCACCACGAGCGTGGCCTTGCCGTCCATGTTGCGGCCACGCAGGTAGATGCCGTTGTTGTCGCCGGCATAGTAGGGCTGGACGAGCGTCGCGTCGTCGACGACCAACTGCGAGGAGATGCCGTTCACGGTGATGACGCCGAGGACCGACACTTCCGCGCCGTTCGTGACGGCGAGGAGCACGTCCTGCTTGCCGTTCGAGGTCCAGGCGCTGTTGTTCACGCCGCTGCCGATCCGGGCACGGACGCCGTCCGCGAACGCGATCGTCGTGCCGTTGTCGTTTGGATAGCAGGCCCAGCTGTTGAAGAAGTCCACGAAGAGCCCTTCGCCCGCGAACGTCAGCTTCGAGTTCTTCTTCATGTCGAAGCCGTAGTTGCGCGCCGAGGAGACGCTCGACTCGGGTTGCAGGCGCAGCTTCGCGTCGGTCGCGCCGTCCGCCGGGCGGAACGTCACGTCCGCGCCGGTCTGGAGCGTGAGCTTCGCGAAGCGGTTGGTGAGCGCGGTGTCGGGGACCGACACGACGGACGTTCCGGCGGGAAGCACCGCGTAGGAGCCGCGGCGCGGGTAACCCGCGATGTCGGTCCAGACGCCGTCGGGCTCCCACTTGGAGATGTCGTTCCAGAGGCCCTCGCCGCCCTTCCACGTGTAGGTCGTGGCGTCGACGACCGTGACGTTGCGCGCCCAGTTCTGGTTGTCGCGCAGGTCCGCGGTCGGACCCCAGCTCGCGGTCTCTGTCGCGTTGGAGACATCCCAGTTCCACGTGACGTCCAGGTCCCAGTCGAGAAGGACTGGGAGAGTGTAGGCGCCAGCCGCAGACAGGACGAGCGACTCGCCGTCATGCGGCACGGTCGTCTTCTGTCCAGCGAACGAGCTCGGCGCGCCGTACCAGACCTGATTGCGCAAGAGGCGGACGGTCGTCTCGCCCGCGCCGTATTCGGAAAGCGTGCCGCCGAAGACGATGGTGCGCTGTTGGTTCATGAACGGGTTGGCGTTTTCCCAAAGCGCACTGGTGCTTCCGTCCGTGAAGTCGTAAATGCGCGAGGCGCCAGGCGTCACAAACGACAGGACGTCCGAACGGGCCGTGGCGCCGTGTTCGTCCGTGACGACGACCTGGAAGCAGTGCAGCGCGCCGGGGGCGAGATCCGCGATGGTGCCAAACGAGAAGGCGCCCGCTT
>Ga0310696_10004713_pt1 | contig 16652 bp, 16 predicted proteins | sample AusTroGonzalo_MG_4_FD_203885 | JGI IMG/M metagenome (GOLD analysis project Ga0310696, IMG submission 203885) | Bovine rumen microbial communities from tropical cattle in Woodstock, Queensland, Australia - Gonzalo_02 (v2) (version 2) | ecosystem: Host-associated > Mammals > Digestive system >...
GCAGCGCCTCCGCCGCCTCCACCACCGCCCGTGTCGCCGGGATCTTCAAGACGGTTGATTTCATCGAAGCCAAGAAGCTGGTTTTTCCATTCCTTCGCAGCGGCAGCGCCGCCGCCGCACGCGCCTGCGAGATCTTCCGCTCCTTTTGTGGCTCTGAGCCATGTGCCGCCCGTGAACGCGGCAAAGAGCTGAGACAGCGCCACAGCAAGCCTTGTAACCATTGCTATGATCGCGTTGACAATCGGTGCAATCGCGGCAAGCAGGCTGATAAACGCGGAGCCGAGCTGGTTCTTCATTATTCCCGCGGAACCGGACATTTGATCCATTGCGGCGGCAAATCTATGGCCAGAACCTTCAAGCCCGGCGCTAAACGCATAAGCGTTTTTCAAACCTTCGCTAAACGCTTCCGTGATTGTTTTGATTGCGGAGCGCAAGGCGCGATACAGCATGATTCGCCCGAACGCACGACCGAGTTTCCCCAAGGCCACGCTAAGTCCGCTGACTTTTTTCTCGGCTTTGCTTGCCGCATTTCCAGTTTCCTTTATCTGCTTGCTGCTTCCGCTTGCGTTGGAGCCTTTACCGAGGTTCCTTAGTGATTGATTCAGACGATTGATACGACTTTCGGAATCGCCGGTGTCTGCTTCAATATTGATCTTTACAGTCGAGATTGTTACGTCAGCCATATCATCACCGCCTTTTCCCCCAATTCTTTCCGGCTCGTACCATATTGTTCATGTACACTTGTGCAATCAGTTCTTCGTCAGCTTCTTGCTTTTCTTTCTTGTCAAGCGGGATCGGTTCTTCGGGATATTTAACAGGCGTAGCGCCCTTCTGCAAGAACGCATTGCCTATCGTGCTGCTGATCGCCATGCCGTGATAGACGCCTTGCAGCCAAGCATTTTCGTTCGCCCTCTCCTGCTTTAACCGATCCGCTTTCCTGTAAGCCTCGATAAGCCAAGTGTCACCAAACCAATACAGTTCGTAACTCATTCCCATAGCAAGGTAGTATGGAAAGTCGCGCTCGAATACTTCTGTGAACGACCGTGGAATCTCTACATTTCCACGGTCGCCACTCCGTTTTTTTCCAGGTCTTCCGCTTCCTGGATATTGTTGGACTGAGCCGCCTGCGCATACAGGAGGCCAAGCCGCTCTATGATCTCCGGCGTAAGACCGCCAAGCTCCTTGAGAAGATCGTCGGTCTGCTGCCGAGACAGTTTCTTGTGGTTTTTTCGGAAAGCGTAAAACCAAAACTCGGGAATCTTCGTCGCCGGGTATCTTTCAATATCCAGCGGGCTAAAACTCCTTTGCTCTGCGAATCTCACGCTATCTCTGGAAAAATCCAGCTCGTAGCACTCGCCTGTACTGTTGAAGGTAATGCGAATCGGTTTTACTCTTTCGTCCATAAAACCCTCCGTTAAGATTTGGTCACGTTAAGGATGTATTCTTTGGTCGCTCCGCCGTTCGTGACAGTAACCTTGACCTCGTTCGGGCCAGTAGCCCAAGTCGCGGTATTGGTCGAAATCGTGGCGTCGGTGCTGGTAATTGCGACGCTCGCATTGGTATCGGTCGCGTGAGCAATGATGTTATTGGAAGAAGCCGTAGTAGCAACCGCATATCTCGTCACGGCGGGATTGAAGCGCGGGGTGAGCAGAAGCGTGTCTACCATGAGGGCATCCAGCGTAACATCGGCAGCGTTGGGCTTTGCAGCCATAACAGGGGCGCTGTTCGGCGTAATGTAAAGCGTGGTCTCGGCCATAGCAGAGACAGCCGCTTCATTGATGCCGATGGGTGCGGGATCGCCCTGGAAATAGGTGGCCTTTGCGAGTTTGGGATGCGCGATCACAAACCACATGACATTGCCAACGGCAACCGCATCGTCATAGGCGGCAAGCATCGTTTCCCAAAACGTCACGAGGTCATCGGTCAGATTCGCGCCGAACTCAAGCGCACCGCCGAGGTCTTTCAGACCTTCGACATAGGTCTTGTATTCAGTCTCGGCGAGAGTGGTGCTTTCAATCGTTTCCGGGGAAGGATTGAAACTCGGCATGGACTTGACTTCGGGAATGGTGGTATAGCCGGAAGTGGGTCTGCTATTGGCAGCGCCGACAGCATACGCCAGATACATTCCGGCAGTAGAAACTCTCTGAGACATCCAATCACTCCTTAGTAGTTCTGATAGATAAGGTAGTTGCCGTCATAGCCGGGAGCTACAACAGCTTCATATCGACATACGATTCTGTATATCGTTGCATCTTTTAGGTTCGGGATTTGTTCGCGGAACGTGCGCGTAAAGCCAAGCGATTCAAACACTTCATCGGCGGCGGTTGCGATTGCCTTTGCTTGCTCTTTGCGGGAGGATGCTTTGTTGGAATACACGTTCATTTCGTACATCACGCTTGCCGCGTTCTCGATCTTGACCGTGCGCATCCGGGTAAGCACTCTGTTGTCCGCTTCTACAATCGTTACAGCCGGGAAGTTCGCGGGGGACTCTATATATTCCCCATATACGGAAATGCCCGGGAAAGCCGTTCTAAGCGTCTCTGCGACGGTCGAAAAGACATCATTCTCAACGTCAATCAAGACAACAGCACCTCCCGCGCAACTCGTTCTACTTCCTGTTCAATTTCCTTTGAAGTGTTGTACATAGCCATTGTGGGCGGGTTGCCGTAGGTATGCTCGCCTCCGGGAATCCACCATCCGTAGGGCTGATCCCAATGCCCCTTTCCAGGGTATGTACCAGGCCCCATGCCGAACTCTCCCGCTTGCGGGTGTCCGTAGCCCATCGAAACGCCGGCGCCGAACTCAAGGAACAAAACCGTCTCGCCGCCCGCGATAATCGCGTAGCCGTTGTCGATTGGTTCAACAGATATGTCAAAGTTGCTTTGTCCTGTATAGAACGCCCTTGAGAAGCCCAAGGACGCTTGAACTGCTCCGTAGGTCGCAAGGCGTTCGCATATCTGATTGGCCTTTTCGCGGAGGTTTTCTGTGTACTCTTCCAGTTGCCTTGTGGCTTTGTCTATCGCGGATTGGTCAATTGTGATCTTAATGTTCATCCGACATCAACCTTCCTCACGGCGATAGATATGCTGTTAAGGCTCTTGGCAACGCGCTTCACAATGTAGTCGTACATGGGGTCGCCATCGGTGTTATGCTCAGGCTCTTTGTCAATGAACAATACCGAGTTTTCGTCTATCGGACAGTTCAAATCGTATGTGACAATAACCTTGTCGTAGTTATCCAGATTACCGAATTGCTCAGTATTTGACTGGCCTGTTGCTTGCGAAACGTTCGCCATCATTGTGGCCTCGGACGTGTACTTAACATGCGGGCTGCCGGTCTCATTGCCGTATGCGTCGTAAGTGGCTTCTTTGCCGTCATAGAGGCAGTACCAAAACTGCGTCTTGTTTCGTTCCAGACCTTTCACGAAACCACCCCGCAAATAGGCGTGATTTCACGCATGATAGACGGGGGAATGTCCCCGGACTCGTAGCTCCTGCTTACTCCGTTTTCCGAATGGGACGTTTGCCCCTCCGCACCGCGCTTGTTAAGGTAGTACGCCGCAAGTTTGCATTGCGCACTCCCGTACTTTGCGAGAACGTCGGTGGTTTCAAGCGTCCCAAACGGATCGCAGTAGTGGCAAATGGCTTCGCCCGCCATAGCGAGAAAGGCAGAGACCGTCGTGTCGTTCGATTCGTCTGTCATGGCTTCTACCAATTCGATTTTCTCAGCGTCAGTCATAGTCTCTGCCTCCGTTTGTTAGTCCTCGGTTTTCTTCGGTCTGCCGCGCCGCTTCGGTGCTTCCTCGTCGGGCGGGAATACCTCGGAAACGAACTCTTCCCCATGCGGCGTCACGTCCGCAAGCTTGGTCACGTTCTTGTTTTCTTTGTCTGCCTCAAAGTGCCGATGAAGCATCATAGCGGCTACCTCCTGTTAGGAGCCGACGGACATCTTGACCATGCCCTTCGGGTTAAGCAGATACGGGGCGACGATCTTGGAGCCAGCCACAACGGTGGACTGATTCAGAATATCGCGGTCGGTCTCAATGAGGGTGTCGCGCTTCATGAACAGCGCCAGAGTGCCGGGCTTCACAATGTACATGTTGCCAGCGGAAACAAGGCGGTTGCTCACAACGACCTGGCAGCCGTAGGCCATGCCGATAGCACCGCGCACCTTCACATCGGCAGCGATCTCGCTGGCCGGAATCCAGTTCTGCTTGAGGAGCTGAGCGTAGAAGTCGGGCGTGGTCAGAAGAACCTTCGTGCCGTCGTAGTCCTCGCCAAACTTGGCAAGAGCCAGAGGAATGTCCTCCGGGACAAGGCCGGTAGACGCGCCGACATAGTTCTGCTCGGACGCGCTGTTCGCGGCAAGAGCCGCAAGCAGTTCGGTGTCGATGCGGTCAGCGATAGCAACCGCGATCTGACGAGTGCCCTCACCAAGAGGATCGCCGTAGCCGGAAAGCACGGCCTCGTCGGTAAGCTGAATCGCCTTGCCGAACTTGCGAACGGCAATAGAGGTCGTGGTCTGCGCCAGCTTCGCAAGAGGAATGTCGTAGCCCTCGGAAACAGCACTGGCCGAACCGATGTAACTGTAAAAAGGCAGCGTAACGGTATCGCCAGCCCTGCCGACGAGGGTGTTGTCCACCATAGCAAGCGGAGCAAAAACGATGTTGTCGGTCAGCTTGGAGTCAATGAGGTCAGCGATGACCTGGGGATCAAAGAGGTCGGACAGATAAGTGCCGTAAGTGGTGTTAACCTGTGCCATTAAAAATCATCCTTTCTTCATGGGTTCCTCCCCATGAGCCTGTTGTATTCGTCTCGGTGTTCGCGGGCGAACTTCACACGTTCCTCGAACTTCATAGCGTCAACCTGTTCGCGGGTGTAGGTCGGGCCATCGTTCCCGCCAGCGCCGGGAGCCGGGATTTTACCGAATTCAAGGCGAAGCGCCTTTTCCTTTGCCGCCCATGCTTTCTGAATAGCGGCAATAGCGGAGTCAATGTCCGCCGCGCCGTACAAATCCTCCGCGACCTGTCCCGCAACTGCGCTGTCCGTCACAAGCGGGATGATCTTCGCCGTGGTAGCCGCAACAGCCCGTTCCTTTCGGAGCGTTTCAAGCTCTTGCATGAGCGCGTCTTGCTGCGCCTTTGCTTCCTCTGCGGCCGCTTCCTCTGCGGTCTGCTTCGCGCGGAGCTGCTTCTTCATCGTGGCGGCCTCGCTCGTCGCTTTATCAAGCGCGGCTTTCTGCTTTGCGAGGTCTGCTCTGAGTTTTGCCAACTCTGCGGATTCTGCGGTCTTTTCGGTTTCGACGTTCTCAGCCTCCGTCTGCACGTTGGTGTCGGTTTCGACTTCTGCGTTCACGTTCGTGTCAAGTTCTGCCATTTCAAAATCTCCTTTGCGTTTTTTAGTCTTCTCTGACTTATGTTGCGATTAGCGTCTTCTCTGACGTGATATATCAAGCGGTTTCCCGCAAATATCCCAAAAGAAAAAGCCAGTAATCCCTTGGTTTTGTCCAAGAAACTACTGGCTTTGTAGCTGGCTATAATATCAAGTGGCAGGGGATAGCCTTTCCCTTTTCGTCTGGCCGGACTAGCCACTTGCTATTTACTTTTATGCTGGTACGCCGCCTGCGTACTCCACGCTCAGTTGAATAGCGGAAACATTTGCCGTCGCGCTGACCGTATTCGTCCCCTGCGCGGTGCTGAGGTGCTGCGGCGTGGTGCTCTCGGCAGTTTCCTGCGCCAGCGGGTAGAACACCAAGAACGGGTGGGCTTTGCAATAGTTCTCCCAGTCCTCCACGGTGGAGTTGATGTCGAAGCCTGTCGGGTTCATAAAGCCGAAGTTCTTATTGCTCCTCTGGACGATTTTATTTGAACCGCTTGTCCAACTGTTTTTGTAGTGCGTCGCGATCTCGCAGAGGATAATGTCACCAGACGCCGAAACATTTGCCGCTGCCGAGAGGTTGCTGTTTCGGTAGAACATGACGTTGCTGCCGCTCGTAGCCTTGACCCAGTCGCCCTCATAGCCGTCAACAGCCATGCAGCCGACGTCGCGGTTGACGGGGCCGTGGATAAGTTCGTGTGTGTCTTTGTAATCGCCCAAGCCGAGGAGAGTTTCCACCGTAGCGGTCTGCGGCGCGTGGTACGGCTGGTAAGCGGTCAGAATGGGCGTGTCATTCTCGCACTCGCACAGATAAACCGTGTTCTGCCAGTTGGGGTCGTAGCTTTCGTCCGTGCGGATAGAAAAGCGCAGCCACTTCGCGCCCTCGAGGGCGGTCAGTTTCATATTGCTGTTTTTAAGCGTACTTCCGTTGCTGCCTCCGATGAATGTGTAAGTCCTATCGTCGGGGTTGTAAGCGGAGTACCACGCAATGCCTGCGCTTGATGCCGAATACCTTGTCTGCCCGAAGAAGTAGGTCACGCCCTCTTTCACGGGGATGAAGTCGGAATGGACGAATGTACCTCCAGTTGCTGAGGGGGTGCCAAGACCTCCAGAGTTGGAGTTGATGTAGTTACCGTCCTGCACAGCGTTAGCCGCGTCGAAAAGCTGCGCGCTCTGCACCGTCAGCACTTCGGGAGTGCCGACAGGATATACTTCTCGATAAGGATGGTACGCCGTTGCTTGTGCGCCTTCCTCAATCTGAATGTCTGTCGGGAGAGTGCTAAGCGAACAATACACAGCCACCATCTGCGTATTCGCCCCGGTGGTGAATGTATAGTTCCGATTTGCGGGAGTACTTGTTCCATTGTTTACAAAGATGCTGTCGAACACGAGCGAAGATTGCGTAGTATATTGGGTCGGGTTAACAACGCTGTCTAAACCCATAACGCACAGGCGGTTGCCCTTTGTCGCACATGAATAGGTGTAGGTCGTGTTCGGCTTTGCAAGGAAGAAATAGGTCAAGCTGTTCGCCCATGTCTGCGTTGTGTTTGGGAATGACGCTGACGAACTACTAACCACGCAAGGCTTGGCGATAGCATAAGTGCTGTTCGGATTGAACAGATTAGGGCTGACCGTCAAAACACCGTTGTTACACCACACGGGCAGCGGATGATTCGAGTCGGGCGTGGACACCGCAGCCGTGGTGGTGACGAGCGTCGGGACGGTCACTTCGGCGGTCACGGTCAGCGGAGCCTTGACGAGCAACTGACCGGGGACGCTTTCGGTGGTAGCGGTGGACAAAGCATAAACAATAATCCACGGATTCCCGCTTGCGTATGCCGCCCTTGCCGCCGCTTTGAAAGCATCAAGCGTTTCAGCGGAAGAATCCTTGAAATAGACAATGTTGTTTGCACTGTGCCCCTTAAAGGTTCCGTCACTCATGTTTACGGCAGACGTTGAATTTGACACCTTCGTGAAATGAGTGCAGATTGCAACCAAACCTTTTCCGAATCCTACGGCAAGCGTATAAATTCCCGCAGTACTGGATGTTCCCCATCCACTCTCATCACCTGTACATACATAGATTCCGACCTGCCGCCCAACAGCACCCGCAATAAACTCCTGCGTGTCAGCATATTCACTAACACCCAACAGATTAACCGCGCTTGCAGTATTTCCATTCGCATCTGTGATAACTTCGGGAGTGCCGACAGGCTTCACAGGCTCGTCATCGTGTACAACAATGATCGTTCCGGAAAAGTCGGCAGGGGTGATGTTCCCGGATTGATTGTTGTGGTCGCGGATAGCGATGCCATAGCCGTACCCTTCGCCCTTGTTAAGCGTGACGGTTGTGTAGCCGTTTAACCATGATGTGACGTTGCCATAGTCTGTCGGAGTTGGCCCGTCTGTTGGGGTCTTGTACTGTACGATGAAGTCGTAGGCAACAGGAACGGAAATCGTATAGTTCCCGTCCTCAACATTCAGCGCCTTGTAAATTCGCGTCGAGCCGGGGGTAACGTATGTGCCCTGTCCGTCAACGGCAGTATAGGTATCGTGCGGTTTGGTCAGCACCCCGTTGTTGCACTTGATATCAACGGGAACGGTCGGCGTGGGGGTGCTTGCCTGTTCGCATACGCCTGTCTGTGTGACGCTGGCGAGATAGTCCACAGGCTTCTGCACACATTTGCCGTACTGCGTGAGGGAGCGAATATGCTCGGCAAGCGCATTAACAAGCGCCAGCGGAGAAGAACCGGTAACGGTACTCCATTCAATAGGGACAGGCTTAACGCCCTCGTCGGTGTCGGTATAGTACAGTATGAAGCGTAAAAGATCGCCCATTCTCAAACCTCATTTTGCCTTGACTTCGTACTCAATGTGCCGAAGAAAAGTCTTCAAATCCTGTTGTTCCATTAACATCCCGTTTGCTACGGCGTTAGCCCTCGCTGAAACAGCAATATCGGCTATCTCCGAGTTCGTGCAACCTTTGAAGACTTTGCCGAACTGTCCGAAGAACTGCTTGAACGCCTTTTTTGCCTCACGCAGATACCGCGCGTTTTGCGCTTCGTGGTATCTCGTCTTTTGGAAGTCGTAGTAGCTGTTCAAAACGGTCATGCAGACCGACACACGAAATTCCTCTTCAAAGCCGCGCCGCTTCAATTCTTCGCAAGTCCTTGTGCGAGCATCCATTAAGTTCGAATAAGTCTTCAAAACGAAATCGCTCTTGTTTGACCGCACAACCGAGCTGTCGTTCCAACGCCAAAGGTAAAACGGCGTTTCGATCTTCTTCACCTTGCCGCTGGCTTTCGCTACCGTGTAAGCAAGGAGGTTGAAATAGCCGTCCTCATGGATGGTGAGCTTTTCGTCAAAGCGAAGATTGTTCTCAACCAAGAACTGACGCCGATACGCTTTGCCATGAACGAAGGTCATGTCATCCTTGCGCGGTAGGATCAGCGGAGCGTTGGTGTCCTTCGCAAAAGACTCTTCAATAAACGAAGACACCAACATATCAAAGCCCTCGTGCATCGCCGCGAACACGAGATACAGACCGTAGTTGCTCAAAAAGCCATCGTCAATGTCGCAGAACATCACGTAGTCCGCCGAGCTGTGGTCTAATCCGTAGTTTCTCGCCGCAGAGACGCCGCCGTGCTGCTTTTTGAGGTATTCCACCTTGTACGGATAGCCCGCAAAGCAATCTTCGCTCAAAAAGCAATCTCCGTCGTTTACGACGATCACGCGGATGTCATCAAGGCAAATGCCGCGTTGGGTCGCAATGGTGTCAAAGAGATATTTGCATGTTTCCCACGGCTCTTTATAATGGGGCACGATCAAGTCAAGCGTCATAAATTCTCCATAAAAGGCGGTTTATTGTGACCGAGCCGCCACGGTTATAAGGAGGATAAAATGAAAAAGATGCTACTTCGCTTTTTCAAGGCGGCAGCGACAACCATAATGTGGGCGGGGAGGAACTTTGCCTATGTCGAAAATCTTTCCGTCAAGTTTCCGGCAAGCGCGGCAAACCTTTTCGTCCTCTGCCGTTACCCACTTCACCTTTTTTACGCCAGCGTCTTTGTAGCCGTCTATCGTCCCGTCTACTACGCTTTGATCGGCGTAATGCGCAATCTGCCGTGTCCAAAGGCGTAATGCCCTTTCAACCTCTTGCCCTTTGTTGTGAGCCGCAATAAGGGCTTCTATAAGCCTTTGCTTTTTTCGCTCGGCCTCCGGCAAAAACTGATACAGCGTAACGGGGTCGTATTCTTCCAACATGTCAAGAACCCAATCTTCGGTGATCGAATTCTCCGCCATATCTTCCGCTTTGGCTCGGTCAATTCCCGCAAGGACAAGAGCCTCAATGTATGCGTCAGTCGCAATCTGCAAATATCGCTTTTTCGCAAGTCTGATCGAATCTGAATACGTCTTTGAGACCGATTGCATAATGTTCGTCTCGTCGAATTTCAGTTGTTTCAACTTGTCGAACGCGCGAAGGTTGCGGCGGTTCATGTCGCGGATCGCTCTATCTGCGTACTCGTAATTCACTTAAACGCACCCTGTTGCTTTCGAGCTATGCGCCTGCACTCTTCGCTGTCGTAGGTCTGATTGCCGTTGCGCCTCTTGAACTTTTTGCCGCAAACCGGGCATACGCCCCATTCGCCACCAGTCTCTTCACCCTCTTCGTCGCCCGCGTTCTCATCCTCGTTATCGCCATAGGATGTAACGCTATTGGACGATACGCCAACCGACATATTGAGAGATTCTTCCCTTTCGTCTTGATAGGCGTCGAAGGTGAGAGAGTCGCTTTCGGGGTCTTGTCCAAGATGCGAATACTTGAACGCCTGGATGGACGGGCAGCCCGCAGAACGAAGCGTAGAGAACGCTTGCGTCTTGGAGATCAAATCCTCGTAGTTGTTCGCAAAGAACTTCGGCTTCACGTCAGACACGTTCAAGCCATTCAAGACATTTGCATCGGTGCAAATACGAAGAGCGATTTTGAGGAAGTTCGTTTCGATCTCTTCCCACATTCCAACGGTTTCAAGCCTCCGTGCCTCGGAGTTCCACCAACCGTTCTTCATAATGACCGCGCCGTTATTGGAGCTGTCGGAAGTGTTCGCGTTGCCCTGCGAGGGCATACCAACGATTTCAAGGATCGTCTGCTTAATATCGTCAACAAGCGTTTGGGTCTGCGATTGATCCAACTGCTCGTTGAGGTAGTACAAATGCCCGCTGCGACCGTCAAGCGTGGGCGGCAGCTTGATAACGCCGCTGTCTCTCGCCTCGTCCAAAGTCTCTTGCGAAACATCGACGCCCTCAAAGACCATGAGAGCTTGAATGAACTGTTCGATGCCGTCAACGCGGTTGCTCACCAAAAGCGAAAGGGCGTTAAGAAGGTCGTGCACGACTTCCAGGGGGGACATATACACGCTGTTACACGGGTATTCCAAGATTGGAACAACGCCGGTATTGTGTACGGTAACTCCCGTAATGACCCCGACCGTCGTTTGATTGCCGACAATGGTATAAACCTCGTTATCGGTGTAAACCGTGTACTCGATCTCGCTGTCAGACAGATATACGTAGGTAACTCCGGCCAAGACCCTTTGCGTCACATCGTTTCTGCGGATCACAAAGGTGTTGCGAGGGTCGAGGACATAGATTTCAAACGGCGCTTCATCCAAAAGCTCGCCGTTCGCCACGGCATACGCCTTGTCGTTCAAGATCAGCCTGTACCCGACGCCGCAAGTGAACATCCAATAGGCCAACTTCATGTCCTTGGAGGGCTTGCCCTCGGAAAGCATCATGGAGTTGAGTTTTTCAATTTTCTTCGGGACGCTCTTTTTCGCGCCTCTTGACACGAAGGTGATGGGCTTCCCTGCAAATTCAGCCGTCTTAAACGTGACGATCTGATTTGCCATATTGACGCACAGCTTATTGTTGATAGCCGTGTTATATACCTTCTGCCGGTCAAGGATGGGCTGAACGCCTCGAACGTACTTTTCGAGATAGACTTCCTCGGCTCTGTTGCGGTTATGAACGCTCAGCGCCTTATTCAGAACGTCAAGAATGTTCTCGCGCGTAATCGCTCGAACATTGGTGAAAATCTTGCGGCGTCCATGAAGCTCCATCGGAGGCATGACCGCAACGCTCTCGCTATTGCTGCTTACTCCGCGCAGCTCAATTTCTTTAACTTCGCCGTCAATCTCGACGGTCTTTTTGAATCCCATGCGGCCCTCCAAAAGAAAAGCGGGCTAAGCCCACTACATTTTGTAGTCAACTTAGCCCGTGTCGGCTGTCACCGTTGCTGTGCCGCAACGACCACTTTATATTCGAGCTTCGGATTTTGATACTTGTAAATCATCAGCTCGTTTGTCTTTTGGTTAACGTGTACTTTTACATCGTTCCCGCCCGACAAAATGCGGTTTATGGTGCTTACAGCCTGCGGAGAAAGCGAAATCTCTTGTTTCGTTTTATTCCACCTCAATAGTTCTCGTGGCGCGGCGCGGAGGTGTCGATCCCCACACGTTTCCGTGCCCTCAGTTTTCAAGACTGGTGCCAGGGCCGCCCGGCATCACGCCGCAAATGGCGCAGACGGATGGACTTGAACCAACACACCGTTTCCAGCTACTCGCTGTTTAGCAAACAGTCCCCTTACCGTTAGGGTTACGCCTGCGTATGGTGAGCAAGGTTGGTGTCGAGCCAACTACTCCCGAAGGAAGCGGGTTTACAGCCCGCCGCGTTTGCCGATTCGCTACTTGCCCATATATGCCGATTTTCACGGCGGTCGATGTTTCATCCCGAATAGTGCGAATACTCAACCCGTGGGGAATAAAGGAGAAAAACCAGTATGCTAGAGTGGCGGCAAATGCTGGTTACGATCCAACGCCTACGGGTTCAAAGCCCGTCGTGCTACCATTACACCAATCTGCTATGTGTGGCAGTTTTTTCGGATCTGCCAACCGCTTTGCCCTGGATGCGCCTAACGCATACCCCGCGAGGATCGCAAGGCTTCGACGCATCGAGAGCGCGTTGTTTCCGGCCAACTGCTGCCGTCGCTCACGATGGAGCGATTCTCTGCTGTTTTCACGCACTCCGTAGCGTATTGCGGAGGCCGATAGGCTCGCATTGCTTCCTGTGCAAGAAGGTCACAGCCGAAGCCTACGCGGGTTCCGTTCTTTTGAACGGCCTGTCGAGACCTACTTATACACTTGTATTATAACAAATCGTTTTGATTACGTCAAGTATATTTTTTCGTGTATTTCGTGTTAAACAAGGCTATTTTGATAACAATTTGTTAAATCATCGTCTGAGCGGGCTGCGCATGGCCTCGGCTTTCACAACTCCACGGAAAACAAAGTCAATCCCCATGCTCAAACAGTCCGGCGCGTCATCATGCGCGTTTTTCTTCATTAAGAAGGTGAATGAATACACATTTTGCATGAACTGGCTATATTCCTTGTCTCTTAATCCTTCTTGGAGAAAGACAAAATGCGTCTTGATGTCCGGCGCAGCGGCGATGATTCTGTCCCGTTTCCCTTGCGAAGTCCAATGCGATGTATTGATCTGCATGTTGATTCGGATGCCCTTCTGCCGGAGCATATTGTCAACATCCTGCCCGTATTGCGCGGTTGTTTTTGTCCCCTCAATTTTGGCTGCTGTCACGTTATACCGTTCGATTGCCGAGACAATAAGTTGTTGCGTTATTGTCTTATCTCCGTTGTTATATACGACGGATGGGACGAAAATATCCGCTCCATATTGATACCCTACAAACGCCGCAACATAGTCGCCTCCGCCATAGGAAGGGTCTGCAATCAAGAACTTTCTATCCGGCTCACCCTCCGGCAACACGCCGTTATAATACCGCATTTCTGCCGGGTCAAAGACCGCGCCCTCGCGTTCTATCGGCTCTCCCATATACTGAGCGAGCCAAGACGCCATATCCGAATTTCGTTCAAACGACGCGCGGCGCATGATGAAGTATTGCGTTGAAAAACCGACGCCATAGTCATAATCGAAGTTTGACTCGTCGTTTTCGTTCAAAGCGGGGGTGTTTCGGACGCGCCATCGAACATTTTTGTACGCATCTTCGTTTTCAAGTATATCAAGGCGCACGCCCTCGGGGTCGGTCAAACTCCACCTAGTTCCGATCCACAGCCGTTTGCATCCTTCTTTGGCACGGGTCAAGAGGTTGTTGTCGACTTTCGCCCAAAGAGAGGCAAGCCGAAGCGGGGAACTTGCCGTTTCTATGCCCTCGCACAAGTCATCCCCGATAATAAGCCCGTTACAGTCGCAAGAGCCGTTTAGAGATCCGCCTATCGGTCTTCCTGTAAACGTCGGGTACTTCTTCTTTCGGTTCAAGTCGACAATGCCGTCAAGTGCGTTCGTGGCAGCTATGGTAACGCCGGGGAATATATCGTTATACGCATAGGTGTCCGGGTCTTTCAAGACTTCCAGAAGTCCGTTGTAAAACGTATCAACGGGTTTCCCGGAGAACGAACAGTACAGATTGCTCTTTTCTGTGTCTTTTCCCATCATCCACAGCAAGAACATTTGAACGACCGTCGTTTTCCCTACCCGTGGCGGAGCCGACAGAAAAAGCTCGTCGAGCTTATCATCGTGCAAATCTTGTAAATCGTTGCAAATGCGCATGAGCTTTTTTCGCCTCGGACGCCAGAACTGCTCTTTGACGGGTCTCTTGCGTTCCAACGCCAGCATGAAGAGGTCGAAGTCATGCGGAGCTTCAAACAACATGCTTTGTTCGTATATGTCAAACATGGCCGAGCTGTTTTGCTGAATTGCGTATTTCCCTGCAAGGCTATGGATCAGCCTGTTCTTTTCGTGTGCGAGGTCAAAGTCTACATGTTCCACCAACCGGCAGAGGTCAAATGCGTCTTTCAGCGCGCTTGCGTCTGACAAGTCGCGCTTAAACGCAGGCTCTACTAACTCTATTACGCCGATAACGACACCGCCTTTGATTACTAGATGTATATATTTTATCACTATTTTGTGTAGATTTCAAGCATATGCACAACATCTAGTATTATTAAAAGCAAAAGAGCTGGCTACGATTTGTAGTCAGCTCTTTTTTGTTTCCGAAAAATATTGGTTAGGCGTCTGCTGCTTTGAAGTTATACGCAGGCTTAATGATCCGCTCGATTTCAACCGTGTCACCTGTGCAATCAACGATCTCCTGCATTGGCTTGTATGCCATAGGCGCTTCGTCAATCGTCTCGACGCATACAGAAGTCGTATAGATGCCGCTCATGGTTTCCTTATACTCGTCGATGTGCAGGATCGCTTTCGCTTCCATACGGCTCATAATCCGCCCTGCTCCGTGCGGGGCAGAACAGTTCCAATCCTCATTTCCCTTACCGATTCCGATAATGCAGCCGTCTCGCATGTTAATTGGGATAAGAAGCCTCTTGCCTTTCTCGGCAGAGACAGCTCCCTTGCGGACAATGTTGCTCCGCATATCAATGTAGTTGTGGACGGTCTCGAAAGCGTTGACCATTTCCAATCCCATTTTGCGGACAATCTTTTCCGCTATCCACGCGCGATTCATAACGGCAAAATATTGGCAATATCCCATGTCATGCAAATAATTTTTCCGCATTTCTCCTTCGAGATAGCAAAGGTCTTTCGGGATAGACCCTCCAAATTTCTTCTTAACGCTTTCTATACCTTCCGATATCTCGCTTTGTCGACCCGCAGCTTTGTACTCTTGGATTAGTTTGTCAACTTCCCGTTTCCTTGCTCCGTTTCCGTGGAGATTATCAATTGCCATGTTCTGATAGATCTCGCAGACTTGTTTTCCTAGATTTCGACTTCCCGTATGGATTACAAGATATTTGTTGCCATCATCGTCAACGTCAATCTCGATGAAGTGGTTTCCTCCGCCGAGGCTTCCCATGCTTCTTTCAATCCAATCAACATTGCGAAGACGCCCAAAGCATTTCAATTCGTGAAGATTAAACGGAGTATTAACATCTTCATTCACGTTCATGCCGGACGGTACGTTCTCTCTGATAACCCTATCGAGTTTTGCAAAATCAATGTCGATCTTGCCGAGTTCTACGCAGAGCATACCGCATCCTATATCAACCCCTACGATGTTCGGTATAACTCTATCTCCAAGGTCAGCGGTAAATCCGATTACGCATCCCGCCCCGGCGTGTACATCCGGCATAATACGGACTTTGCAATCCTTGAAAGCGTCTTGCGCAAGCAAGGTATAAATCTGCGACTTGGCTTTTTCGTCTATGGTCTTTGCGAAAATCTTAAGATCGCTCATTCCCTCTTGATTGCCTCCACGTTCACACTCATAACAAATTCCTCGACCTTCTTCATATCCGGTGCTTTGGGGAGCGAAGTGTTGTTCTTCGCGTAGTGCAGGCGCTTTTCGAGGTCGCTCACCATATCGAAGAACTCCTGCCGATACGTACCATCCTCGTTCATGTACTCGCCGTTGCGGACGCTCATAAGGAGGTCATGGTCTTTCTCGCGGTAGGTTACAATCTCTTCCTTCTCCAAAATATCCAGGCACATCAGATACAGGCGTATAAGGTGCATGGCGTGTTTATTAAGATGCGCCTCGTCCTTCTTCCGGTTCCTTCCGTTCAATTTCTCATAGCAGCCGATAATGTTGGTCATATCGTTTATCATGCTATGAAATTCTCTGCACGGGTATCTTGTCAAATGGATGTCCGCAAACACTTCTGTATCGAGATCGTCCTTATCGCTTTCGCCGGTGTAGAGCTTGATGCTGCCTTGCGGGAACTCGGTGTACTTCCGTTCGAATGCGGACATCGAGTTCTCCATAGATTGCTTGATATGTTCCTCACGTCTCGATTGAGGCAGCGAATCTCTGGCAATGGCGTTTTCCATTCGCCGAAGTTGCTGGTTCGCGTACCCTCCAAAAGATGATACGGCTCTTTTGGACAAGAACAGCCTCCGATTCTCGATCATCTGACGCCCTATGTCATCTATCTGGAAGTAATGCTCCGGTCTGCACCCGAGCATTTCAATTACGTTCGGGTTGCAGTTAAGCAAAAGCGACACGAGCTTGTTGAACGAGTATATAACCGTGTCAGTCTGGTTGTCTACGAATTGCTCGAAATTGGTAAGGCCGAGAAGATCTGACTTGCTGTTCAACGCGCAGCCTCTTACATCAATATCAGATCCCGGAACATTTGTCCCATACGCATAGCTACCGCCGAGCGTCAGAAAAATTATTCTGTTTTTCAGCCGAGGGTTCGCTTTGAGGAAGTCGTAGCCCTCTATAACCTT
>Ga0310696_10004714_pt1 | contig 16650 bp, 16 predicted proteins | sample AusTroGonzalo_MG_4_FD_203885 | JGI IMG/M metagenome (GOLD analysis project Ga0310696, IMG submission 203885) | Bovine rumen microbial communities from tropical cattle in Woodstock, Queensland, Australia - Gonzalo_02 (v2) (version 2) | ecosystem: Host-associated > Mammals > Digestive system >...
CCGTACGTTCAGTAATGCCTTACGGTCTGTTCGTAGAGTTCCTGCCCGGTAAGGACGGTCTGCTCCACATCAGTGAGATTGACTGGAAGCGTTACGAGACTATCGAGGAGACCGGTATCAAGGAGGGTGACAAGATCCAGGTCAAGCTGATTGACATCGATCCCAAGACCGGTAAGTTCAAACTGTCACGTCGTGCTCTCATCGAGAAGCCCGAGGGTTATGAGGAGCGTCCCGCCCGTCAGCCCCGTCAGGACCGCGGTGAGCGTCAGGATCGTGGTCCCCGTCAGGACCGTGGCCCGCGTCACCACCACGACCGTAAGGATGACAACAATCCCGTAGAAAACAATGAAGAGAAGTAATTTAGCATTACTTGTTCTGACCCTCTTAACAGTAGCCTGTCAACCCCAAGTTGACAGGTTTACTTTGAATGGCCAGATAGCCGAAGCCGACGGCAAGACACTTTATCTTGACCACATGGGACTGGATAAGGTCGAGGTCATCGACTCAGTTAAACTGGATGCCGAGGGTCGGTTCAGTTTCAGCCCTGCAGCTCCCGGTGACTGCTTTGATTTCTATCGCCTGCGTGTAGACGGTAAGGTGGTGAATCTGGTTATCGATTCGACAGAAACTGTTTCAGTAACCGCCAGCCTGCCTGTTATGCAGATTGCATATATGGTTGAGGGTTCTGATAATTCTGCAAAACTCAAGGAACTGGTCATGACTCAGATGGGCCTGCTTCAGGAACTGCGCAGACTGGCTTCACAGTACCGTGGTTCAGACCGCGCTCTGCTCCAGCAGCAGATTAATGAGACCGTTGACGTCTATAAGTCTGAGATAATGACTAATTTCATCTTTCCTACTCCCGGTTCACCCTGCGCCTATTACGCACTGTTCCTGAGCATTAACGGTCAGATGCTGTTCAATCCTCAGGCCGACCGTCAGGATGCAAGATGCTTTGCAGCTGTAGCCACTCAGATGGATTTGCACTATCCTGAGGCACTGCGCACATCGCATCTGCACAACGTGGCACTCAAGGGAATGGCCAAGACATCACCTTCACGTAACAACAACCAGGTGAGTGAAGAGGCCATCCAGCAGTTTGAGAGCATGATCGTGGAGACCGGTCTTATTGAGATCAACCTGCCTGACTGCAAGGGCCAGATGCAGAAACTCAGTGACCAGAAGGGAAAGGTAGTACTGCTTGACTTCACTGCATTCAAGTCCGATTATTCACCCAACTATAACCTGATGCTCAGAGAACTCTACAACAAATATGCTGACCAGGGTTTCAATATCTATCAGGTATCGGTCGATAACGACGAGAGTTTCTGGTTGAATACAGCCATAAATCTGCCGTGGACATGCGTGCGTGACGAATCAAGTATTTATTCAACTTATCTTAAGTCATATAACGTCCAGCAGTTGCCCTCCGTCTTCCTGATTGACCGTGACGGCAACATCGTTGATCGTCCAGAGAACACCAACGAACTGGATGGAAAGATAGCTAAGCTGTTGGAGTAAAAGGCAAAAAAAACGCCTTTTGGCTTGGATAGTGTAAAATATATGCTAACTTTGCCCTAACACTTGAGACATAAAAAATGGGTTCCAACATCTGAACTGGATTGTTGGAATTCTTTTTTACTCACGTCAAAACCTGATTGTAGAACTGATAAAATATTGATATTATGGCATATATGTCAGAGGAAGGCTACAAAAAACTGGTAGCCGAGCTACAGTATCTGGAGGGTGTACGCCGTCCTGAGATCATTCAGCAGATTGCCGAGGCACGTGATAAGGGTGACCTTTCCGAGAACGCAGAGTATGATGCAGCAAAAGAGGCTCAGGGTATGCTTGAGGCCAAGATTGCCCAGCTCAAGGCTCAGATTGCCGATGCCAAGATCATCGATGAGAAGAAGATTGATACATCAACAGTACAGATACTTACCAAGGTAAAACTCCGTAACACTAAGAATAACGCCACAATGGTTTATTCGATCGTTCCTGAGAGCGAGGCTGACCTCAAGTCAGGCAAGATCTCAAGCAGCACTCCTATTGCCAAGGGTCTGCTGGGCCACAAGGTTGGTGAGACTGTTGAGATTACCATCCCCAGCGGAAAGATTGGTTTTGAGATACTGGAAATATCACTCTGATCATGACTATATTCAGCCGTATCATAGCAGGTGAGATTCCCTGCTACAAGATTGCAGAGACCGAGAACTGCTTTGCATTCCTGGATATCAATCCTCTGGTAAAGGGACACGTGCTGTGCATCCCCAAACGTGAGGTAGACTATCTGTTCGATCTGACCGATCAGGAGCTCTGTGACCTGCAGCTCTTTGCCAAGAAGATTGCAGTAGCACAGAAAAAGGTGTTTAACTGCATAAAGGTAGGTGAGGCTGTTCTGGGCCTTGAGGTACCTCACGCACACATCCATCTTATCCCCATGCAGTCTGAGAAGGATATGCTTTTCAGCAATCCCAAACTCAAACTGACTCCCGAGGAATTCGAGAAGATAGCCGCCGATATACGCGCAGCCTTATCTTAATACTTTGCGGGTTGAGCCGTCGCTCAAACGCTCAATGACTATGACTCCAGCGGAAGGAGATGCCTGGCGACCGTCCAGTGTATAACTCATACCGCTGGCGTCTTCTTTTATACCCGCTACCTTAGTGAAGTCATACTCTTCAATGTTCTGGAACAATTTCCAGCCGGCTGTGGCCTCATACTTCTGTTTGGAGCCTACGGGAACCATCAGTTTGGTATTCTTGTAGTTGTAATCCTGGCCCAGAGTCTGGCCGCTTACTGAGTTATAGACGTAGGAATTATTGAATGCGTTGTCTGGGATAGAGTCCGGATTTGCGTCATTCACATATAATGTAGCTATGTAGGGGCAGGTTCCGAAAGCATACTCGCCCATATCGGCTATATGTCCGTTTATATAGACTTTGCTGAGCCTGTTGACTGATGAGTAGAAAGCGTAACGGCCTATCTTGCTTACCGATGCGGGAATGATAACTGTACTGTTGTTGTCAACTTTGGCAAAAGTGCTGGGCTTGATTTCAGTCAGTCCTTCCGGAATTATCAGAGCCCCCTGGTCATAAAGGTAATCTCCGTTTATGAGCATCCATGTGAATGCCCTGTTCATTATATAGTCCTGGAAAGGATTGGCTCCGGGATTTCCAAAATCAATTGAGCAATAGTCCCTGAGTGATGTAACATTTGCTATCTGAATGTCTGTGCAATCGGCAAAGGCATCGGCTCCCACCTTCTTGAGGGTTGAGGGCAGAGAGACCTTGGTAATTCCAAGGCAGCGGTAGAATGCGCTGTAACCTATCTCCTCGACACCTTCGGGGATTATGAGTTCGGTAAGGCGCTCATTGCCTATGTACAGGTTCTGTGATACGCAGACCGGGTTGGAAAGCATCATTATGGTGCCGTTCTGAAGAATCATGGTGCTTCCAAAGTGGATTCCGCACCATGAAGCCACATCATGTGCTGTAACCTTGGTGATATCGGTGCATCCTAAAAATGCGTTTTTGCCTATTGAATCAACACCAGCGGGAACAGTGACCGTCTCAATGCTCTTGAATCCGTTGAATGTGTTGGGCTCGATGATTTTGACGCCGTCGGGAATAACCAGATCCTTTATCTCCTCATCATTCAGAAAGACCTTGGTGTTGCTGCTGATAAAACCGCCCGGTTTCTTGACGCCGCACCAGGCTGCAAGGTCCTTTATAACCAACTTCTCAATCCCAGATAAGGTAAAGGCATCCTGACCTATCTCCCTTACAGACGCCGGGATGGTTATCTCCTTGATGTTATCACAACTTTGGAATGCAAAGCCTCCTATCTTCTTGAGTGATTCCGGCAGCGTAATCTGTGTCAATTGGGAGCAGTCCGAAAAACCGCCCTGCTCAATCTCCTCAAGTGTGGAAGGAAGGCTTATACTTGTCAGTTCGGAACAACCCCAAATGTTTATACCCGTAACCTTATAGGTCTTTTCATTGTAGGTTACTGAGGATGGGATTGTCAGGCTTCCGGTATAGTAGTGGTAAACCATCTTACTGTTGACTGCGTCCCACTCGCTGTCAACTCCTACAGCAACCCGTGTACTATCTATTGTATAGTAGTAGATGCCGTCAACTGTAAAGTTGATGGCTTTTGATGCCAGTACGACAAAGGATAAAACAAGAGAAACAAGAAGCTTTTTCATAATCTTATCAATTATTTGAGGGTTATTATTTGCGGAAGTACTTGCCTATGACGGGCAGTGATCCCAGAGGAAGGTCCTTCTTAAAGAGGTAAGCCAGGTAGATGCAGATTAGGACAGTGTTGATGGCCATTGACAGCCAGTCATTGAATTCCTTGCATCCCAGATAGATTACGTAGAGTACCGCTGCAAGCAACACATATTTGAAGATGTCCATGAGCGGATAGTTTATGGGACTCTTCTTCTGGCCGATAAAGTATGACAGCAGCATGCATGTACCGTAGCCGGCAAAACCGCCCCATGCGCAGGCCATGTATCCGTACTTGGGAACGAATACTATGTTGATGGTTATCATCACGGCAGCTCCTATGCCGCTCATTACGGCACCCCACCATGTCTTGTCTATAAGCTTGTACCAGAATGACAGGTTAAAGTATATGCCCATGAACAGTTCGGCCAGCATAACAATCGGTACAACCTTGAGACCGTCACGGTAATGGACTATTATTCCTGCTTTCACAAATTCAGGATTTGGTTCAGGCTCAGATACCAGATGCTGCAGGATGGGCATATAGAACATGACAGCCAGAAAAGCCAGGATACCGAATATTATGAAATATTTCATGCCCTGTGCCAATGTCTCACTGGAGTTCTTGTCCTTGGAGTTTCCAAAGACAAAAGGCTCATATGCATATCGGAACGCCTGGGTAAGCAGCGCCAGCAGCATGGCAATCTTGCAGCATGCACCGTAAACACCCAGTTGCGCCTTACCCCAGAGCTTGTCTGTAACAATATGTGTGAAAGCAATCTTGTCAAACACCTGGTTCAGGATTCCTACCAGACCCAGCAGCAGTATAGGCCATGCGTAAGCCAGCATGCGGCGAGCCAGCTGTTTGTCAAATCCGTAAGTGATGCCCTTAATTTCCTTGATGAAACCGAACGTTACGCAGAACGTGCACAGCAGATTGACAAAGAATATCAGGCCAACGCCATAGTTATACTTAATATATAAGGTCTCCAGTGCCGGGAACATGCCGAACATCTTGGGCATGAGCCAGAACACAAACACATTGAGCAGCACATTGGGTATTATGAACGCCATCTTAAGTGTCATGAACTTGATAGGACGGTGCTGCTGACGCAGACGGCTGAAGAGTATGGCCTGGAAGGCGTCCAGTCCGGCTATGATGATAAAACAACCCACGTACTCAGGATGCTCCGCGTATCCCAGCTTTGCTGATATGGGAGTGATGAAACAGAATGCCAGTACCATAAAAAGCAGACTTACGCCGCCTACCAGACGCAGTGCGGTGCTATAGACCATCTGCTCATTCTCTTCCTGTTTGCTGGCAAACCTGAAGAACGTGGTCTCCATTCCGAATGTGAGCAGCACAAACAGAAGCGCAGCCCAGGCGTACATCTCGGTCACAATACCGTAACCACCGCTCTCGGGTAAGATATAGTTTGTATGCAACGGAACCAGCAAATAGTTAAGGAACCTGCCTACTATGCTGCTTATACCGTAAATGGCCGTATCCTTGGCCAGTGTCGCCATCTTGCTGCCTGCCATATTTCTATATGTTTATGCTTTACTGCTATTTCAAAAGTTCGGCGATCTTCTTTTCCAGGTCATTACCGCGCAGATTGGTGGCGATGATCTTGCCGGTGCTTGCTTCGATAAGGAAGTTTGCCGGAATGGAGTTAATGCTGTACTGCTTGGCCACTTCATTGTCCCAGTACTTTACATCACTCACGTGAATCCAGTTCATATCGTTAACCTTGATGGCATTGAGCCAGGCGTCTTTTGAGCGGTCAAGCGATACTCCCAAGATCTGGAATCCCTTGTCAAAGTATTTGCTGTATGTCTCCTTGAGGAACGGAACCTCACGCATGCAGGGACCGCACCATGATGCCCAGAAATCCAGAAGCACATACTTGGTACCGGGAGTGGCAAGCACATCCTTTGATGAGATGACATTGCCGAACTGATCTGTCTGGCTGAACTCCATGTATTGTTTACCGGCCGATGTTGCCAACCTTTTCTGATTGCGCTCATCAAGCTGTTTCCAAAGGTCAGTCTGGCGTATTTCCGGTTTGAATGCATCAAGCATTTTGCGTGTCAGGGCCGGATCCTGTTCATATGCCAGTTCCTTAAGGCATACCAGACCGAACAAATTGTCCTTATGTTTTTTTGCATTATCTGTGAGGTAAGAGTTCCACTTGCCGTCTACCTCTTCTATTATACCCTCCTCGCCTTCATGACTTTCATAATAATTGGTGAGTTCGATTGAAAACTCTTCCATTTCGGTAAGAAGATGGTTGGATTTGCTGCCGTCAACCTTGTACTGATCGTATTTGCCCAGTTTGACCATGGTAAGCAAAGTGCCAGGCTCAAGTATGACATTATAGCTGAGCGAAGCCTCGCGTGTGTTGCGGGCATCGGCTATATAGGCCAGGATAGGCTTTTCAATGAAACCGTGCATCTGAAAGGCTCCTTTCTCATCGACCGATGCGGAATCAATGACCTGATTTGAACTTATCAGATATAGGGTTTGAACATCCTTTTCTTTAATGGCACCATGCAGGTAATAGAAGTCAGACTTACTGTTGCACGATAACAGAGTAACGCCTGAAAGCAATAATAACAGGAAGTTTCTTTTCATATAAGGTTATGTGTTTTATTTAGGTCTCAAAGATAAGGAGTTAGTTTCAGATTAGTGGTTTTTGGGGCTGCTTTTGAAACTAAACTAAAAAAATTCTCTCAAAATTGTTGCACGTAAAAAATCCAAACTCTATATTTGCAGCACAAACGAATTGAAAAGTCGCATGCTTAGATTGTAAGAACAGTTCTAAGATGTGACTTTTTTTGTTTGCCTTTAAAAAACTAATACTACTGACAGTTAATGCTTAAACAGATCTTCATACTAATTACCTTGTTTGCGTCCTTTTCATCTCAGATTGCTCATTCTGAAATGGATAAAAGACCCAAGCCGGCCTGTGCAGAGAGGTCCGGTTTGGGTTTTATTTTGCGTGTCCATAAATTACTTTCATCTGCACTTCTGGTATCTTTTGGAAAACACACCCGTAACACGTTGAAAGACACAAAAGTCCCAGCTGTTCCGGCCATCCGTACCGGTCAGGACCTATCTCTTCTAGATCGCAAACAACAAGGTCCTGATCCGGACGGTTGGGAAACTGAAAACACAATTAACGGGACCTGGAACAAAAAAGTGATCAAGACAATGAGACCTTTGCATGGTACCTTGTCAGATACTATTGTTGTTTCACGCCCAATGTTCCTCATAAAATCTGTATACCGCAAAGAAAACAACTTATTGATGAAAGAACGTACCGGGGCTGACCTTTCCTGGTACGGTCTATCCACTAAACAGACACAAGGTCTAAACTTATTTATTCATCTATTCAACTATTACCTATGAAGAATTTCATGAACAGAAAAAGAATTATGGTGTTATGTCTTTCACTTGTTTGTATGACTGCAGTTTTCATGAGTAGGAAAGCTTCAGCGTTTCCGTTCTATACGATTTTTGTAAATGGAGAGGAAAAAACATTTGAATTGTATGCTCAGCAAAAATCCGAACAATACGCAAAATCAGATTTCGGAGCAGCGATGCAAGCTGATGGATATGGTTATTCCGCTTCAGCGGCAGCTGAGTATGCATCTGATCCGGGTGTAGATCATATTTTGCGAGTTTGGTGCGGATTTTATCCCTTCATGTTTGCTACATGTGAAGTAACAAGCCCTTCTTTGGGAGTCTTTGTTATCAGCACTGATGGCAGAATATTACAACATTATTAATTCCTAAATGATATCCACATTTTGTAGTCTGGTATTTCCAATACAAAATGTGGATATATAATTTGAAAAGAATGAAAAAGAACCTGTTTTTATTGGCACTTATTTTAGTGTCCTGTAGTAATTCAGAGCATTTTATGCCTGATAAAACAATTATTCTTGGTGTCGAATCAAAAAACGTAAATGAACAGATCAAGTCTGTTACAGTAATGCCTTTTGAGATTGATGATTCCTGGAAACATGTATCTACACCATTGATGACGAAGATCAATGATACATTTATTTTTTGCACTAATGAAACTTGTTTCCTCTTAGGATACAAAGAGGACGGAAAAAAAGTATTCTCCAGAAATATTAAGGGACGTGGACGAGGAGAGGTGTTGGAAGTAAATAATATATCTTCCAATGAAGAAACAGTCTACATCTACGATGTGGCAAAAGGCGAAATGGAACTGTTTGATATAAATGGAAACTTCTGTTCTAAAATAGACGGTCCATTTCCGGCCGAATATCTTTACCCTCTCAAGGATAACTTTGTCGGAATGACAGCTATCTCACTTAAAGGGGATAAGTATGTTACAGTTTTTGATAAGGAGAAGAATGAAATTGACCATTATTTGACAATACCGGATTATCTGAAAAATCAGTCTATGAAATTCGGAAAGACTCCAATGTCATATCGTTTTAATGATTCAGTACGTTTTATGATGCCTTACGACTATAACATTTATTCAGTTTCTGAGAACGGCATAGAATCTAAATATCGATTGGTTCCAGAGAACCCTATACCTACTGAGGTGTTGAAAGATATGGATCCAAATATGCCAATAATAGAAAAAATGCAGTTGGTTGGCCCTTATGATGATGACTTTCAGGGTTTGTTCGAGACAAACAGGTATCTATATTTCTACTATTCCCGCACTCATGTTCTGTATGACAAACAAACAGGAAATGTGTTCAAGACAGAGAATCCTAATCAGAACTATAATAAGGATTTGTCTGCTGAAATAACTATGGATATGTTATGGCAATACTTCATAGGCTCTTTTATTCCTTTGTATTCCGAAGGGGATCATCTTTACGGAAGAATTCCAATGAGCATTTTCTATATTCTGGACGATTGCAGGAATAAACTGGATCCCAAATTAGCTTCATTATTGAAAGGATTAGAAGAATATTTCAGTATGTATACTCTTAAATCAGACGACGTGATTTTTGTTCGTGTTGATTTTCAAGAATAAATGCCATGAGGAACCTATGGCTTTTATTGCTGTTGTATCCTATCAGTAGTTGTAAGGTTGAGAGAAAGATTGAAAGAATAGGCTTATTTGAATTTCCTGAAGACGCATGTGTTATAGTTGGAGATAGTATCAAACAACTGAATACAGATGAAATCAGGTTGCCTGCATTATGTTATTGGTTGGATTCTACAAAATGTACACCCTGCGAGTATGATATGCTTTATAATTTTGAGCCATATTTCGACTTGGCTAGGGATGTCTCTTTTTTTGTTATAGTATCCCCTTCTTCTATCCATATAAACCATGTTGATTATACAACGTCAATCAATGATCTGTCTTTCCCTGTGATTGTTGACAAGTATTGTTCTTTCTACAATAAGAATAAGCCTGATGGGTTGGGGGATAATGATTATTCTTACATATACCTTGATGAAGTAGGGATGGGGTATGAATATGTATTACCAGGTGAGCGTATGGTATATGACATACGCAGTGTTTTTGATTATTGCACTGCTAATCACAGATAATGCGGACTGACATATTACAATCTTCTGTAGGCAAAGCCATTTCGGATATTCTGATTGTGGTTTTGCTAGCTTGGACAGTTATCAGCTTCGTTCATAACAATAGTGTTAATGGGCGTATTGGAACTTGGGGTATTCAGTATAATGAAGATGTTTCAAAGGCCATAATTACTGCACTTGTATATTGTGTAGGAAGATTGTGCTTTTCAATCCATTTTCAATGGAGTAGGGTTCTCTTATATGTGATATTGTGCGCCTTGTCATTAAGGGAACTATTATTCTGTATATCACAGTTCTTCTATGGGCACGGGTCTTTGACAGGTACTATGGGAAACACAGGCTTGTTGGGCGGTTTAATAACTGTTTGCATGTGTATTTTGGGAGCCGAAATCGTGAAGGACGGCAAATACTACCGCCTGTTGTTCCTGCTGCCATTCTTGGTTTTGGAGATAATGACTTTCAGCAGAGCTGCATGGTTAAGTTTAGCGATAGTTGCCTTTTATCTGTGCCTAAAAAGTGAACCTCTCTATCGTTGGATATTAAGATGGAAGATTCCTTTGTTAATTACAGCAATATTCGTGGGAACATTATTGTACTTCTTAAAAAGGGAATCGGCTGATTCAAGATTGTTTATGGGGATGATTATTCTAAGGAACTTTCATAAAGTGGGTTTGCTTGGGGTCGGCCCTGGAAACTATTGTGGCTTTTACGGAAGATCGTTATTTGATTATTACCAAGGTGCGGAAAACTCATTGGATTGTGTAGAAGCTTTGACAAAAGAGAGGATCGGAGCCGGTATCCCTGATTGTGCGTATAACGAGTTGTTGAGGGTCTTCGTCGAGACAGGTTTTGTAGGAGTTGCAATCATAACAGCAGTATCCTTGTTGACTCTACTCAGATTATACAGGATTAACGATTCTCTGTTTTACGGATTTCTTGCTTTGATTATTTTCTCAATGTTTTCTTTCCCGAGTAGATTACCACTGTTTTGTTGCCTGTTTGGCATTTTGATGGCAGCTGGAGCGTCAATTTCTGAAGAGAAAGCACAGAATAGATTTAAGCCTCTTTACATTGTGTGGTCTTTGTTGTGTTTTGTTGCATTTGTCTGTTTATCAAAGATGCGTAATGAAGAGGTAATTATCAATGGATTTAAAAATATGCAGGATTTCTCAAACATGGGTTTTTATGATGAGACAGTTAAGGCAGGGGATTCACTTTATAACAAAGGATATGCTTCCCCAAAATTCCTGCTTATATATGGTCAAGCTTTGAGAAACATCCAAGAATATGAAAAAAGTGATGAGGTAATCAATCATGGTATGGAGATGAGTTCAAACCCGTCTTTTTGGAAAGTATTAGGGGATAACAGTGTGAGCAAAGGGGATTACCTGCGGGCCGAGAAACAATATCTGCATTCATTCATTATGATGCCCAACAGAATGCAACCAATGCTTGATCTGGCCCGATTATACCATACAACTGAGGATACCGCGAAATTATCAAGGATTGGAGACTGTGCCCAAAGAATGATTCCGAAAGTTGAGAATTATAAGACTCGTCGTATGAGAGATGAAATAATGTCATTAAAAGGTGACAATAAATGAGAAGTCATAAACTACATACCGTTGTTCGTATGCTATCCTGGTTTTTTGGGGCATGTCTCGTATTCTATCTGACAGATTTTCTATTGTTGTCTTCATACAAGATATCTTCCAATTCGATGGAGCCTACAATCAGAACTGGAAAACGTGTGTTTGTGTTCAAACCGCTGTTGGGGGTACGTATCAGACTTCCGCATTCCGGAGATACTGATCATTCAGAGATTTATCGATTAAAGGGTATGAGAGATATTCTCCCGTCTGATGTTATTTGTTTTAATTTTCCACATCAAAGTGAGAATCTCTCTGTGATTGGTTGGGGAAAAGAAATATACTGCAAACGGGTGCTTGGTTGTCCAGGCGACCGGATAGGAGCGGTTGACGGACATTGTTGGAATGACAAAGTGCTTCATCCGATCGGAGTAGTTGAAGAGCAGGAAAAGTTGCGATGGATGTTCGACGGTTTTTTTATGATGACTCATAGCTTTGAGGTCCTTCCGTATTCAAAAAGAAACTGGAACCTGAAAAACTGGGGTCCACTTATTGTTCCTGCCAAGGGAATGAACATCAGTTTGGATGACAATATCCGCGAATTATACCGTCCGGTGATAGAATATGAAACGGGAGAGGTTTTGGAGGATTCCCTCAATGAGTACACATTCCAAAAGGATTATTACTTCGCGGTGGGTGATAATGCAATGTCGTCATTTGACTCGCGCTATTGGGGGTTTATCCCGGAGGATTACATAATCGGAATTGTGGGCGGAAAGAGATTGCGGAATGAATAAATAGTTACTTTTGTGGTGACTATTAAAGTGGTTTATAATATGAAACGCTTCCTGTTTGTGGCTTTATGCCTGTTTTGCTATGCTGCTACGGCTTTTTCACAATCTGCGAATGCGCTGTACCTGAAGGATGGCAGCAGAATCATCGGACATGTTCTTGAGGTTGATTCCATAGGCGATGTCAAGATCCTTACTATGGACGGTACCATGCTATTGGTCCCCAATAGAAGAGTTGATGAAATAAACTGGTCTTATGTGATCAAGGATTCGGGTCCCGGTGCCATTTACAGATACGGAGACAAATTCCGTTGGAAATATAATGACACGGAATTGTCCGATCAGAACTATGAGAAATACTTTGATGATGACCTGTATCATGCCTATGCGGTAGGCAGCAACATGTTCAATCTGGGAGGAGCCTGTTGGCTTTACGGCATAACCTGTGCGGTGCTGACTGTATTGAGCTTCGATTCCAAGGCCGATCATCAGCGCACGGCATTCTTTGTATATGCAGGCGGCGCTACCGCTCTTATTAGCCTGGGATATGTCTTTACGAGCAAAGGAAAAGCCCGTCTTGACTGGGTTGAGAGGACATTCAACGACCAGAATGCAGCCGATAACGAGATATCATACTCTTCAAAAGTGAAATTGAGTCCGTCGGTTCTTATGACGGCTCAGAGGGACCTGGGTGTCGGCGCTACATTAAGCTTTTCTTTCTAATCGGTCGTACGTGGTACCAAAGACGGTTATCCTGCCGTTTTTAGAAAAACCATTCTTTAAATACAGACTGTAGGCCGTGTCGTTTTCAGGGTCTACGGCTATGGTTGCCAACGGAATTCCAGCTTCTTCCTGAAGCCGGAACATCTCCTGTATCAAGGCCGATGCAATTCCCCTGCGTTGGAACTCAGGCAGTACGGCAAGAGAGTCAAGGTAATACTCGCCGGAGCAGGCCTCATCGTCCATTTTGTAATAGTCATCTCCCACATACATACGTATCATTGGGAACGTGATATCCCGCATTTGGCGGTATCGGGCCCCATCGTATGCGACCATCAGTCCGGCGGGAACTCCGTCAAACAATGCGATAGTGGCATTGCGCCAGCTGTAGAGAGTATCCTCGCGTCGGGAGATATCGGCCAGATGTTCAATGTGACTGTCATAGGTCTCATCGATATGCAGCGCACGGAGTACGTTCTCGGCAATAAATCGTGCATCGGCCACAGTTGCTCTCCTGAGTGTTATCATACCGCAAAGATATATAGGTTTGTTGAAAAATAGTACCATTGGGGCCTGACCCCAATGGTACTATTTTTGTATCTTCGCACTAATAATGTACAGGCGCGTATGGTACTCAACTGGATTTGGATTTCGTTCTTTCTTATTGCTTTCGTGGTGGCTGTGATACAGCTTTGCATGGGTAATGCGGGTGTATTTCAGGATATCATGGACTCTACGTTCTCATCGGCCAAGACGGGCTTTGAGATATCGCTCGGACTTACCGGAGTGCTGTCCCTCTGGTTGGGTATAATGAAGATAGGCGAGAAGGGCGGCCTGGTGAATACTTTCGCCCGATGGCTGAGTCCCGTGTTCTCACGTTTGTTCCCCGACCTGCCCAAGAACGATCCCGCTTACGGACATATCTTTATGAACGTGGCAGCCAATATGCTGGGTCTGGACAATGCAGCAACTCCTATGGGCCTTAAGGCGATGGAGCGCATGCAGGAACTCAACAAGACCAAGGATGTGGCATCCAATCCAATGATTATGTTCCTGGTGCTCAACACATCGGGCCTGACGATCATTCCGGTAAGTGTTCTGGTTTACCGCGCGCAGATGGGTGCCGCACAGCCGGCCGATGTTTTCATTCCGATTCTGCTGGCTACGTTCTTCTCGACGCTGGTGGGCCTGCTGGTTACCTGCTTTATCCAGAAGATACGGTTTGACAAGGTGCTGATTGGGTTTGTGGGCGGACTGAGCGTAATCGTTGCCCTGATTATCTGGGGATTCTCGCAGCTTCCGGCGGTAAAGATAGGTCCGGTATCCACATCTGCCGCCAACATCATCCTTTTTGTGGTGATAATAGGTTTTATCATATCGGGCGTCAAGGCCAAGATAAATGTCTATGAAGCGTTTGTTGAGGGAGCCAAGGACGGCTTCACGACAGCGGTCAAGATCATACCTTACCTGATTGCAATCCTTGTGGGCATCGGCGTGTTCCGTGCATCGGGTGCCATGGATGCCGTGGTGAACGGCGTTGCCTGGTGTGCCGATAAGTGCGGCTTGGACAGCCAGTTCGTTGGTGCTTTGCCTACAGCCCTGATGAAACCGCTTTCGGGCGGCGGCGCACGCGGTCTGATGATCGATGCCATGACTACGTACGGGGCCGATTCGTTCACCGGACGTCTGGCCTGCCTGTTCCAGGGCTCGACCGATACCACATTCTACATCCTGGCCGTATACTTTGGCAGCGTGAACATCAAGAATACCCGTCATGCCGTGGGCTGCGGACTTCTGGCCGACCTGGCCGGTATACTGGCCGCCATATTCCTGGCATATCTGTTCTTTGCATAAACTATAAAAACTATGATATCATTCCTGACTGAAAACATAAAGATGCCCAAGCTGGACCGTAAGGCCGTGAGGGCATGGATTACCGCAGTGGCTGCCTCATATGAGGGCCGCAAGGTGGGTAACCTGAACTATATCTTCTGTAACGATGACCGTATCCTGGAGGTGAACAAGGAGTTCCTCGGACATGACTACTATACGGATATCATAACCTTTGACTACAGCGAGCCGGGTCTGGTGAGCGGCGATATGTTCATCAGTCTGGACACGGTGTTGAGTAACAGTTCCAAGTTTCATACGTCTTATGAGAAAGAACTGATGAGAGTGATCATTCACGGGGTGCTGCATCTGTGCGGCATCAACGATAAGGGACCGGGCGAGCGTGCCGTCATGGAGGCTGCCGAGGAGAAGGCCCTTGATATGTGGTATAAGAAATAAAACAGACCGGATGAGAAAGATACTATTGTCTGCAATGCTTTTGCTGGCAGGCGCATATGCGGGCGTATCGGCCCAGAGTCGTATGACCGATGCCGATACACGTCTGCTCGACGAGTGCCGCACTGTATTCACGCAGGGAGATTACGGCGCTGCAGGTTCGCTGCTTGACGAATGGGTCAAGCTGATTCAGAATCGCAGACAGGCGCTGACCGAGGAGATAGAGTACATGCAGGTGGTGACCAAAGCCGAAAGGGATCTGAGCACCGCGATGCCTGCTATCCAGATATTCATGTCCAAGTATCCGGGTTCGATGTACAACAACCGTATGCTTGCCCTCATGGGTTCGTCACACTTTGTTCTGCGCGAGTATCAGGATGCCATTGAGTGCTTTGACGAGTGTGACCCGTTGCTGCTGGACAGCAAGGACTGCCAGCGTATGGTGCGCCATAATGCTATAGCGCTGTTCCGTTGCGGACGTGCCCAGGAGGGTTACCTGCAGCTGAACATACTGGCTCGTCTGGTTGAGGAGCCGGATCAGGATGAGGACATAGTTTTCTACCGTGCATATTACGATTACGTAAACGGACGCAGTGCCGATGCCAAGGCCGGATTCGAGAAATCCCTTGACACCCGCCATGATGACGAGGCCCGCCTCTATCTGGCCGATATCTCTCTGAACGCCGGTTCCGATATGACCCAGGCTTACAACACCGCTAATGAGCTGGTGGCCACAACCGAGGATCCTTACATTGAGGCCGAGGCCGAGCGTATTCTGGGTGAGTACTGGTACCGCAAGGCCGATTATGCCAAGGCCGTTGACCTGTTGACCAGCTACCTGGCCATCGGTCAAAGTCAGGACGTGCGTTATGACACCTATCTGCTGGGAATATCAGAGTTCCAGACCGATGATATGGATGGAGCCATCGGGCATCTTACCAAGGTGGTGGCCGATGACGATGCGGTTACCCAGAACGCCCTGCTTCATATAGGTCTCGCCCAGCTCAAAAAGGGAGACAAGAACAGCGCCCGCATGGCATTCGAGCGTGCATCGAACATACCGGGCCGCCCGGAGGTTAGGGAGCAGGCTCTCTACAACTATGCAATGGTTATTCATGAGACAGCATACTCACCGTTCGCCGAGTCGGTTACATCGATGGAGCGTTTCCTCAACGAGTATCCCAAATCGGCCTATGCCGACAAGGTGAGCAGTTACCTGGTTGATGTCTATCTGAACACCACCAGTTACGATGCCGCACTTGCATCGATAGCCAAGATACAGAACCCCGGAGCATCCATCCTGGCCGCCAAGATGCAGTTGCTCTACAAGAAGGCCATGGACGATATGGCAGCAGGCAACTACGATGACGTACCCTCTATACTGACCGATGTCATAGCACTTGAGCGTTACGATAAAAAGACCGCCAATGAGGCGCTTTTCTGGCGCGGCGAGTGCTACTACCGCATGGGTC
>Ga0310696_10004716_pt1 | contig 16645 bp, 32 predicted proteins | sample AusTroGonzalo_MG_4_FD_203885 | JGI IMG/M metagenome (GOLD analysis project Ga0310696, IMG submission 203885) | Bovine rumen microbial communities from tropical cattle in Woodstock, Queensland, Australia - Gonzalo_02 (v2) (version 2) | ecosystem: Host-associated > Mammals > Digestive system >...
CTACTCTGATCAGTATGGTGTATGGCAGAATAGTTCTACAATGAGATATAATGGAATTAATGGAAACGTTGACCATGATTACTGCTATGTAGATTATCCTACATAGATTAAAGCAAAAGGTAAGAATGGTTATCCTGCACCAACACCTACACCAGAACCAACTAAGTTAATGTATAAAGTAACAAAAGATACTCCTATCGTAGAGTTCGAAGGAGAAGCGAAAGCAGGACAAACTTATCAAGTTCTAGGTAGAAAGACAGTAGATGGAGTTCAGTACGGAAGAGTTACTTCAAATGGTTGGATTTCATTAAATGATGCTAAATAGGTTTAATAGTTAATAAATTAAATTAATTCTATCTGGCTCAATTGTAATACCCCTCAATTACTTTTTAGGATTAGTTTGATTTAGAATATAGAAGGAGAGTCATCAATTTATTGGTGGCTCTTTATTTATTTGACTTTTTAAAAATTTTTTTATATAATTAATTTAGAATAAAAATGAAAAGCACAAAGAGCCGCGCTCCATATGTCATGGATATATCAGAGATGTTTGAAGGGCGGCACAACGTAAATTGAAAGGAGATTTTAAAATGGCTTTTTGGGAAGAAACAATAGCAGTATTGAAGGAAAACGGTAAGACTTTTGATGATGTAGAGTGGATTGGTGGAGATGATTTTGAAATCTCTAAAGATAACTTTGCAAGAATAAGTCATTTTGTTTATGATAATGGATATGGTTCTCAAGATGTTGCAAAAGATATAAAATTAGTTGGTAAAGATTTTATAATGATACGTTGGGAATATGATGGCTCAGAAGGGTGGGATTTTATAGTAACTAAACCTACTGGGATTATAAAAGAAGTTAATGCCTTAGCAGAAAGTGAAGCAGAGAAGTATTGGTCAGATAAAGGATTTGATGATGCTTATTTTTGTAATAATAGTTTAAAAACCTTAAATGAGGTAAATAAAAATTGGAATTATAGGTGGGGTTTTTAATGAATGAAGTTTTGAATTTTATTAAGTCAAGATTTAAAATTGATTGTAATTGGACTACTGGTAATTGCTTCTATTTTGCAAAGATATTAGAAGCAAGATTTAATGGTGGTAGTATTTACTATGATGTAATTGACGGTCATTTTATCTATTGTTATAAAGGTAATTATTATGATTATAATGGATTAGTTGAAATGAATGGAAGAAAATTAATTGCTTGGGATAGATTTAAAGATTATGATAATAATGTTTATGAAAGAGTTTTGAGAGATTGTATTAATTAAAGGAGGATTTATAATGGGAACTATAATTGCTTTTGTTCTTTTGGCTGTTGTTTTAATTATACTAGGTATCGCTTTATCAAAAGCATCAGCAGAAAAAGAAATTTATATGAGTAGATATGAGGATTTAGATAAAAGTTATCGTTCAGTTTTAAATGCCGAAACGGGAAAATTAAATGATGCTATAAAAGAGAATATATGTTTAAAAGAAGAACTTGATATGAAAACAAAAGAGTTGAATAAGAAAACTGCTTTACTTGAAGAATATGAAAAGAATAATACCCAGTTTGTTAAACAGATTCCAATGAAATCGCTCGCTTTTGCTACTGAAGTTGTAGTACCAAGAAGATGTCGTAATGATAAATACTATATGGATACTATAAATAATGCGGCTTGTGTTAAGTTAGCAGAAGCAGTATTTGAAAGTGAGGCATATGAAGTAGTAGAACATTTTGACTCTATGTGTAATGAATATCATTTAAGATATATGTTTAGATTTTTTAAATAAATAATTTGTGCCGCGCTATGAAAGTTTTAGAGGAAGATTTAGTAAATTTTTGCAGTGCGGCACAAGGTATTTATTAGAGATTTTTTAGTAGTAAAATACTTTTTTATAGACAGAATACTTGGAGGTGAAAGTATTTTATGAATTAGATTTTATATAAAGGCTACACATTTGGCGGTGTAGGAGAAGATGTTACTAATAAATAGCATACTATTACTCTTGATGGATAGACACTGGAGACTATTGGTGGAGAGAATAGCGAAATTTTTAATAGTTATAAAGATACGAATATGCACTCTAGAAATATAAGTGAAGGAGAATATTCCACTATTGTCGGAAGCAATAATAAAGAATTGAGGTATGTACTAGATGGTGACTAGTATGTTAGACCTGGGTTTTTTAGTACAAAACCAGAATATAATTTTATTAATGGTTGGTCTAATCAAATATTATGTGGAGGTTACCAAAGTGTACTTGGTAGATATAATATTGTACAAAATGGAGATTCTCATCTTGTTACAGGTTCTGGCAATAAAATTACTGGCGGATATTGGAGTATAATTTCAGGTCAATCAAATTAGATAAATAATGCAGATGGTTGCGCAATTTTTGGAGAAACTAATTAGATGTCTGCTACGGATTGGTATACGCCTTTGGGTACAATGATTGTAGGAAAAGGCAATCAGATTAGAGGAACGAGTAGAAGTGCGATTATAGGTCGTGAGAATATATCTGACAGTGATGACTTTAGTTTAATCGTTGGTACAAATAATCATACTGCAAGTAATCATAATGGTGCATATTCTGGTGGAGCTTATGTGTTTGGAGGATATAATAATGTAACATGGGCGAGTGGTTGCATTGTTGTTGGATATAATAATACAGTATCCTCCTGTGGAAGAGGCGCAGTATTTGGTGAAAATCATAATCTTGATGGATCTTACAACACTCTTGTCACAGGATTGCATAATATTACTAATTCAGATTGTAGTATTATTGGAGGAGAAGTAAATGATATTAAGGGTAATCATACTCTTGTTTGTGGAATTCGAAATAAAGCAGAATATGCCCCTTAGTCATTGATAATTGGTTCTTACTCAAAAACTGAAAATGTATAGGCTTCTATTATTGCTGGATATCAAGCATATGAATATCCAGTATAGCCTAATAGTATTGAGGCAAATGGAGCATATTAGTCTATTATTCAAGGACAAAAAATTAGAATTGGTCATTTTAATAAAAAAATTGGTATAACTACAGATATAACAACTTCTCCTATATCTTTAATGACTGGATATACTACTGAATAGCGTAGTTATGGCGGAGTATTTAATGGATACTTAATATATAATGAATATAATAGTTACACAAAAGATGAGGATACAATTTATTATATTATAAACACAAAATACTTTTATAGAGAAGGTAGTTATACTTGGAATATCTCAGATTATCCACCCTCTGATTCTACATATCTTGGCACTACAATTACTAGTATATCAGAAGGTTCAACTTAGCATGATTTTTCTATTATAACTTCGGTAGAATATAATGCTACTATAAGTTCTTTTTAGGATTATGATATATTATAGATATGCAATTCTACTAATTATAGTCTTGAAAATAAATATTACTACTCAAATAGTTAGTGGAATGAATAGACATACGAGTTTGGACCTTTTGATGCTTATAACTGTTTAATTTCAGGTGTAAATATTGAAGCAAGAGGCGGATTAAAATCTTGTAATATTTTTGGAGATAATCAGATTATAAGTGCTGCCTATACAAGTGCAAATGGAGTAGGAAATAATATTAGTGGTTAGTATATTAATATTAATGGAAGTAGTAATACTATAACTGGTTTTTAGATAATGTGTCATGGTAGTCAAAACAATGCGACTGGTTCAAATATATTAAGTATTGGAGATTCAAACTCTTTTGGCGGTAGCTATTTATATAACATAGGAAATAGCAATACAATAATGGGTAATAGAGTATTTTGTATTGGATATTCTAACACTTTAACAAGTGGTCCAGATTCATATAATATTGGTAGTGGAAATAGTACAAATCGTGCTTATTTATTTAATATTGGAGAAGGATTAACAACTACCAATAATTATATTGTGAATGCAGATAAACTTACTCTCAATTTAGGATGTTATAATAATTCAATTGATAAACTTTTAATATTAGGTAACGGTACTGCCGATAATAATCGTTCAAATGCTTTAGAGATAGATTATGATGGTTCACAAATAATTACTTTAAAAGATACTTCCGTAACAGGTTTAGGTATCGGAAAAATTACTATAAATCAACAAAACATTATCTTTGAAAGTTTAAAAGAAAATTCAAGTCAACAAAAAGAAATAGTAGAATTTACTTTCGAAGATTTAAAATTAATTAAAGAAATTTCTCAACTTCCAAATCTCGATAACAATTCATACCCAACACCAGTATAATAAAGGAGGACAAATAAATGTCAGAAAGTGTATTTAATTTAGAAACAGGTGAAAAGCCAAAACCAAAATTTACAATAAAAGAAACATCAAAGGAGACTCCACAAGAGTCTCCCGCGGCTAAACCAGAACCAAAAGTTGAAACAAAAGTTGAACCTAAGAAAGAAGTTAAAAAAGAAATTAAACCTGAAGAACCTAAGAAAGATATAGTAACTCTTCAACAAGACCTCTATATTCGCCAGTATCCTGGCTTCTGGGAGCACGTATTAACCTACAAACAGGTAACTAAACAAGACAAGCAAAATATTATTAAAGGTCAAGTTTATGCAATCCTTAAGCAAGGTACACAAGTTGAGATTCGTCGTAGAATTAATGTAATCGGCGGAGAGGTTTGGGGAGAAATATCTTCAGGTTATATAATCTTAAGTTCAAAGGACGGCGTTTACGCCAAATGATTCTCTCACCTAATTCAACCTTAAAAGAGGACGGTATTGAAATTAAGCAATTTTATCGTCCTCTTCAAAAGGAAGAGAGACCAACTAAAATAAAAGTATTTTTATTTAATACTTTTAAATTAACCTCTTTCACTTCTTTCGGTGAGTTTCTGTGCCGCCGCATGAAAAATGAAGAAATGCCTAAATCTACTTTTGTGGTAGATAGATTTAATATATGGCAAAATACTCCATTAGAAAAGTTTATATCGGTTGTGCTGTGCGGCACTGCGAGTTTTAATTTAGGTTCTAAGTTTATCAATTATTTATTAAACAAATATAAACTTAATAGTGACCAAATCTTCTTAAATTTTGATGCTTCTGATTTTATAGGACAAATAAAAAATATAACAGTCCATAAAATAGATGCTTGGGATTTTGTTGATGAGGAATTAAAAATAAAACCTAAAGTTACTGTTGACCTTTATCGTAATGGAAAATGGAATGAAGGAGAAGGCTTTATAGAAAAAGTTAAAGTTAAGGTTAATGTAGGTAAATTAAAATATCGAGTATTTACTCGTGGTCAATGGTCAGATTGGGTTAGTAATGGAGAAGAAATAGGAATTGAAGATTATTATATAAAAGGTTTTCAATTTCAATATATAGATGATAAATATACCTTATTTTATTAGTGTAAATTAAACAATAAATATACTAATTTTAAAGAGGTATGTAAAGATAAAGAATTTAAGTCCTATATCCAAGACTTAAAATTTGAGATAAGAGAGGTGAATTAATATGGCAGAGCAAAAGCAATATCCCTCTTGCGGCGTTCTAAGTGAGCATTTGTTAGTTACCGTAAGTAATACAAGTCAAGTTGATGAAACAACTGATGTAATTTACTTTATGGATAGTGATGGTGCTCACAAATATTATGGAGACTAGTTACCATCAAGGTAGGTGGAGTAGAATGAACGTTGAGCGTTATATTAGTTTTAATGATGAAGATATAATGTAGAATAAGCCTGATGAAAGTGGTGTCATTGATAGGGCGGCGCTAGAAAACTTATATTCAACTTATTTATATTTAAGTTGTACTCCAGAATAGGTTAAGCCAGAATGTATACCATTTCGTCTACCTCTGCGTTATCATTTTACAACACCACTTCATTTATTTAAAGACGAAAACATTTAGGAGGACAAAGATTGGCTAGACAATGTTTATTCACCTACTGATGAAAGAATTATATTTATAAAGGAGAGTGAAGGTAATGATTGAAAAAATTTTAGGTTTAGGTACTGGAATCACACTTACAGATTTAGGTGCTCTCGCTGCGATAACTACAATTATCGTTGAAGTTTTAAAGAAGATTTTACCTAAGAAAATTCCTACTTAGTTAGTAACACTTATTGTAGGTTTAGTGCTTTCTATTTCAACTGCTCTTGTTTACTTCAGTAGTGTACTTGAAGCACTTGGAGTAGGCGCAGTGATTGGCTTAGTAACTGCTTTTGCTTCAATGAATGGATTTGATGCACTGAAGAGTATCTGGTTAAGATTCAATCCTGTTGAACCAGAGAAGATTGAAGAAGAGACTGAAACTGAAGGAGAGGCTGTTGATCCAGGTGCGCCTAGTGGAAGTGAAGAAGAAGAAATAGGTGGTGAGGAATAATGTCACTAAGTGAAGAATTAGCGAATATATTAAAAAAAGCTAATGCTGGTCTTAACTTTGATGATAATGGAGAAACTCTTCCTCGTGAAACAAATAATTCTATTAATCCAGTTAAGCCAGAAAAAAATTAGAGTAATCAAAAATATTTAGAAGTAAGAACTGACCCAATCGACTCTGTTCTTGAAAATGGCAAGAAAATTGATTTTACTAATGTTTTTAATAATTATATAAGATTATTAATGCCTTAGTATGCAAGACGTGTTGAAGTAGAAGATTTAGATAGAAACTTTTGGGTTATAGGATAGGTTCTTTCATTACTTGTAAAGCATTTTGTTAATGGATTGGGTACAAGAATGGGAGTAGTAGTTCTTCCTAATAGTAAAGATTATGATGATGTTAAATATGATAATTTTGACATTATCGAAGATGGATACATTGTAAACTCTACAATTAACTGGAATAATAGAGAAGAACAAGAAAAATGGGAAGAACTTATTTTTGATAGATTAAGTTATCTTAAAGATATTTATTCTAATGATGATTTATTAATTCTTCCTGTAATTAGATATAATAATTATTATTAGAATTATTATAGAAAAGAACTTTATCTTGGATTATATGAATTTACAAAAGATTCAGAAGAAGAACAGTTTCATTGGTTTTATAATGAAGATGGTTAGGTATAGCCTATTATTAGTGAAATTACTGGAGATAAAGATGTATTACTGTTCCATTTGAATGATGACCAAGAAGATTTAAGATTTTATTGGTATTTTGGATATAAAGATTCTGATTAGGGAAGTTCAACTCATTAGAAAGCTTATATTGCGGCACTAAGAGGAGTTCCAACATTTATAGATAGTAATTCATTAACTATAAGAATAGAAGATGCAATAGGTAAGGCTTTATCAAATGTGCATCAAAAAACTTATTATCAAGAAAATTATACTATTAATAAAGTTAATGGCAGATATTAGTGGGAAAAAACAATAACTAAATCAGATTGTGCTATGGGAACATCAGGAGATACTTCTTTTACCTCTGCAACTGGTTTTTATTTAGGAGAGTTAACTAGCGACAGATCAATATTTGAAGGTATATCAGATTATAATTTGGAAATTCATAATTATAATTTAAGACCTATTTCTCCAAGTTTATTTTAGATGAGATATATGTTAGACCATCCTGGAGCATTAAATGGTAGTGGTTCTGATGTTAGCAAACGTATTCGAGGAGAAACACCAAGCGATGGAAATTTTAAATTTTTACCTCTTATTCCAGAATTTCAACCTGTATCATATACAATTCCTTTTAATTTTTATAATGTTTTAGGTTGTGCAACTGATGAAGCTGGAAATAATCAAATTGTTAAATATGGAAAAGGTAAGACAGGAAATAAATATGATACATATAACCATTAGGAAGATGGTAGACTAGTTCTCACATAGCATGGAGAAGATAGGGCGATTCTTGATTTAATGACAGATAAATTAGTTAATGAAATAGATCGTACAAATAGAAAGGTTAAACTTCATTTATTTAGTCACGCTCTATTGCTTTAGAAAGCAGAAGGCGGTACAGTACAGAGTAAATCTGACGAATTAAAAAATGTTTATACTGCAACATTAAAAGATGGAACACCTGTATTATAGATTGCTAAATCAGATATAGTGCCAGGAGATTCTAATCCTAAAAATAGCTATTTAGTCTATGAGTATGATGGATATTTAACTGGAACGAGTGGAAATACTGGAGGTTATTAGGAAAATATACCTAGTACTCATTTTAGAGGAAGTTTTGGACCTACAGTATTAACCGATATAGACCATGCTACACCTAGAAGAGATAAGACTACTGGTTCTTATTTTATAAATTCTAATGTTAGTCCTCACGTAAATTGGACATATAAAGGCACTCCTTTTGAAATGATAGTTATAGATAATGGAGCAATGGCAGCCAATCCAAGTGAATTTGACGATCATGAAACTAAAGACAAACCACGTTTTTCTAATGGATTAGAAAGATATATCTATGGAGCAATTCTTGAAATTCCGTGGAGTTCTTCAGAAAATCGCTGTTATCCTTTTGAATATAGTTTATTTGAAAATGCACTACAAGATTCATATGGTTTTTGGCGTGGAGAATTTTATGTAAACAAAATAGATGGAAAATATAGCATAGGTAGTGAAAGTTATGGAAGATGGCATAAAATTTATACAAATGCACAATATTTTTAGAATAATAGTAATAATACAGAGATGATAATTAAAATTACTAATGTTGGAATTACATTTGGTCCTCAATTAAAAACACATTATACTGGAGAAAACTTTGCTAAACCAACGGCAGATAATACTGTTTTTATTACAAATTTACCAAATGAGTATACCGATGGAACATGCTCAGTAACTGAAGAAACTAATCATTTTATTAATTATCAAAAAAATTAGCCATATAGTTATTATTTTAATGAATTTGGTACACCAAAACACATAAGTCCTTTCGCTCCTTTATATGCATATGGATGGCCAGTAAGAAGTACGGCACAGCAAGCTAGTGTATGGGAAGAGGAAGATGCTCAACATTTTACTATAGTACCAGCAATAACACCTCAAGAAGAATTTAGTTTAAATTTGGCAATGGTTAAGTATTTAAAAGGCGATATTAATACTCTTGATACTGATTATCTCCCATTAATAATGAAAGGAAATTCTTACAGTAAAAGAGGCTATGGCGGAAGTATTCTCCCTGTTCAAATGCATGTTGGAAGTGAGTTATATGAATTTAGTTGTAGTGAACTTGAAAATAAATTGGCTTATGCAAGAACAGTAACGGAGTATCCTTATAAAATTGATTTATTCTCTAAATAGCTTGGAGATTAGACTTTAAATGAAGGTCGTTTTTTAGATAATACTCAATATAAATTTTATGGATTTACAACCCTTGTTCATACTGTTTATGTAAAAATTGATTTAAAACAAAGTAATGATTGTCAATATTCTATATCAAATTTAAAACGTATTGATGTAGATTATAAACCTATAATATCTAATCATGAATTACGTTGGAAAAAAGAATGGACTCCTGGAATAACAGATTCTAATAATACACCATTAAATCAAACGCAAATAGAATCATTACTTTCAACAGATTATATTTTAAAGCAATCAGTAGGAGATTTTGTAAGTACTGAAAGTAGTCTACCAAATAGAGTAGTATTTGATTTTTCTAAATATCCTTCAAATGGTATGTGTTCTATTTAGAATATCGACCCTACTCCTGAGACAATATTTAATACAATAGAAGGAGTACTTACTCCAACTACAACTCCTTAGATAGATATGAATATTCTTGCTACAGTTCCTGTAGATAGTGAGACATATCCAGGAGAATCGGTAACTATTAATACTTATCAAGAAAATTTAGTTCTTGAAGGTAATACCATAGTATCGGGAACTTCAAATGCTATTCAAGAAAGTGGTACATATCATAATTATATTATTTTCAAATATACAATGAAAGATGCTACTACTGGAGTTGAAATTGAAACTGATTATTATAAATTCGAGATACCTGGTTCAAATTGGGATAGAACATTTACAATAACTGCATCCCATAGCGGATATAATACTATTACTAAAACAATTACCGTAGGTGACGATTTCAATATCGAAGGTCCACTTATCCCACCTGAAGAGAATCCAAATACTCCACCCGAAGAAAACCCCGAATAATCTAATATAACTTAAAAAGAAGTCATTTATTTGACTTCTTTTTAATTTTTTGGTATAATTAATATATAAGAGTAAAGGAGATGAAAAATAAAATGCAATTAGATATCTACCAAAAGAAAGCAGTAGAAGCAAGTGAAGATAAAATACTTTGTCTCGCCGCGGCAGGTAGCGGTAAAACACGTGCTCTAACCGAACGCATACGTTATCTTATCGAAAATAAAAATCAAGACCCTATGCAGATTGTTGCAATAACATTCACAAATACTGCGGCTGATGAAATGAAGAAAAGACTTGAAGATGTAAGACAAGGAACATTTATAGGTACTCTCCACTCTTATGCAAATTTTATTTGTTTGAAGAATGGAATTGATACTACTAGATATATTGAAATGAAAGAGTTTGATAAAATAATAGAGAAAGCAATATTAATTTCTAGAAACAAATATCCTCAAATTGACCATTTGCTTATTGACGAGGCGCAAGATTTAGGCGAACTCGACTATCAATTTATCGAGAAAATCCCTACTAAAAATATATTCTTCGTTGCTGATGACCGTCAAGCAATTTATCAATTCCGAGGTTGCTCTGATAAGTATATTCGTAATATGGCACTTGATGATAATTATAAAAAGTATTATTTAAACTTTAATTATCGTTGTGCTCCAAATATTCAGAATTTTGCGAATAGCTTACTTTGGAGTTATACCGCTTTAAGTCCTTGTCCAGACACATATAAAAAGCGTAATGGCATATTGGAAAGGAATATGACTATTGGTGATGCATTAAGTGAACTTGAATGGAGTAAGAATTGGGGGAGTTGGTTTATCCTAACTCGTACTAATGAAGAACTTGGTCAAATTCAAGATATGCTTGATAAGAAAGAAATTCCTAACATAACCTTTAAAAAAGGAGACCTTGATATTGAGGAATTGGCAAATTTACTTGAAAGCAATAAAGTAAAAGTTTTAACAATCCATTCTGCAAAAGGATTAGAGAATAAAAATGTTATTGTTGTCGGCGCAAGAATGTATAATTATGATGAAAGAAGAATTGCATATGTTGCGGCAACAAGAGCAGAGAACGCTCTTTATTGGTGTACATTTATGAGACATAAGAAAAAGGGAACAAGAAAAGACTCAACTTGTGCAGGAGATATATTTAGCAAGAGTGAAGTAGAAACAATTAAGTTTTAATTTCGTAGAGGTTTCGCAAGAAACCTTTACTTAATTATATCGGTATTTTTTCGCTGTACCGAAAAGCGTTGATTTTCTCTTTGAAGAGGCTATTGCCAAATTAAGGAGGAAAAGAAATGAAAAATTTTATTAAAGTTGGTGCTGTAGTACTTTTAAGTACGTTTTTGTTATGTAGTTGTAAGGGAAATAAAATAGAAGATAATACATCTTCAGTACCTGAAACTACTACAACTCCAGTAACAGTAGAGTCTACTACTGTTGAAATGAGTATGTCAAGTTTTAAGGCATCAGATAGTGTAAAAGAAGAGATAGTAACAAGTAATGATTCAAGTAATAGAAAGGATTACTTTGAGCCGCGGCCCCTCGTGTCGGGCACAACCGTCGCTAATCCTATGACAACCACTACAACTAGTGCGCCGCAAACTACTACAACAACAAAAAAAGTTACAACTCATAACTTTACAACAACAACCAAATCCGTTGCAACAACTAAACCCGTTGCAACAACAACAACGAAAGCTGCTGTCACGACAAAGCAGGGGGCGGCAGAAAAAGGTAATTTTATCAGTGTAATCAATTACACTCCAACACAACAGGAGTGGGATATGTTCTGTACTGTTGTTAGTTCTGAAACTGGCTACTGCAACGAAACAATTCAAAAGCACGTTGCTCACACAGTAATCAATAGAGTTAAACATATGTTGAGCAATTCCAACTCACCATTCCCTAAAACTCTCTACGGAATTTTAACACAGCAGGGACAATATACTTGTATTTCTAATTATTTTTATGGAACATATCGTTCAGGTATGGCTCCAGGAAGTGCAGGTTGGAATAATACGATGCGTATTATTAAGGAAGCTTGGAACGAACCAGACCCAATTAATGGCGGCATTGGATATTACAACCCAAACATGGGCGGATTGAACTACTGGTTTGAAAATAATCTACAATTCTGTTATCAAGATAGTGTAGCAAGATACTTTAGACTAAGATAATATGATAGTTTTAATAATAGCGAAAATAATAACAGAATTAAGGAAGAAAATCAAATAAGGAAAATCAACGCATTATAGAGAGGTAGATATATTCTACCTCTTTTATTATTTATTTGACTTTTTTAAAAAATAAGTGTATAATATAAATAGAATTAAAAAGGAGGTAGTATACTTATGTGGAATACATATTTAATAGGGGACTTAAGACTTTATGACCGTACCCAATCTTTGCCTCTTGGTCTAAGTTTAGAGGGGTACAATAAATATATTATAAAGAGGGTTAATCAATTCGTTCAAGATGATAATGATATTTTGATTTTAATGGGTGATATTTCCCATGGAACGCTTGAGCAAACAGTAGACGTACTTACTCAGTTCAATGGCACTGTCTACCTAATGAGTACTCAATTTCAAGAGTTTCTCAATGACATTACCCTAAAGCCCTATAATAATAAAATAAAAACCTTATGGGGGATAAGTGATTTCCAAGATAGTAAAATTGGTAACGAAATCAGTAGAATTGTAATTACTGCAGACGCTCAACAAATCTATCAACTCCAATTTGTAGACAACACTTATATCGCGGCACCAAGTAGTGTCGTAAAAATGGAAGGTCTATATGAAAATAGAATACTCAATATAAGTATCGACAAATGGGATTTTATACCCATAGAACTTGGTACTCAACTCCCTCAAATTATTGACGATATGGAGTTAAGGCTATTGATTGAAAAGAATAAAAATACTATTGAAAATGAAACCACATTCTAAGGAGGAATTTTAACTATGAGTTTAGCAAACCGTTGGAATCAAAATGGTAAGGTAATTATAATGAGTGAGACTACTGATGAACCAATTAAAATGATAGGTCAAATGGCTGGTATATGTTGGGGAGCAGATACAACTAATCCTGAAAAGAACTATAAAAGAGGAATAGATTGTATTGAAAGTGGACACGGTAGAACAATGGAGTATCCTCAAATCTATATGATACTTGATGGTTGGAGTGCAAGAGTAATGAGAGAGTTTATGCGCCATAATGGTGGTGACCCTTCATATCTTCAGGCTTCAACAAGATATATAAATTATAATAATTTTGATTATATTGTGCCGCACTCAATTGAGAAAGATCCCGAAGCTAATGCATTGTTTGAAAAGTTAATGGAAGCTATTAGTTTTACAACAAGTCAGCTTGAAAAGCAGTATAAAATTCCTAGGGAAGATGTAGGAATGGCGCTTCCTCTTTGTATGACTACTAAAGTAGTTGTAAGAACTAATTTGAGAATGTTATATGATATGGCTAAGGTAAGGAAATGTACTAGAGCCTACTGGGAGTTTAGAGAATTATTTAGCGAGATAGAGAAGGCTCTATGTTTTTATAGCGATGAATGGAAAGATTTAATTGAGAATAAGAAAATTTTTAGAAGCAAGTGTGAATGGACAGGATTCTGTGACGAGAAAAATTCTTGCGGCAGAAAGCCAAAGCGTGAGGTGATGGATAAATGATTCTTGCAATCGCAGCTCTCCTAGCTCTAGTTGCAGCTGGTATGTGTTTTTATATTTCTTATAATAAAAATAATAAAGACTTAGAATTAAAATTTTAGAATAAGAAATCAGAGGTTTTTTAGGAACTCTAGGAAAAAAAGTCAAGGTTTGATAGTCAATTATATCAAGAATTTGAGTCAAAAAAACAAGAACTTAACAAGCAATTAGAAGACTATAATATACAAATCTAGCAAAAATAGGAAAAAATTTACCAAGAATTTGAAAATTTAGATAACGAGTACTGTGAATATAAGAAAAAATTAGACGGAGAAAGAGAAATTTTATTAAAGGAACATTAGGATAAAATCATATCTGAGGATAGAATTTACATTGAAAAGATAAAAGAGAAAGAAATTTTTTACTCTTAGAAAATTGAGTCTTTGAAATAGGAATTGGAAAATTTTTTAACAAATATAGAAAATCAGAAAACAAAGGTTAAGGAAGAGTTAAAAATTTATGAGGATAAATAGAATGAATTGATTAAGTAGTTTAAAGAACAAGAAGAAAGAAAAAATTAGGAAGATTTTTATAGAATTTAGATTAGCAGTAAAGATGAAGAGGATATAAAAAAATTAAGAGGAATCGCTGATAGTCTAAATTCTCCTACTGTTCTTTATAAATTAATCTGGGAGAATTATTATAAAACTTAGTTTAGTAATATGTGTGGAAGAGTTATTAGTAAAGATGAAAAACCTATTGGAATTTATAAAATTACTAATAGAGAAAATGGGAAATGTTATATTGGGCAAACTCGTGCTGGATTTTAGGAACGTTGGAGAAGTCATGTAAGAAAAGGATTGAAAGCAGAAGCATCAAGTAGAAATAAATTTTATGAAGAATTATGGGAAGTCGGACCAGAGAACTTTACTTTTGAGGTTTTATCTTATTGTACTCCAGAGGAGTTAAACGAAAAAGAAAAATATTATATTGAGTTTTTTAAGAGCAATGAGTGGGGATATAACAGTACAGGAGGCAATAAATGAAAATATCTATTTATAATTAGAAGAAGAACTATTCTGGAATTTATAAGATAGATTTCCCTAATGGTAAAAGTTATATTGGTTAGAGTAATAATATAATAAGAAGAATTAGAGAACATAATTGTGAGGAAAAATAGTTAGTAATTAATAATGCAATTAAGAAATACGGTAAAGTAAAAGAATTTATTTTATTGGAAGAGATTTCTCCTGATAATAAAGAATTAATGAATGAAAGAGAGAAGTATTATATTCAATTTTATGATACAACTAATAGGGATAAGGGATATAATATTTCTATTGGTGGAGAAGGATTTAATAGGGTCATAACAGAAGAAATTAAAGATTTATAGAGAGATATTATAAATTCAAATTATACTTTAAAAGAATTAAGTTTAATGTATAATATGGATATTACTTCTCTTTCAGAGATAAATTAGGGAAAAAGATATTTTAATAAGGAATTAGATTATCCTCTTAGAAAGAAAAAAATATATCATTCTTATGTTTTAACTGAAGAAGAAGTTAATGAAATTAAAAACATATTAAAGAATGATATTAAAGTAACTATGGAAGAATTAGCAATGTTTTATTGTGTGCATGTAAATACAATAGAAAATATTAATCTAGGTCATTCGCCTTATTATGATGAGAAGCTTATCTATCCTTTAAGAAAAAAGAATTAGAATTTCTGTAAGTTTAATTCAAAAGAAGTAAAGGAAATTATTAAATTATTAAGAAATACTAATTTATCTCAAACGGAAATAGCAAAATAGTTTAATTGTGATAGAAAATTAATCGGACAAATAAATTCAGGAAAGAAATATCATATAGAGGGAGAAAGTTATCCAATAAGAATGACAGCAAAAAGATTAAGTTTACAAAAAGGATAAAGGAGGATAATAATAATGTTATATAGTGAAGAATATAATTCACCAAAGCCAGACGAATGTCATATTAATAATGCATTACTTTATAAGATATTATTTTCAGATAAACCTTTAAAGATAATATTTTTTTGTGAAAATCTTATCTATGCAAGAAGATTAGCAGATTTAATGAGAGAAACGGGATTTTGGAAAGATATTAGATATTATGGAGGCACTATGGATTTTTATAGTGCACAAGTTAATATAAAGTTTCTTGTGCCAAATAATAATAATGCGAGAGGATATAGACCAGATTTAAGTATTATGATTGGAAATTTTGATGATGAAATTAGATGCGAAATTTATGCGCGTTTTTTTGGTAGTCTTATTTGGTTTAAAGATAGTAAAGAATTTATAGAATATTTTGAAAATTTCAAAAAGCAAGATAAAAATGCTGAAAAATGGAGACATTTTGAGTTGACAACCTAAAAGAAACGGGGATGAAGATAAATGGAAATTTTAATCGCTATTGGAGTTATACTTTTTTGGTACAATGCTATTGACCATATAACTATTGAGGAAATAAAAAGATATAACAAGGATGATTAAAACCAATGGATTGAGACGTGCAAAAATGGACGGAGGTGCAGATGAATGAGTAATAAAGCTGAAATTGCTTACTGGATAAAAAAAGAAAACATTGACTCTTATTGGTTCGTTTGTTCTAAATGCGGTGAAGAGTCAGGTTTTGCACCTATAACACCCGATTATTGTCCTCATTGTCACAGAAAAATAAATGGCATAATGTACGAAGATGGAACAATAGTGTCACGCTGTCAGGCTCTTGAATATTGGAAGAAAAGATACAATCAAGAAAAAAACTATTATGATGAACATTGGGATGAGGAAGAACGTTATCAACATAAGATATATATTGATGCTATGAAGCGAGCAATAGAAGCGTTAGAGAACATTTGGAGATGAAATT